>Ga0308160_10000076_pt1 | contig 290756 bp, 224 predicted proteins | sample PhyFR1_FD_201036 | JGI IMG/M metagenome (GOLD analysis project Ga0308160, IMG submission 201036) | Phyllosphere microbial communities from UC Gill Tract Community Farm, Albany, California, United States - DLSLF.R1 | ecosystem: Host-associated > Plants > Phyllosphere > Unclassified | place... | reverse complement strand
AAAGATCTTTATCTCGTTCCGCCGAAGCATTTCGCTTTCGTCGTCAGGACGTTTCGTCCTAGTGAGCCGCCCATTCTATATCGTTTTTCGTTTCCGTCAACACCCTCGTGATGCTTTTTTTCGAGGTTGCCGCCGAAGCGATATAGCTGCCGTAGCGTTTGCCTTTCGGCGTGGGCCGCTGCGGGAGGCGAATAATACGGTTTTCAGAAAGGGACGCAACCCCCTCTCGTGAATTATTTTTGAAAGCGCCGTTAAATCAGACGGATACGGGCGAAATTTCTTTTGCCGACCTGCAGCACACCCTCGAAACCAGCCACGAACATGCGGGAAGCATCTTCCACCACCTCGCCGTCGATACGCACCGCGCGCTCCTTGAGCTTGCGGTTCGCCTCGGAGTTGCTGGGCGTGACGCCCGCGGCGGTAAGCAGGGAGGCCAGACGGAACCCTTCAGGGGGCACGGCGATCTCTGCAAGCGGAAGCAGGCTGGTATCGCCCTGCCCCGTTACCACGGCGTTCCAGCCGGCGATCGCCTGCTCGGCGGCACCGGCATCGTGGAAGCGCGTGGCCAGTTCACGGGCGAGGCGGAGCTTGGCTTCCCTGGGATTGAGCGTGCCGGAGGCGACGTCGGCCTTCATGGCGGCCAGCTCATCCAGCGATACGTCGAAACTGAGCAATTCGAACCAGCGCCACATGAGGTCGTCGCCGATCTTCATCGTCTTGGTGACGATATCGATGGCTGGCTCGTTGATACCTATGTAGTTGCCCAGGGACTTGGACATCTTGTTGACCCCGTCCAGGCCTTCCAGCAGGGGCATGGTCAGGACGATCTGCGGCGGCTGGCCGTGGTGCTCCTGCAGGGCGCGCCCCATCAGCAGGTTGAACCGCTGGTCGGTGCCGCCCAGCTCGACGTCCGCCTTGAGGGCCACGGAGTCGTAGCCCTGCACCAGCGGATAGAGGAACTCGTGGATGGCGATGGGCTGCTCCGACTTGTAACGCTTGGCGAAGTCGTCGCGCTCCAGCATGCGCGCCACCGTATGGGTGGCGGCAAGGCGGATCATGTCCGCGGCCCCCATGTTGCCGAACCACTCCGCGTTGAAGCGCAGCTCGGTCTTCTCGCGGTCCAGCACCTTGAACACCTGCTCGGCGTAGGTCTCGGCATTGGCCAGCACATCCTCACGGGTGAGCGGCTTGCGGGTGGCATTCTTGCCCGTGGGGTCGCCGATCATCCCCGTGAAGTCGCCGATCAGGAAGATGACCTGGTGCCCCAGGTCCTGGAACTGGCGCATCTTGTTGAGCAGCACGGTGTGGCCGATGTGCAGGTCGGGGGCCGTGGGGTCGAATCCGGCCTTGATCCGAAGGGGGCGACCCGTCTTGAGCCGTGCCTCGAGGTCGTCCTTCTTGATGATCTCGTCCGCGCCACGCGCGATCAGCGCGAGGGCCTGCTCCAGCTCGTTCATGCGTTCTCTCTAATGGATGTAGTTCTGCGTCCTTCACATTTGTCAGTGAAGACGGCGTGGGGGTTAATTGTGCGTTAACCCCACGATGTGTTGCAAAGCCTTGATGGAAAAGGCGTTGACGGCCTTTACACGCGGCCGTTATGGTACGCGACAACTCGGGGCGAGCGGATAGACAAAGACGATGAGTGACGCAAACCGCAGGGCGCACAGCGCCCGCAAGCAGGCCATCCGGCGCAAGGCACAGCGCAGGCATTCGCACTTCTACGACTCGCGCGCCCATTGGTCGTTCAGTCGTAACGCCTCGGCCGAGCCGCTGAGCTGGAGTCGTGAGCGCTGGATTCTCGCCGGCACGGCGTTCCTCCTGGTCATCCTTTCCGCCCTGGTGATCCCTGCCTGGGCCGGCGCCATGAAGAAGCAGACGACGGTGACCGGTTCCGCGGTTACCGTGCCCATGGCCTTGTCGAAGTCCCACGCGGTGGTTCCGCTGGCCCTGCCGAAGATCGACCCCGCGTCCATCAAGCCGATCGCCCCGATCGAACAATGGCAGACGGTGCAGGTGAAGCCGGGCCAGACCCTCGCCGATATCTTCCTGGCGCAGGGCCTGACCATGACCGACCTGCAGCACGTGATCGACGGTGCCGGCGGTGCGAAAGTGTTCCACCAGATCAAGCCGGGCCAGGAGTTCCAGTTCCTCGTCGGCGACGACCACACCCTCGAGGGCGTGCGCTTCGACCAGGACGAAGCCACCATCGCCACCCTGCGCATCGACGGCGACAAGCCCCAGCTGACGACGCAGACGCGCGACGTGCAGCATCGCGAGCACATCGTCCACGGTGTCATCGACGGCTCCCTGTTCGGCGCGGCCTCCCAGGCCGGCATGAGCAACGCGATGGTGCTGAAGCTGGCCGAGGTGTTCAAGTTCGACATCGACTTCGTGCAGGACCTGCGCGTCGGCGACAGCTTCACCGTCATCTACGACGATGTGTACAGCGACGGCTCGTTCCTGCGCGACGGCGATATCTCCGCCGCGGAGTTCGTGAACCAGGGCAAGCGCTATACCGCTTACCGCTACAAGAACGGCGACGGCAAATACAGCTACTACAGTGAAGAAGGGCGGCCGCTCACCGGTTCGTTCCTGCGTATCCCGGTCGACTTCACCCGTATCTCCTCGCAGTTCAGCGCCGGACGCATGCATCCGATCCTGGGCAAGATGCGCGCGCACAAGGGCGTGGATTACGCGGCCCCCACCGGCACGCCGATCCATGCGGCGGGCGATGGCGTGGTCAAGTTCCGCGGCTGGATGAACGGCTACGGCAACTTCGTAGTGATCCAGCACAACGCCACCATCAGCACGGCCTACGGCCATATGTCCAAGTTCGCCAACCTGCGCGTGGGCCAGCGGGTCAGCCAGGGCAGCACCATCGGCTTCGTCGGCATGACCGGCCTGGCCACCGGTCCCCACCTGCACTACGAATTCCGCGTCAACAACGTGCAGCGCGATCCGCAGACGGTGACGCTGCCGAAGCCGGAGCCGTTGCCGGCCGCCCAACTGGCGAAGTTCCGGAAGGATGTGGTCGGACCGCAGCTGGCCCGCCTGAAGCAGATCGACAACAGCACCAAGCTCGCCCGTGCCGACACCGGCGCGAACGGCGCCGACTGATCCATGGCGCGTGCGGACGGCCTGTACATCGGCCTCATTTCAGGGACCAGCGCCGACGGCATCGACGCCGCGCTGGTCCGCTTCGAGAACGAACGCCCGGCCCTCGTCGCCGGGCTCACCCATCCCTGGGCCCCCACCCTGCGTGAGCTGATCCTGGCCGTGGCGCAGGATGAGGAGCGCCTCGACCTGGACCGCTATGGCCGGCTCGACGTGGCCGTGGGCATGGCCTTCGCCGAAGCGGCCCAGGCCGTGCTCGCACAAGCCAGCGTGGGTGCGTCCGACATCATCGCGATCGGCTCGCACGGCCAGACGATCCGCCACCGTCCCGGCGGTGACCACCCCTTCACCCTGCAGATCGGCGACGCCTCGGTGATCGCGGAACGCACCGGCATCGACACCGTGGCCGATTTCCGCCGCGCTGACGTCGCCGCCGGTGGCCAGGGCGCTCCGCTCGTGCCGGCCTTCCACGCCACGGTGTTGCGCCCCGTGTCCGGCACGCGCGTGGTGCTCAACCTGGGTGGCATCGCCAACATCACCCTGCTGGACGCCGACGGCGGCGTGACGGGTTTCGATACCGGCCCCGCCAATGGCCTGATGGACGCCTGGTGCCTGCGGCATCGGGGGGAAGCCTTCGATCGCGACGGACGTTTCGCCGCGTCGGGCCGTGTGGATGCGCCGTTGCTGCGCGAACTGCTGGCCGATACGTATTTCGCGCTCGCTCCACCGAAAAGCACGGGACGTGAACACTTCCATCTCGTCTGGCTGGCGGCACACTCCCGCGTGGGCGAACTGCCCCCCGAGGATGTGCAGGCCACCCTGCTGGCCCTGAGCGCGGTCAGCGTGGTGGAAGCGATCGAACGGCACGCGCCCGACGCCATCGACGTCGTCGCCTGCGGGGGTGGTGTGCACAATGCAGGCCTGATGCAGGCCATTGCCGATCGACTGGATGGCCCTCGGCTGCGGATGAGCACCGATTTCGGCATCGACCCCGACATGCTGGAAGCCATGGCGTTCGCCTGGCTGGCGTATCGCCGCCTGCGGGGCGAACCGGGCAACCTGCCGGTCGTGACCGGGGCGCGCGGCCCGCGACTACTGGGCGCCCTCTATGCGGCGCCTGCATCAGGACCGCTCGGCGGCTAGACCCGCTCGGCGGGGCTCGCGTCGCTACGCGCTGCCGCGTCCGCCAGGGACGACGGCGAGGCCTGGGTCAACGCGGACAGTGCCTCCTGGAAAGCGGCCTGCTCCTGGGCATCCCAGGCACCGGTGAGGTGCGCGATGTCGCCGGGCTCGAGCAACAGTTCACTGAACACGTCGCCGGGACTGAGACCCAGCCCGTAGCGCAATGCGTGGAGGATCACTTCGTTGATCGACCAGCGGCGCTCGCGCGCGAGCGACTTGATCCGCTCCGCCATCTGCTCGTCGATGTGTCTCACGATAATATCTGGCACGTGCGTTTTACTCCTCGCGCATGCCCCCTGTGCCGGAAATCTTACACACATCCGGCCGGTGACCAAAACCGGCCGTGCGGCCTACACCGCTTCGACGGCCATGGGGCGCGGCATCCGGTGCCACAGCAGCGCCAGCAGGACCAGGGTGGGTACGATGGATACGGTGCTGACGATGAACAGCGCCGCGTAGCCCGAATCCTTGACCAGGAAGCCCGAAAGCCCTCCCAGCAGCTTGCCCGGCAGGTTGGCCAGCGCACTCAGCAGCGCGTACTGCGTCGCGGTGAACCGGCGGTTGACCAGCCCCGACATGAAGGCCACCAGCACGGGCCCGGCAAAGCCCTGGGCAAAGTTGTCGCCGGACAGGGTGGCCACGAACGCCCAGGTCTGCCCGGGGTTCATCGCCATCAGCAGGTAGAGCAGGTTGGACACCGCGACGCCGATGGCGGAGATCACCAGTAGGCGGCGCATGTCGAAGCGGGTGACCGCCCAGCCGCCCAGCAGTGCGCCGACGATGCCGACGATCACGCCGTACACCTTCGACACCTCGGCGATCTGGGTCTTGCTGAAACCGGCGTCCAGGTAGAAGGGGTACGCCATGACCCCGAGCATCTGGTCGGGCAGGCGAAACAGGGCGACGAACAGCAGCAGGCCCAGCGCCAGCCCCAGCCCGTAGCGCGACAGGAAATCGCGGAACGGTCCGACGAACCCCTCCTGGATCGCTACCCGCATGGGCACACGCTCGCGCACGCGATGTTCCGGCTCGCGGGCCAGCAGCACGGCGATGACAGGGATGACCAGCAAGGCGCAGATGGCCACGTAGCCGCGTTGCCAGCCGAGCGCATCGGCCACGAGCAGGATGCCGGCACCGCCGGCGATCAGGCCCAACCGGTAGCCGAGGGTGTAGGTGGCGGCCAGCGCGCCCTGGGCCTCGGGGGGCGCGATCTCCACGCGATAGGCATCCACCACGATATCGATGGTGGCACCGGCGAAGGCGGCCACCAGGGTGACGGCCATGAAGCGCGCCAGCGAGAGCGTCGGCGGGAAAGAGGCCATGCCGAGCAGGCCGACACCCAGCAACAGCAGGGCGAACATCAGCCAGCCGCGACGCAGGCCCAGGCGACCGAACAGCGGCAGACGCCACTTATCGACCAGCGGCGCCCACAGGAACTTGAAGTTATAGGCAAACGTGACGTAGCTGGCGACGCCGATCGCACCGTAATCGACACCCGATTCCTTGAGCCACGCCGACAGCGTGTTGCCTACCAGCAGGAACGGCAGCCCGGATGCCAGACCGAAGAAAAGCAGGGTGACGGCGCCCGGCTGGGCGAACGCGGCGGCGATACCGCGCAAGCCCTTGTAGCGCGGCGCCGCCGCGGTATCGGTCACTCGGCGTAGTCCACGATGAAGGGCGCGTGGTCGGAAAAGCGCTCATCGCGGTAGATCGAGCAGTCGCGCAGGCGATCGCGCAGGCCGGGGGTCACGATCTGGTAGTCGATCCGCCAACCCACGTTGTTGGCGCGGGCCTGGCCGCGGTTGGACCACCAGGTGTACTCGACCGCCTCCGGCTTCAGCGCGCGGAAGCTGTCGACCCAGCCGATCTCCTTGAACAGGAGGTCGAGCCAGGCGCGTTCTTCGGGCAGGCAGCCGGAGTTCTTCTGGTTGGAGGTCCAGTTCTTGATGTCGTTCTTGGTGTGGACGATGTTCCAGTCGCCGCACAGCACGTAGTCGCGCCCGCTGGCCGCCCATTCGCGGAGGATCGGCGTCAGCCACTCCATCACGCGGAACTTGTACTGCTGGCGCTCGTCGCCCGAGGAACCCGACGGGATGTAGAACGACACCACGCTGAGGTTGCCGTAGCGCGCCTCGATATAGCGACCTTCGCAGTCGAAATCCTCGCGGCCCAGCGACACGCGCACTTCGTCCGGCTCACGGCGCGAGTAGATCGCGACGCCGCTGTAGCCCTTCTTGCTGCGCGCGTCGTGGTAGAAGCAATGGTGCCCGTCGGGCCGGAACATCGGGTCGGTGAGCTGGTATTCCTGGGCCTTGGTTTCCTGCAGGCAGACCACGTCCGCCTCCTGCGTACGCAACCATTCGAAGACACCCTTGGTGGCGGCGGAACGGATACCGTTGGCGTTGAGCGAGATGATGCGCATGGGACCTTGATCGGGCATTCGATGACCCGCCCATCATACCTGCGCCTACAATGCGCGCATGAGCCCGCCTGTCCGCGTCACGCCCGTCACCGCCGAACTTCGCGCCGCCGTCCTCGCGGTGGCCGTGCATCCCGTGCAGTTGCCGTTTGCCGGGCGCACCGCCGATTCGCTGGCCGACGCCGCGGTGTGCCCGGGCAGCGAGGCGCTGGCGCTGCTGGTCGACGAGGCGGTGGTCGGCTACGTCCGGATCGACCGGCGCGCGACGGCCCTGGGCGACCACCCGCTGGCGGACGGCGCGGTGGCACTGCGCTCTTTCATGATCGACGCATGTCGGCAGGGACAGGGCCTCGGCCGTCGCGCCCTGGATGCCATCCAGGCCTATGTCGAAGGCCGCCATCCCGACCGCGAGCGCATCGTGTTGACGGTGAACCTGCGCAACGAGGCCGCCGTGCACCTCTACCGCCGCGCGGGCTATCGCGAAGACGACGAGCTGTACCATGGCGGTCCGGCCGGCCCGCAATACGTGATGTGGCGCCCGTTGCACCCCTGGACCCACTGAGAGATCCCCCGTGTACGACTACCAGCGCGAATTCATCGAACTCACCCTGACCCGTGACGTGCTGCGCTTCGGCGACTTCACGCTGAAATCGGGGCGCAGCAGCCCGTATTTCTTCAACATGGGCCGGATCGATTCCGGTGCCGCCCTGGCCGGTCTCGGCCGATCGTACGCGGCCGCGGCCACCCGCTCGGGCGTACCGTTCGACATGCTGTTCGGGCCGGCCTACAAGGGCATCGCCCTGGCCGCCGCCACGGCCATCGCGTTGGCCGACACCCAGGGGCGGGATGTGCCGTGGGCGTACAACCGCAAGGAAGCCAAGGATCACGGCGAAGGCGGCCACCTGGTCGGCGCGCCGCTGACCGGCCGCGTGCTCATCGTCGACGACGTGATGACCGCCGGCACGGCGGTACGCGAATCCCTCGAACTGATCCGTGCCCAGGGCGCGGAACCCGCCGGCGTGCTGATCGCCCTCGACAGGCAGGAACGCGGGCAAGGCGAGCTGTCGGCGGCGCAGGAAGTGGCCGCCCAGTTCGGCATTCCGGTCATTGCCATCGCCACACTGGCCGACGTGCTGACCTATGCCGGCGAGCGGCCCGATCTGGCGACGGAACATCAGCGACTGCTGGCCTACCGCGAGCGATACGGCGTCCAGGCCTGAGCGTATCCGGCCAGGATGGTCGTCGGTGTCCAGCTTTGGGGGAGGCGGGCGTAGCCTGTCACTCCCGGCTGGCTATACTCCTTGCACAGGAGGGGACACCATGCGAGCAGTGCGTTACATGATGGCGGCGACGGCCCTGTGCTTCGGCACGATGGCGCTGGCCCAGGACAACACCGCGAACAACAACAACTTCCGCTACAAGTGGAAGGACGCCGGTGGCCATTCGTTCTTCAGCGACAGCCTGACCCCCGATGCGATGAAGGCAGGCTACGACGTGGTCAATGCGCAAGGCCTGACGGTGCGCCACGTGGATCGCCAGTTGACGGCCGACGAACGCGCGGCCGCGCGCAAGGTGGCCGATCAGCAGGCCGCGGCCCAGGCGGCGGCCGACCAGCGCAAGCGTGACGATGCCCAGTTGCTCAATGCGTATCCCGATGAAGCGGCCTTCTCGACCGCCAAGCAGGCCGAACTGGACAACGTGGAGCAAGCCGCCCGCACCACGCGCATGAACCTGCAGGGCCAGGAAAAGGCACTGGCCGACCTGCTCAACCGCGCCGGCGATCTCGAGCGCGGCAAGCAGCCGGTGCCCCCTTACCTGAACGACCGGATCACCGAGCAGCGCAACACGGTGGCCGGCCTGCGCGCGGCGCTACAGCGACAGCAGGCCGCCAGGGATGCCGCCCAGGTGACCATGGATGCGCAGCTGAAGCACTATCGCGAACTGAAGGCTGCGGACTCGTCCGGCCGCTGATCCCGCCCCGACCGAAACCCGCCGGTCAGAACGGCAGGGGCAGATCCGGAGCCACCGCCAGCAGGCGCTGGCGGAAGGCCTGCTTGATGCGCTCCAGCGCCTTGCCACTGTCCGCGTCGAAACGGAAGATCAGCGCGGGCGAGGTGTTGGATGCACGCACCAGGCCCCAGCCGTCGGGCCAGTCCACACGGACACCGTCGATCGTCGTTACCCGGGCGTCGTCGAACGTGGCCCCGGCGCGGAACGCGTCCATGAACCGGAATGCCTCGCCTTCCTCCGCCACCGGCATCTTCAGTTCGGGGGTGGACACGCTGCGGGGCAAGGTATCGAAGAGTTCGGCGACGGTGCGTTCTTCCAGATCACCGGCGACGATCTCCAGCAGGCGCGCCGCGGCGTAGATGCCGTCGTCGAAACCGTACCAGCGGTTGTTGTCGGCGAAGAAGAAATGGCCGCTCATCTCGCCCGCCAGGGCGGCGCCGGTCTCGCGCATCTTCGCCTTGATCAGCGAGTGCCCGGTACGCCACATCAACGGCACCCCCGCGGCATCCTGGATCACCTTGCGCAGGTGGCCCGTGCATTTCACGTCGTAGATCACCGTAGCCCCGGGATTGCGCGAGAGCACGTCGCCCGCGAACAGCATCAGCAGCCGGTCCGCGTCGATGACCTCACCCTTTGCGGTGACCACGCCGAGGCGATCGCCGTCGCCATCGAAGGCGACGCCCAGGTCCGCGCCCAGTGCGTGCACCGCCGCGATCAGGTCCGCCAGGTTGCGCGGATCGGACGGATCGGGGTGATGGTTGGGGAACGTGCCGTCGACATCGCAATACAGCGGGATGACTTCACAGCCGATCCCTTCGAGGACGCGGGGGGCCACCAAGCCGGCCACGCCGTTGCCGGCATCCACGACGACCTTGAGTCGGCGCTCGGCGGACACGTCACCCACGATGCGGGCCACGTAGGCATCGAGCACGGGTTGCTCGCGCCAGGTGCCGACGCCGTCGTCGCGCAGTTCGCCCTCGACGATCCGGCGGTGCAGGTCGGCGATGGCCGCTTCGGCCAGGGTCTCGCCGCCGACCACGATCTTGAACCCGTTGTGGTCGGCCGCGTTGTGGCTGCCGGTGACCGCCACGCCGCAGCCGGTGCCCAGGTGGAACGCCGCGAAGTAGACCAGCGGCGACGGCGCCAGGCCGATATCGATCACGTCGATGCCGGCGGCGCGCAGGCCCTCCGACAGGCCGCGCGCCAGCGACTCCCCGGAAAGCCGTCCGTCACGCCCGACCACCATCTCGTGCAGGCCACGCTCGGCCATCAGGCCGCCGATCGCCTGGCCGATGCGATAGGCCACATCCGGCGTGAGCGAGGTGCCGGCCACGCCGCGAATGTCGTAGGCGCGGAACATCGACGCGTCAAGCGCCGTCGCCATGGCGGGGGTAGACGGCGGCGCCGGTGCGACCCGCGCCCGCTCACCCGGGGCATCACCCGGGTGGGCCGATGCCGGCGGCAGGCGAGGCTTGCGCGGCACCTCGGCCACCAGGAGTTCGGGCTCCGCGGGCGCCTCGATCCGTACCGGACGGCGCCGGCTGGACCACAGCAGGAACCCACCCGCGCCCAGGCCGATCAGGCTGAGCAGCGCCGCCAGCGGCACCGAGTGCGGAATGACGATGAAGGCCTGCGGCATGGCCGCCACGACATACAGGGACGTGCCGGGGACGACCGTCTCCTGGCCGTCCGAATCGACCGAGGTCGAACCCTTGGCCAGCAACGTGATACCACTTTCCCCGCTGCCCTGCCGGAGCGAGAGCCGACCGCCGCCGGGCGAGGCGGCGTCGAACCGCGCCACGATGTCTTCGAACGGGTACTCCAGCCAGACCCAGGCGCGCAGCGTACCGCCGACGGCGATCGGCTCGGCCACGGAAAGGAAGCGCCGATTGCCGCGTACGGCGGTGGCGGCGACGGGCGGCTCGGACGAGCCCAGCGCGGCCAGCAGCTGCGCCGCCTTGGCGTAACCGAACTCACGGAAATTGGCGCGAACGACCTCGTCCAGGCCGGCGCTGTATACCTCGACCACGGCGGCGGCCGGCAGCAACGCATGCAGTTGCGCGGCCGCGGCGGCGTGATCGTCGATCGCCGCCTGGACGGCGGGGGCGGCGGTTGCCTGCAGGAATTGCTGGCGTTTGGCGCCATAGAGCTGGCCGAGATCGCGCACGACCTGGCGCTGCGCGTCGCGCGTGCGCTCCGCCGCGGCGCCCTCATCGGCGATCAGCCAGGCCTGCCAGGCACAGAACGCGCCCACCACGATGAACAACGTCGCGCCGGCCAGCGGTAGCAGACCTCGCAGATCGGCGCGGGATGCCCGCCCTTCCCCGCCCTTTTTCCCAGCCATGGTGCCCCTCGTTTCCCCTGGCGAATCAGCCGATACCGGTCGAGCCGAACCCGCCTTCGCCCCGCTGCGACGGCGTGAACCCTTCCACCACGCGCAAGCGTGGACGCCCCACCGGCACGAGCAGCAACTGTGCTACCCGATCGCCTGGGGCGATGGTGACATCGGCGTTACCGCGATTCCAGCAGGAAATCATCAGGGGACCCTGGTAGTCGGCATCGATCACGCCGACCAGGTTGCCCATGACCAGGCCCTGCTTATGGCCCAGGCCCGAACGCGGCACGATCAGCGCGCACCAGGCGGGGTCGCCGATGTGGATGGCCAGGCCGGTGGGCACCAGCCGGCTCTCGCCCGGCGCGAGCGTGACCGGGGCATCGACCGCCGCGCGCAGGTCCATGCCCGCGCTGCCTGCCGTGGCCGGCTCCGGCAGGGGAATGCTGGTGCCCAGGCGCGGGTCGAGGAGTTTCAGTTCGATGTCGATCAAGGGGTGCTTCCGTGTCCGGCGAGGAAATGTCGGGCGACATGCGAGATGAGATGACGGGCCAGCTCGGTCTTGGCCGTACGGGCCAGCGCGATGTCGCCATCGCGCCAGTAGAGATGCAGGGCGTTGTCCGCCACCTCGAAACCCTTGCCCGCGCCCACGTCGTTGGCGGCGATCATGTCCAGGCCCTTGCGCCGCAGTTTGTCCTGCGCGTAGCCGGCCACATCGCGCGTTTCGGCGGCGAAGCCGACCAGGAAGGGATGGACCGGGCGCGCGGCCAGCGCGGCGATGATGTCGGGATTTTCCGTCAGCTCGAGACGCAGCGGCGAGCCGGCGGTTTTCTTCAGCTTGTGCCCTGCCAGCTCCGCGGGACGGTAATCGCCCACCGCGGCGGCGCCGATGTAGATGTCCGCGCCGTCCGCCGCGTCCAGCACGGCATCGTGCATCTGCCGTGCGCTGCGCACGTCCACGCGGCGCACGCCGGTGGGCGTGGTCATCGCGACGGGGCCCGCCACCAGGGTGACGTCCGCACCGGCGTCCCGCGCGGCGGCGGCCACGGCGAAACCCATGCGCCCGGAGCTGCGGTTGCCGATGAAGCGTACCGGGTCGATGTCTTCATACGTGGGGCCGGCACTGACCACGACACGCCGGCCGCGCAACGGCTGTTCGCCGAACGAGGCGACGAGGATGTCGCGCAGTTCGTGCGGCTCCAGCATGCGGCCCGAGCCGATATCGCCGCACGCCTGGTCGCCATCGGCCGGGCCAAGCACTTCGACGCCGCGCACACGCAGCGTACCGATGTTGGCCTGGACGGCGAGATGGGCCCACATCTGCTGGTTCATGGCCGGCGCGACATAGACGGGCGCCGCCGTGGCCAGCACCACCGTGGTGAGCAGGTCGTCGGCATGCCCATGGGCCAGTCGCGCCAGCGTGTCCGCACTGGCCGGCGCGATCAGCACGCGCTCGGCCCAGCGGGCGAGTTCGATATGGCCCATCGCGGCCTCGCCCTGTTCATCCCACAGGCTGACCCGCACGGGCTGGCCCGAGAGCGCCTGGAAGGTGGTCGGCGTGACGAAGTGCGTGGCGCCCTCGGTCATCACCACACGTACCTCGGCCTGCAGGTCGCGCAGACGGCGAACGAGCTCGCAGATCTTGTAGGCGGCGATGCCGCCGGTGACGCCGATCAGGATGCGACGCTGATGAAGACTCATGGCGGAACGGCGCGGTGGCGGGGGTCGGTCAGCTTAACGGATTTCCTCGCACCAGGCGGCGCGAGAAAGGCCTCGCGAGATACCTCGCCTCACGGCTTCACCACGGGTTCGTCGCCGGCGTGGGCCGAGACCGCGCTTCCCGCCGCGCTGGCGGCGACCGCAACGAACCGGTCCACGGGGCAGAGCGTCACGCCGCCACACGCCGGCTGTGCCAACACCTGTCGCACCAGGGCATCGGCCGCCGTCATGTTTCCCGCTCGCAACGCATCCAGCGTCGGCATGACGACCGCGAGGCGAACGGCCTTTCCGGTGGACGTCTGCACCAGGTCGTAGACCAGGGCACCGCCGGGCGGGTAGTCGTCACCCCGGGTGGCCTCGTGCCAGTCCAGCCCGAGCAGGCCCGCCTGCGCCGCCAGGTCGGTATCGTGACCGAGCAGCACCAGCACGCGCGTGCCCGACGGGACGAGGGCCTTGGCCGAGGTCGGTTGGGCGGCCGCCTGCGCCAGCATCGCCGTGACATACGCCAGCATCGTGCCGCCACGCGGCCGCGAGGCGGCGGGCGTGGCGTGCGCCAGCCGGAACGACGCATTGTGCAGTCCGATGAGGCGCGCGACGCCCGCGGCGTCGAGTCGACCCCAGCCGTACTGCGCCGCGGGCATGCCTTCTGCGTAGCCGAGCATGATGTTCTCGGACAGCGAGCCCGCCGTCTTCAGGGCCTTCGCCGCGTCACCCCCCAGCAGCACCTGCTTGCCCCCGGCCTTCGCCCGGGCGAGGCAGGCGTCGTCGTGGCAATCCAGCAGCACCTGCTGCAAGACGGCCAGGGTCTGAAGGATCTGCGTGTCGATGGCCGCGGCCTGGATGCCACCGCCATCGTCGTCATCGCCAGCGGCCGCGCCGCGGAACAGCGGATCGTCCTGACCCACGGGAAACGCCTGGTAGACGGGCGCGCAACCGGGGGAGAGGCCCGCCAGCAGCGCCACGGCACTGGCCTGGTTACGTGCGGTGCTGTCCGCGATTACCCGCACTTCGCCCTTGCAGCTGTCGTGAGGCAGCCCCGCGTCACGGAGGTCCTGGCTCAGGCGTCCACCGAGCGAGCGCAAGGTGTCGCGGCCATGGTCCGTAAGTTGCCCAGGCGGCACCGGCCACGAGGGCCAGGGATCGCTGGCATACCGAGCCAGGTCCGCCGGTGCCTTGGTCGGCGAGCGGATGCCATGGCGCATCAGGATCACCCGCTCCAGCACGCGCGGCGACGTGCCGGCGTCCACGGCCCCGGCCGTCGGTGCGGCAAGGCCCAGCATCGCGACCGCGGCCAGCAGGCGCCACACGGTCGGCGCCCTCACAGCTTCAACGACAGGTCGAGGAAGACGCCGCGCCCGGGCAGGCCCCAGTAGAGGGCGTCGCCGCTGACGCTCTGCGTACCCGCGTAGCCGATGAACTTGTGGACGTTGAACAGGTTGTTGACGTCCATGCTGACGGACCAGCCCTTGCCGGTGGGACCACCGTCGGCACTGCGATAGCCCAGGGCGGCGTCGGTGGAAACGTACGCGGCCAGGCGGTGGTCGTCGACGAACACCGTATTGCCGCTACCGTCCGTCGCGTTGTCGCTGCCGTACTGGGCACCGATGAACTTGGCCATCACCGAACCGTAGTAGCCGAGCGGACTGCTGTACAGCACACCCAGCGCGGCGGTGAGCTTCGGCGTACCGGCCACGCGCGTGTCGGTGTGCTTGTAGGTCGCCTCGTTGTAGGTCGCATTGCCGTAGAGGCTGAGCGTCGGCGTCAACGCGAAGGTGCCCTCCACTTCGGCGCCCTTGTAGATCGCGCCGCCCGCATTCAGGTAGGTCGGCTGCTGACCCACATCCGTGTTGATGAGCGTGGAAGCCAGATAGTTACGGAAGTCGATGTAGTAGACATCGGCCCCAAAGGTCAGCCCGCGATCGGCATACGCCGTGCCGATCTGGTAGTTCGTGGTGGTTTCCGGATCCAGCTTGCGCGAGCCCGACAGTTCGATCACGTCGATGGGCGGCGCGAGGAACCCCTTCGCCACCTGTGCATAGCCGGCCCACCGGTCGCTGAAGCTGTCGTGCAGGCTGAGCGACGGCAACGGGGCGTTGTAGTTGGCGGAGTCGTACTGCGATACCCGTGCATTCTGCTTGCTGACGGGCGCGCTCATCTGCCGCGTGACGGTGCTGTAGCGCGCCCCCGGGCTCAGGGTGAGGGCATCGGTGATCGACCAGTCGTACTGCACATAGGGCTGGAACGTGTCGGTACGGTCGCGCAAGAGATAGTTATACGTCGAGCCGTACTTGGTGCCCGTCGCCACGCCGGTGGTCAGGTCGAGCGGGTACTGGTAACGGGCGTCCTGGCTGCGTTCCAGCCACGCGCCGGTCTGCAGCTGCCCGGGACCGAGTTCCCGTTCGAACCGGAGCACGTCGCCAAATGAGTGAAAGCCGGAGTCGGACAGCTTGCCGGGCACGTCGTGCTTCAGCGTGGAAACCTTCTTGCCCGCCGCGTTGTACACGGTCACCCCGTTATCCGCCGGATTGTCGTCGGTCGCGTCGGTGGTCTTGCGGGCCCAGTGATCGAACGTATTGAGATAGGCCTTGTTGTCCATGGTCCACGCACCAAGCTGCGTCACGAGACCCACGTAGGTGAAGCTGGAGTAGTACGCGGCGTTGTTGTAGCCCTTGTAGCTTTGCAGCGACGGATCGTCGGTCAGGCCGCGCCGCCAGCCGAACTGGTCGATCTGCTGCTTCGTCGCGCCCTGCACCGTGTTCTGGTGTTCGCGGTTGTAGCTGCTGACGAAGGTAAGCGTGGTGCCCGGCGACAGCGTGGTGAGGGTTTTGATGAACGCATGCTCGCGCTCGTCTTCCACCCCCTTCAGGTAGGTATCGCTCTTTTCCTTCGAGATGTCGGCAAAGATGCGCGTGTTGCCGATCGTCTCGTCGGCGCTCACGCCGCCGGCCAGCGTGTTCCAGCTGCCCGCGGTGGTGTAGAGCGTCACCCCGTCGACCTTGGCGGGATCGCGCGAGCGCAGGCCCACCGTGCCGCCGAAGGTGGCGTTGCCGAGGGTGGCGCCACCGCCCGGACCGCGATCGATCTCTGCCTGGCCCAGCACGTGATTGTTGAAGTAGGCCGAGGTGGTGTGATGCAGGTCGCTCGCGTCACCGAAGGGAATGCCGTCGAAGGTGATGTTGAACTGGCCGTCCTGGAAGCCGCGGATGCTGATGCCTTCGTTCTTGCCCATCCCCGGGCCTTCCGGCGAGGTAACGGTGACACTGGGCGAGTACTTGATGATGTCGTCGAAGTTGGCGTTGAAGCGCAGGCCGTCGCGAATGAAGCGTTCGTCGATCACCGACGTGGGCTGCGTAGCTTCCAGCGGCGGCGCGCTGGGAGCGAGCGTATCGACGCTATTGGCCTGCACGCTTACCGGAGCGAGATCGCGCGGCGTGCCTTCGGCCCCGTCGATCGGGGGGAGCGTGTCGGCGCGGCGAGCGGCCGCGACGCTTTTGTCGGGATGGCCTGCCGGCACCAGCGTGACCGTGGAGGCGGTGACGAAGCGATAGTCCAGCCCCGTTCCCTCCAGCAGCGCATGCAGTTGCCCCCGTGGTTCCAGGCCGGCGGAAACCGCCGAGCTGCGCAGGGCGTGCACGGCATCCGGCGTGTACACCACCTGCAGGCCGGTCTGGCGCGCGAACGTGTCCAAAGCCTGATCGAGCGGCAGCGCGGCGATCGGCGCCTCGTTGGCGACCTGCGCCGCAAGGACCGACAGCGGCAGCGTACCGAGCAGCACGGCAAGGGAGAAGGCGAGTGTGTTTCGCATGCGGGAGAACTCGTGAAGGGAGACAGGGCGCAACGTGGCGCATGTCACATACGAGTCAGGGGGAACCAGGTCGGGTACCGTTTTCTTCGTGAATCTTTTCTTACAGCCGCGCCGCGGCGCCGCCATGCCCGCGGCGGGCAATGTGGATACCCTCGCCGTCACGGTGCACCTCCACCCCCGGAAGCGTCTGCAGATAGGCGATGAAACCGGACGGGTCACGCGCGTGGAAGCGTCCGCTGATCCGCGTCCCGGCCACCTGCGCATCGTCGATCAGCAGGGGCGGCTGGCCGTAGTGGTTGAAGCGCCGGGCGACGTCCGCCACAGGCGCATCGTGGAAATCGATCTCCGCGGGCAACCAGGCGAGGTCGCTCGACAGGTCCGCGTGCGGCTCCAGATGGGTGAGGCTGCCGTCGCTGGCCAGGGTGGCGTGTTCGCCGGCTTTCAGGTGGGCGACGACCTGGGGTGCGCTTTTCGCCGTCCACGACCATGGTCGGTCTTCGTGCGGCGCCATCACGTCGACCTGCCCGCTCAGCACGATGACCTCGCCCGCACGGGGTGTGGCCGAGACCTGGAAAACGGTGCCGATGTCGCGGAGCGTGGTACGCCCCAAGGTCACCGTGAGCGGCGCGTCGGAACGGTGGCCCACGTCGAGCAGCATCGTTCCGTCGAGGACGGCGATGTCGGGGCGGGTGGCGTCCAGGTTCACGCGGATACGGCTGCCGCGATCGAGCTGGATGCGGCTGCCGTCGGCCAGGTCGATGCTGCGCACGGCATCGATCGGCGCGGTGTAGACGATGCCGGGCGGCGCGTCCTGCCGGGGCCATGCGGTAACCACGACCCACGCGACAGCGGCGGTCGCGGCTACCGCGCCAGCGATCCACGGCCAGCGCCGGGCACGCTTCGCGTCGCGGCGTGGCGGCGCGCGGCGGACAGGCTCCACGGCACCCGGACGCAGCGCGACCACCGCGGGTTCGCAGGCCGCCTGCGCGACGAGGACCGACGCGGCGACCGGATCGCGGGCGGCGGCCTCCTTCATGTCCTGGTCGAGCTGCACCGCGGCCATGTATTCGGCGACATGCGCCGGCGAGTGGCGCAGCCAGTTCACGAAGGCGACGCGCGAGGCTTCGTCCAGCCCCTCGCGACTGGCAAGCAGCCAGTGGCCGGCTTCCTCGGCGATACGCCGTGCCGCGAGCGTGGTCGGATCATGCATAACGCGCCATCCCTTGCCGGCACGCGGCCAGTCCCTTGACGATGTACTTCTTCACCATGTGCACCGACAGATCGAGCTGGTCGGCGATGTCGCGGTAACTCAGGTCGTCGCGGTAATGCAGCAGCATCACCGCCCGGCATTTCGGGGAAAGCTTTTCCATCAGCGCCAGCAGTCGCTTGCTGCGCACATCGCGATCCACGTCGGCCTCGGCACGGCACGGCGTCGCCAGGCGCTCCAGCAGGTCGTCGCGGCCGCCCTCCTCCCGCGCGCCCGGCTGCCGACCGCCCGCCCGCTGGCGGAGCAGGTTGGTGGCCACGGTAAACAGGTAGGCCTCCGGGTTGCGGATGCTCTCCGGATCGGCGGACAGCAGGCGCAGGTAGGTCTCCTGGACCAGGTCCTGCGCATCCCAGGCATGACCGGTGCGGCTCCGGACGTAGCGATGCAGCGGCCCGTCCTGTTCAAGCAGGACGTGGGCCAGGCCGGAGGGGGAATCGGACATCGGACTCACAGGGGCGGAGCGGCACGTGAGGCGGTTACGCCTCGGAAAAGCCTGGGAGATTGAGCGTAGGTAGGGTTGGTTACCGGGATATGACGTTGGAGCGGACGTTACGGCACCTGCGGAAATGAGGTCTTCGCGTAGATGCCCGGCAGCATGGAAGCGAGATCGTCACCATCGACACATAGCTCCGGGCCGGACGATTCGCCGTAGACCAGATTGAAATAGGGCAGGTGCGACGACTGCTCCGCATACAAAGCCAGAAACGACTCGTCGTGAACGGAAGCGTCTGCCAGGCGAAATGCATCGGCCAACTCGCTCGTTGCGCCGGGCTCCCCAACAGTCGCGTCCGACAGGCCACAGACGTGAACCGCCTCGGCAAGAAGCGCGGGCAAGCTCGATGCGTCGCACCGAAATAGCGGGGATTCATCGGCACGCCCATGCACCACGACCGTATATCTGCGTGACGCATCGCGATAGCCGTCGATCTTTATAAGCACGGGGTTGCCCAACCGTGCCATGCCGCACAGTAACGGCACGAGCCGAGCGACCTCCTGCCATTCGGCGGCCGTCATGGTCCGCCGGTGTTCATAGGTAAGGCTCATGAAGCCATCCCTCATGCATGCCCGGGGCGAAGCCCACAGGGTACTCGTCGCACCCGCCTTGCATGCACCGCGATTGCCCCCTCTTTTTCAGAATCGTTCTATCGCCACCGGCACCCGGCACGCCTACCGTGGAGATCACGCCAGCCGTCGGCCGGCCTACGGAAACCAAGCCCATGAAGCAGGGCCATCACCCTCACTCGGCGGTGCGCGACGGTGCACCGGCTTTTGTTACGCGGGCGCCGCCCGCCCTGACCATCCGGCAGTGGCCGGTGGGCGATCGGCCGCGCGAGCGCCTGCATGCCCACGGCGCGGCGGCGCTGTCCGACGCAGAGCTGCTGGCGGTCGTGCTGGGCAACGGCGTGCCCGGGCGCGATGCCGTCGCCACCGGCCGGGCGTTGCTGGCGCAGGCGGGCAGCCTGGGGCGACTGCTGGCGGACCCGGATCACCTGCCCAGGCTGGCCGGTGTCGGGCCGGCCAAGCGCGCACGGCTGGTTGCCACGATCGAACTGGCACGCCGGTCGCTACGCGAGAAGCTGGCCGACCTCCCGGCCATCACCTCACCCGAGGACAGCGCGGACTACCTCACGGCGCGGCTGAGGCACCTTCCCTACGAGGTGTTCGCCTGCCTGTTCCTGGACAGTCGTCATCGAGTGCTCGGGTACGAGGAACTGTTCCGTGGGACGCTGGACGGCGCCAGCGTCTACCCGCGCGAGGTGGTGCGTGCCTGCCTGCGCCACCACGCCGGTGCCGTGATCCTTGCGCATAATCACCCCTCGGGCGCCGCCGAGCCCAGCCGGGCGGACTGCGAGATCACCCGCGTGCTGGTGGACGCCCTGGCGCTGATGGATATCCGGGTGCTGGATCACCTGGTCATCGGCCAGGGGGCACCGGTCTCGATGGCCGCAGTCGGGCTGTTGTAGGCCGGACGGCAGGCAAAAAAAACGGCGCGAGTGCCGCTCGCGCCGTTGGGGGTCACCACTTCGAGGGAGGGGCGCGGTGAGCCCGTGTGCCCTTAGGCCGGGGAGACGCCGGGGCACGGAAAGAAGTGTGGCCAATGGCGATGACAACGACATGACGACCGGCCATACGGTCCGTGACGACGCGCCGGGGCACTTGCGCGATTCGACTTATGCACATTCCGAAGAATTGCCACTTGGACGTCACACTTGCTGTCCTGGCACAGGAGAGTGAGTCAACCAATTGTTTTGGATGGTGTTTTCTTGTTACGCAAACGTGTCAGACGGTCGTCGTGGCCTTATGGCATGTCGGCAGCACTTATTGCCCACAGACTTATCCACAGGCTGGCGCAGGCCGATGGCGATCCCCGCGACCGGGTTTCGTGCCCCTTCTGATAGGATTGCCGGTTCCATATCCGCGTCGCCCATCCCGTGAAAGCACAGCTTAAACAACTCGTCCTGCAGGCCATCGGGGCCATGCGGGAGTCCGGCAAGCTGCCGTCCGACTTCGTCGCGCCGACGTTCGTGATCGAACGCACGCGCAGCCGCGAGCACGGCGATTTTGCGACCAATGTCGCGATGATGATGGCGAAGGCCGCCGGCCGTAAGCCCCGCGACCTGGCAACCGACCTGGTCGAGTCGCTGCCGGCATCCCCGCTGGTCGGCAAGGTGGAGATCGCCGGTCCCGGGTTCGTCAACTTCTTCCTGGCCCCGGCGGCCTTCCATGCCGAGATCGACAGGGCGCTGGCCGAAGGCGACCGCTACGGCCACAACCGCGATGGTGGCGGCCGCACGGCGGGCGTGGAGTTCGTCTCGGCCAATCCGACCGGCCCCCTGCATGTCGGCCACGGCCGCGCGGCGGCCATCGGCGACAGCCTCAGCCGCTTGCTGGCCGCCAGCGGCTGGAAGGTGTTCCGCGAGTTCTACTACAACGACGCGGGCGTGCAGATCGCCAATCTGGCGCTGTCCACGCAGGCGCGCGCCAGGGGCATCGCACCGGATGAGGCCGGCTGGCCGGAGTCCGGCTACCGCGGCGACTACATCGCCGAAGTGGCGCGGTCCTTCCTGGCCCGGGAGTCGGTCGAGGCCGATGGCGAGACCGTCACCGCCAGTGGCGATGCGGACAGCCTGGACGATATCCGCCGTTTCGCCGTGGCCTACCTGCGCCATGAGCAGGACCTGGACCTGAAGGCGTTCGGCGTCGGCTTCGACGTCTATTTCCTGGAGTCGTCGCTCTACAGCGAGGGCAAGGTCGACGAGACCGTGAAGGAACTGGTCGCCCACGGCCATACCTACGAGGAAGGCGGCGCGCTCTGGCTGCGCTCGACGGACTTCGGTGACGACAAGGACCGCGTCATGCGCAAGTCCGATGGCACGTTCACTTACTTCCTCCCGGACGTGGCTTACCACCGCACCAAGTGGCAGCGCGGCTACGAGCGCGCCATCACCGAGCTGGGTTCCGATCACCATGGCTCGCTGGCCCGCGTGAAGGCCGGCCTGCAGGCGCTGGACACGGGCATCCCCAAGCACTGGCCCGAGTACGTGCTGCACCAGATGGTGACGGTGATGCGCGGCGGCGAGGAGGTGAAGATCTCCAAGCGCGCCGGCTCCTACGTCACCCTGCGCGACCTCATCGACGAGGCCGGGTGCGACGCCACGCGTTACTTCCTGATCGCCCGCAAGGCCGATTCGCAGCTGGTTTTCGATATCGACCTGGCGCGCTCGCAGAGCAACGACAACCCGGTCTATTACATCCAGTACGCGCATGCCCGCGCCTGCCGCGTCTTCCGCGAACTGGCCGATCGTGGCCTGTCGACGGATCGGGGCAACGGGCTGGCGAAGCTCGACCTGCTCGCTACCGAGCACGAGTCCGCACTGATGGTCGAACTGTCGCGGTACCCGGAGATGGTCGAGTCCGCGGCGGCCAACCTGGAACCGCACCTGATCGCGCAATACCTGCGCGAGCTTGCCGGCGCGCTGCACAGCTACTATCACGAGCACAAGTGGATCGTGGACGACGCCGACCTGCGCGACGCCCGCCTCGGCCTGGTGGCGGCAACACAGCAGGTGCTGCGCAACGGCCTGGATCTGCTGGGCATTTCCGCCCCGGAGAGCATGTAATGGCGACACGCAAGAAGGCGACGAAGGGCCGTCAGGCCGTCCGCAACGGTTCCAGCGGCATGCCCGGCTGGGGCTGGGCACTGATCGGCATCCTGGCCGGCGCACTGCTGATGGCCTTCGCGATGCGCGGCACGCTGATCCCCATGATGCAGAAGCAGCAGGGGCCGGCGCCGAATCCCGAGGCCACCGCCCAGAAGGGCAGCGATCCGGGCGTGGTCGAGCAGACCGCGCCGGAGAAGCCCAAGAAGCCGTCGTACGACTTCTACTCCGTGTTATCGGAGAAGGAAGTCCGCATTCCGGATGCGGAGATCCGCGCCCAGGCCAGCGCCGAAGCCCAGCAGCAGAAGCAACAGCAGCAGTTGCAGGCCACGCAGCAGGCGCAGGCCCAGCAGGCCGCCGCCGCGCAACAGCAGCAGGCACAGGCGCAACAGGCCGCGGCGAACCTGCCGAAGGCCGCCACGCAGACCGTGACCGCCGTTCCCGCCCAGCCGGCCGCGCCTGCGGCGTCGGGCGGTTCCGGGTACCTGTTGCAGGTGGGCGCGTTCCCGAGCGCGGCTGACGCCGAAGCCCTGAAGGCCAAGCTGGCCCTGCAGGGGTTCGTCGCCAACGTGCAGTCGGTAAAGGTCGGCGCCCAGACTTACAACCGCGTGCGCCTGGGGCCGTTCAAGTCGGCGACCGACCTGGAAGGCACCAAGCAGCGGTTGCAGTCGGCGGGGATCAGCGCCATTGCCTTGAAGGAAGGCAGCTAAACCCCGCAAGCCATGACGGGTAACGCCCCTTACTTCGGGGCGTCCTTGCCGACGGTCTCCGCCAGATAGGTGTAGCCGGTCAGGCCCTTGTCCAGCGATGCCGACAACACCTCCGCTTCTTCGCCGGTAATGCCGGCGGCCGCAAGACGGTCGGCGTAGGACTGGCGCAGCTGCTTCAGGTCGTAGCCGACGTAATCGAGCATCAGATCCGTGGTGTCGCCATGACGGATGTGGTCGAACTCGTAGCCGCCCGCGGTGGCACGGACGTTGACGGCATCGGTATCGCCGAACAGGTTGTGGATGTCGCCCAGGGTCTCCTGGTAGGCGCCGACCATGAAGATACCCAGTCGATACGACTGGTCGTCCCGCAGCGCGTGCAGCGGCAGGCTGACGTCCACGCCTTCGGCATCCACGTAGTGGTCGATACGGCCGTCCGAGTCGCAGGTGAGATCGGCGATGACGCCGCGCCGCGTCGGTTCCTCGTCCAGGCGCGAGATAGGCACGATCGGGAAGATCTGGTCGATCGCCCAGATATCCGGCACCGACTCGAACACCGAGAAATTGACGAAGTACTTGTCGACCAGCTTCTCGTCCAGGTCGTCCAGCGCCTGGCGATGGGCACGCTCTGCCGGCAGCAGGCGCGGACGTACGGCATTGGCAATGGCGTAGAACAGGTCGTCCAGCTTCGCGCGGTCACGCAGGTCCAGTTGGCCCAGTGCATACAGCGCCTGGCCTTCGGCGAAATGGTGCTGCGCCTCGTGGAACAGCTCCAGCGGCGGGCGGGTATCCAGTTCGGCGTGGGTCTCGCGCAGGTGGCGCAGCACCGTGGGCTCGTCCGCGCGCGGTTCGGGTATGGCGCCTTCCGGCACGGGCTCCACTTCCGACACGTTCACCACCATCACGGCGTGATGGGCGGTCATGGCGCGACCGGACTCGGTGAAGATGGTCGGCGCCGGCATGCCGTGTTCGGCCACGGCCTCGGCCAGCGGCTGCACGATGCTGGCGGCGTACTGGCCCAGGCTGTAGTTGATCGAGTTGTAGCTGCGCGAGCGCGTGCCCTCGTAGTCCACGCCCAGGCCACCGCCGACATCGACCACGTCGATGGGCACGCCCAGCCGGTGCAGTTCGACGAAGTAACGCACCGCTTCGCGCATGCCGGCGGCGATATCGCGCACGTTGGAGATCTGCGAGCCCATGTGGAAATGCTGCAGCTTCAGCGTGTGCTTGAGGCCCGCGGCCTCCAGGCGCTCGATCAGCTCCAGCACCTGGCCGGGGCTGAGGCCGAACTTGCCCTTGTCGCCACCGGTGTTCTGCCACTTGCCGGCACCGATCGAGGCCAGGCGCACGCGCACGCCGAGCAGCGGCTCCACATCCAGCGCCTTCGCCTCGGCGAACACATGGTCCAGCTCGGAGAGCTTCTCGATGACGATGTGCACGCGCAGACCCAGCTTGCGGCCGATCAGGGCGAGGCGGACGTATTCGCGGTCCTTGTAGCCATTGCAGACCACCATGCTGCCGGGGCGGGCGTAGGCCAGCACCGCCATCAGCTCGGGCTTGGAACCGGCCTCGAGGCCGAAACCCTCTTCGCCCGCCGCGACCAGCTCGCTGACCACGCCGCGCTGCTGGTTCACCTTGATCGGGTAGATCGCCGTGTAGGAGCCAGCGTAGTCCACGTCGTCGATCGCCTTGGCGAAGGCTTCCTGCAAGCGGGCGAGGCGGTCGGCGAGGATGTCCGGGAAACGGACGAGCAGCGGCAGCCGCAGGCCTTCAGCCGTGGCCTGTTCGACGATGGCGGGCAGGTCGAGGGTCGGGCCCTCCTCGCCACGCGGGCGCATCTGCAGGTGGCCGTTGGCCGCGACATCGACATAGCCATTGCTCCAGTGCGGGATGGCGTAGGTCAGCTTCGCGCGTTCGGTGGTCCAGTTCGTCATGGTGGCGACGATCTCCAAGTGATTGTGTCGTGTCCCCGTGGGGGGCGCGGAACAGTCGCAGCGGCGAACCTTGACCTGAAGCGGGTCTGGCGACCGGGAGCCTCGCACGCCGCGGGGCCGACCAGACTGGGCCCGCCCCGCCGGTTAGGGCGGGACAGACCTCCTAGTGTAACGGCGCCGGATGACATCCGTGTATCGCGCCTACCGGCCTGGCAGGGCGGCGACTTGGCCGATTTCGGGCCGGGAGCCGGTACAATCCCTGGTTTGGCCCCCTACCTCCTTTCAGGATTCGAGTCATGTCGCAACAGCAGCTCACCTGGTTCACCGAAGCCCATCAGGCATCGGGCTCTTCCATCGGTTTCCGCGTCGAGCGCCTGCTGCACGCCGAAAAGACCGAATTCCAGACCATCGAGATCTACCAGACGACCGACTGGGGCAACCTGATGGTGATCGACGGCTGCGTCATGCTGACCAGCCGCGACAACTTCCTGTACCACGAGATGATGACCCACCCGGCGCTGTTCACGCATGCGCGGGCCAAGCGCGTGGTGATCATCGGCGGCGGTGACTGCGGCACGCTGCGCGAGGTGCTCAAGCACGAGGAAGTGGAGAAGGCCACGCAGGTGGAGATCGACGAGCGCGTCACCCGCCTCGCCGAGGAGTATTTCCCCGAACTGTGCGAGTCCAACGGCGATCCGCGCGCCGAGCTGCTCTTCATCGACGGCATCAAGTACATGGCCGAGGCGGACCCGGAATCCATCGACCTGATCATCGTCGACTCCACCGACCCGGTCGGCCCCGCCGAAGGCCTGTTCAACGCCGCCTTCTACACCAGCTGCTACAAGGCACTGCGTCACGGCGGCATTCTGGTGCAGCAGTCGGAGTCGCCGCTGGCGCACATCGAACTGATCAAGGCCATGCGTTCGGCCATGCGTACGTCGGGCTTCAAGGCCGTGCGCACCCTGCCGTTCCCGCAGCCGTGCTACCCCACCGGCTGGTGGAGCTGCACCATGGCGCGCAAGGACGGCGACCTGTCCGGTTTCCGCGAGCGCGGCGCCATCAGCAAGGGCTTCCCGACGAAGTACTACAACGCCGACATCCACAAGGGCGCCTTGGCCCAGCCCGAGTTCATGCGCGAGCAGCTGGGCGACTGAACGTTGCCAGTTAACGGCGCCAGGACGATCAACGGTGCTGGATGATTAACGCCGCTGGACGATTGACACCGCTGGACGGTTAACAACGCTGGATGTTGATGTAGGAGCGCACGATGTGCGCGACATGTTTTCGCGAAACCTTGGGGCTGGCGCGCCAGCTCCGGGGTTTGGCCTTAAAACATGTCGCGCACATCGTGCGCTCCTACAGCGTTTCGGGCGTTCGGACGTTTCGGACGTTTCGGACGTTTCGGACGTATCGAACGTTGCCGTTGTTGCCATCGTTGCGAACGTTTCTGGACGTTGCCGTCCGATACGGGACTACTGCTCGACCTTGGCCGGCTCCCAGCCGGCCGGTGCTTCCGCCGGCATGCCATACGTGCGCAGCGCGGCCAGCACCACGCTCATTTCCGTGCCGCCGCTGCGGGCCAGCGAGAGCAGCTTCTGTGCCGTGGCCTTGTCGCCCTGGGCCTGGATGTTGAGCTGGGCGAAACGCTGCATCTGCCAGATCAGGTTCATACGCGCGGTTTTCGCGGACTGCTGGTCGGCGGTATCCGTCGACAGGGTCTCGCGCAGGTGCAGGCCCAGCGAGCGGCCCAGCGGGCTGCTACCCCATTCCAGCACCTTGGCCAGTTTCAGGCAGTCGCCCACGACGCCGGCGTCGGCCTTGTTGTCTTCGCAATACTTGGCCGTGACCTGGAAACCGGGCAACGGCTGCGAGCTGGCCAGCCCGTAGACGATGACCATCTGCACGCCGGCCGCGCCGGCACCCTGCAACGGGTTGAACGTATCCGCGGGAGGCGGCAGCTGGCTGACCGAGTTGGCCAGCGCCTTGAGGCTGGAGCCGAGGTAGTCGTCGTAGAGCTTGGCATTGGCGGCGCGGGTGAGATCGCTGCGCACGTCCTTGCTCGCGCCGTTGTGCTCGTCCACGCCGAGCTTGAGCAACCACACGGCGGCGTTGTCCGGCGCCTGCTTCTGCAGGGTGACCAGGGCTTCCGTGTTCGGGCAGGCGCCGGCCTTCGCATCGCAGTCGGCCAGCAGGGCCCAGGTGACGGCCGGGCCGGCGTCCGCGTTACGCGACGCGCGCTCCAGCAGAGCGTGATAGCTGAGCACGGCGGGCGGGTTGGTCAGCGGACGCGCCAGCAGGGCCGCGCCCAGCAGGGGCTCGGCTTCGGTACGCAGCGCCAGCACGCTGGCCAGGTCTTTCTGGAACTGCAGCAAGGCCTTGGTCTGGTCTTTCTGCACCGCGGCCCCCTTGACGGGACCTTGCGCGGGGCCCTGGGCACCCGCCCATGGCGTTGCCGCGAAAGCCGGCAGCGAGAGCAGGCCCGCAAGGGCCAGGGTCAGCACGCGACATCCGCGCATCAGCCATCTCCATGAAATAAAACGACAAGAATACGGTTCGACCATGAACGCAGCCTGCGCCGTTTCGGCCCGGTGGACGACGGACATTGCTACCATCGGCCTCCGATGCGGGGGGACCGCCGATCTCATGTCAGCATGACCGCTGCACAATCCTGCGATAGAACAGGAGTTTACGATGGACCAATTCGCACTCTTCGCCAGCGAACGCGCTGGCTTCTTTGTCGGCTGGGGCACACTTTCCCTTATCAACGCCGGCCTGGCCCAGGGCAAGAACCGCGGTGGCCTGGCCTGGTGGCTGCTGTCGCTGTTCCTCGGACCGATCGCCACGCTGATCCTCGTGGTCATGCCCAAGGTCCGCAATAAACTGTTCTGATCGCCCTTGCCTGTGGCCCACGGGTGTGTAGGCTAGGGGCCAGCCCAAAGCAGGTGCGCGCAAATGCTTACGACGCTCGTGGCAAGCAGCAAGGGGGGTTGCGGCAAGACCACACTGGTTACCCAGCTCGCCACCCATTGGGCCCAGTCCGGCAAGCAGACCGCCATCATCGATGCGGACCGGCAACATTCCAGCCTGCGCTGGGCCGCCCGGCGGCCGGAAAACGCACCGGCCGTCACCGCCCTGGAAGGCAGCCGCAAGGCCTTCGATCGCCTGCCCGAGACCATCCAGCGGGTGATCGTCGACACCCCCGCCGGGGTGGACGAGAAGGACCTCGAACCCTACCTGGACAAGGCCGACGTCATCCTGGTGCCGGTGCTGCCCTCGCATTTCGACCTCGATGCCACCCTGGACTTCCTGGCCGTGCTTCGCGCCATCCCGCGGGTGAAGCGCGGCAAGCTGCCGGTGGGCCTGGTGGGCAATCGCCTCAAGCCGTGGACCAACGCCAGCCAGGCCGCCATCGTCGAACTGGGCGAACGCGCGCCGTTTCCCGTCGTGGCGGAACTTCGCGACTCGCAGGCGTACGTCTTGCTCACGGCGCTCGGTAAGGGCATCTTCGATTACCACTCGGAAAACGTACGCGGACACCAGGACGACTGGGGAAAACTGCTTCGCTGGATCAAGCGGAATACCTGAGCCGGCTGGGACGCGTCATGACCTGCCACACACGTGGCCTAGCGGAGGACGGTACCCATGCACGAACTCATCCTGTTGCGCCATGCCGAGGCGGAGCCCGGCACCGACGGCAAGGACGATCGCGAGCGAAAACTGACCGAGCACGGCCGTAACGAAGCGCGCGCCGCAGGCGAATGGCTGGCCAGCCACGGCGTGAAATACGACCGCATCCTCTGCTCCCCCGCGGAGCGCACCAGGGAAACCGCCGCCCTGGCGCTCGGCCAGGTCGAGCCCTCCTACGAGGCAGGCATCTACGACGCGACACCGGGCGACCTCTACGACCTGCTGGACCAGCAAGCCGACGTGGAGCGCGTGGTCCTGGTCGGGCACAACCCCGGCATTGAACAACTGGTCGCCTTTCTTGTCGAAGGCAGGTCAGAGGATTATCGCGGCATGCCGCCGGGTGGCATGGCCCGACTGGTATTCAGTGGTGGACTGGAACCGGGCAAGGCCAAACTCGAGACCTTCTGGTCCCCTCCCAACTGAGTCCCATGAATGCGCCACCTGCTCTGGGCGATCGCCTTGCTGCTGTCGACGATGCCGGTGTCGGCCGCCGACCTGCGGATCGACCCGACCCGTTCGCGGGCCGAGTTCAGCGTTCGCCTGCTGTGGGTAAGCACGGTCGCCGGCAGCTTCGAAAACATCCGGGGTGAGCTGGCCATCGACCATGAGGCGCGCACGGCCATCGTGCGCGCCGACCTGGCCACCGAAAGCATCACCATGGAATCGGCCCGCCTGCGGCGCTGGGTGCTGGCGCCGGAGTTCTTCGACGCGGTGCATTACCCACAGATCCAGTTCGTGTCCGAGCCGCTTCCGCTGGACCTCATCAGCCAGGGTGGCGACGTGAAGGGCCAGCTGACCATGCGCGGCATCACCCGCCCCGTAACCTTCCACCTCCAGGCCAACCGCTGCCCGTCGGACGCGCTGGCCGGTTGCGTGCTCCAGCTGCAAGGCATGATCGACCGCACCGACTTCGAGATGCGTGGGCGCCGGGGTGCGCTGTCCGACCGGGTGAACCTCGGCATGGCGATCGTCCTCAGCCCGCCCTGACAGACACTCACGTCGCGTTGTGACGGGTCACCTATGATCCCCGCCATGCGACGCCACCACTTCCTCTTTCTCATCATCGCCGTCCTGGCGGTTTCGGGCTGTTCGCTGTCCGCACAGCGCATCCGGAAGGCCGACGCCGTGGTCGCGCTGACGGTGGACCGGCAGAGCAGTTGCGCCCAGGAGGCGGAGCACTGCGCCGCGCCGTCCACCCTGGTGGACGCGGCCCGGGAAGCGGACGCGGCTTCCACCGACACGCGGCCGGTGCACGTGGCCACGCTGCTGGAAGACGGCGAGACCGCCATGGCCGCGCGCATCAACCTGATCCGCGCGGCGACGCAGACCATCGACGTGCAGACCTACATCTGGGAACAGGACGACGCGGGCAAGCTGGTCCTCGACGAACTGGTGCGGGCGGCCCGCCGTGGCGTCCGCGTGCGCATCCTGGCCGACCAGCTGTTCTCCTTCCGCGATGCCGGCCTGCTGGCCGGGCTGGCGCGCGCCAGCGACCACCTCGAGATCCGCCTCTACAACCCCACCTTCCACAGCGCGCACACCACACCGATGGCCTTCGCGGCGGGCATCGTGTGCTGCTTCTTCAAGTTCAACCAGCGCATGCACAACAAGCTGATCGTGGTGGACGACGTCATCGGCATCACCGGCGGCCGCAACTACGAGGATCGCTATTTCGACTGGGACGGCACGTTCGACTACGTGGACCGCGACGTCATGATCGGCGGCCCCGCCGCCCGGGCCATGGGCGCCAGCTTCGCCCAGTTCTGGAACCACAAGCGTGCCGTGCAGCTCACGCACCTGCGCGACGTCAACAAGGAACTGGTGCGCGACACCGACGACCCGCGCCATTGGGTCACGCCGACCTACGAGCATCCCGAGCGCGTGGTCGACATCGTCGCCGATGCGGAAGACCCCGAGTGGATCGCCGACCGTATCCAACGCGACACGTTGCGCATGAACCGCGTCGAATACCTGTCCGACCTGCCCGGCAAGACCGACGAGCCGAAACGCCGCGAGGCGCGTGCGCTCACCCGCCACATCATGGGCCTGGTGCGTAACGCGCACAGCGAGGTGATCCTGCAGACGCCGTACCTGGTGATGAGCAAGCCGGCGAAGAAGATCTTCAGCACGCTGCAACGCAAGCCGTCACCGCCGCGCGTGGTGGTCTCGACCAATTCGCTGGCCTCCACCGATGCGTTCGCGGTGTATGCCATGTCATACAAGCATCGCAAGCGTTACCTGATCGACTACGGCTTCGAGATCTACGAGATGAAGCCGCACCCGGCCAATGGCGATCCCGACGCACGGGAATGGCAGACCGGCGAGGAACCGTCGCCCCCCCTGCTGACCGCCAGCGGGAGCGGCAGCGGCGCCAGCAAGTCGGGACGGCGCAGTGGCCGCCGTGCGTTGCCCGCGGCGGCGCCCTCGGAATCCGCCGGCTTCATGGCCTTCGGCGGTCGCCGTCCGCACCAGGGGCCGCGATCCCGCCCGGCACCGCTGCTGACCGAGGGAGTGCGCTTCGGGCTGCACGCCAAGTCGATCGTGGTGGACGACACCTTCGCCATGGTCGGCACGCACAACTTCGACCCGCGCTCGGACCACTACAACACCGAATCGGGCGTGATCATCTACGACAAGCGTTTTTCCGACCGCCTGCGCGATTCGATCATGCAGGACATCCGCCCGGAGAACGCGTGGTCGATCGGGCCGCGACAGAAAACCATTCCCGTGCTGTCGTCGGTCAACGAATTCATTGGCGACGTGTCCGAGCGGTTGCCGTTCTTCGACCTGTGGCCGTTCCGCTACGCCACCAGCTACCAGCTCAAGCCCGGCTGCATTCCCATGCGGTGGAAAGACCCCCGCTTCTTCGACTGCTACGAGGCGGTGGGGGACTTTCCCGAGGTGGACGTGTCACTGAAGCTGATCTACACGCGCATGATCACGGCCTTCGGCTCGTCGGCCGCAGGCATCCTGTAACGCGCAGCCGCTGAGGATCAGTCGGGGCGGGTGAGCTCGAAGCGCACGGGCAGGTCGGCGGTGTAACGGGGTGCGCGATCTTCCGCGCTGGCGAAGCGCCAGTTGCGCACGGCCTCTTCGGCGGCGCGATCCAGGTCCGTGTCGCCACTGGAGCGGCCCACGGCCACATCCGCCACGCCACCCTCCGGCGTCACCGTGACACTGAGGACCACTTGGCCCTCGCGGTGCGCACGCAAGGCCGACATCGGATAGCGCGGCGACGGGGTATAGACCGGCACGAGGTCGTCCGGTGCCTGCCGCGTCGCCGCGGCGACGCGCGGAGCGGACGGCCGGGCCACCGGGGCAGCACGGGGCCGCTCGCGCGATGCACGGTTTTCCGTAACGGCATCCGCCGTATCGGTGCGTGCCGACCGGGCCGTCGGTCGCGGTAGGCCATGGCCCGTGCCGGGCATCACGACTTCGGCGAACGGCCGCGTGGCCGGCGCCCGTTCGTAGGTCAGGGCGGTGAGCCAGCTGGTGCCGGCAATGCCGATGACGAGCCCGAGGGCGCTGAGGGACGTGCTGGTACGAAGTGCGAGCATGCGGTCTCGGGAACGGACAGGATCAGGGACGTTCGAGGATCGCCGTGACGCCCATGCCGCCTGCGGTACAGATGGAGATCAGGCCACGGCCCGAACCCTTCTTTTCCAGCATCTTCGCCAGGGTGGCGACGATGCGTGCCCCCGTGGCCGCGAACGGGTGACCGGACGCGAGACTGGAGCCGTTGACGTTGAGCTTGGCCGGATCGATCGAACCCAGCGGACCGTCGAGGCCCAGCCGGGTACGGCAATAGTCGTCGTTCTCCCATGCACGCAATGTGCACAGCACCTGCGCGGCGAAGGCTTCGTGGATCTCGTAGAAGTCGAAATCCTGCAACGTCAGCCCCGCCCGCTTGAGCATACGTGGCACCGCCACGGTCGGGGCCATCAGCAGGCCCTCGCCATGGACGAAATCCACCGCCGATACTTCCGCATGCGTGAAATAGGCCTGGATGGACAGGCCGCGGGCCGCAGCCCACTCGTCGCTGGCCAGCAGCACCGCGGCGGCGCCGTCGGACAGGCCCGTGGAATTGCCGGCCGTGAGCGTGCCCTGCCCCGAGGTCTTGTCGAACGCGGGCTTGAGCGAGCCGAGTTTTTCCAGGGTGGAATCCGCACGCAGGAAGCCGTCGCGCTTGAGGCCACGGAACGGCACCACGAGGTCATCCAGCAGGCCGGAGTCATAGGCGGCGGCCAGGTTGCGGTGACTGGCCAGGGCCAGTTCGTCCTGCTCCACGCGACCGATCTTCCAGGTTTTCGCCATCTGCTCGCAGTGGTCGCCCATGGACTTGCCGGTACGCGGCTCGGCCACGCCGGGGAACGAGGGCTTGAGTTCCTTGAGCGAAAAGCCGCGGGTGGCGACCTGCAGTTTTTCCTTCAACGAGCGGGCGCGGTTGAGCGCCAGCAGCCGCTTGCGCAGCTTCTGCCCGTAGACGATGGGGACGTCGCTGGTGGTATCCGAGCCCCCGGCGATGCCGGCCTCGATCTGGCCCGTGGCGATCTTGTTGGCGATCGCGATGGCGTTGTCCAGCGAGGTGCCGCAGGCGCGCGCCGAGGTGATGCCCGGGGTGGTCGGCGCCAGGCCGGACGAAAGCAGCGCTTCACGCGCCAGGTTCCAGTCCGACGAGTGGCGGATGACCGCACCCATGGCCACTTCGCCCAGTTCGACGCCATGCAGGCCGAACTTCTCGACCAGGGCACCCAGCACCTTCACCGACATTCCGAAATTGCCGACGTCGGCGTAGGCGGTGTTGTTGCGGCAGAAAGGAATGCGGACGCCGCCGACCACACCCACACGCTTTTGCGTCTTTTCCATGCTTTATAAAGGACCGGATCGAAGGCGAAGGGATCGCGGACGCCGACGATCGCCGACGAACGCGTATCGGCAAGGCTAACCCGCATCCCGTCCCGGGGAAACCCCGATAAACCCCGATGGTAGAATCGCATTCCTTTGCCGTTCGGAAATCCCCGCCGTGAACGAGTCGCTGATCGCCTGCCCCGCCGTCCTCGCCCTGGAGCTGGCCGACGGCGAGATGCCCGACCGGCTCGAGCTGACCCGCGACGAGGCGCAGGCCTTGGCCGACCTGGTGGCCGACGACCTGCGCACCCTGCTGCCCGGCGTCGAGGCCTCGCGTTTCGCGCTGGCTGGTGCGCTGTTCGACGGGGTGGAGCTGCTCCGTCCGGGTTTCCCCGTGTTCGCCACGCTGGAGGAACTGGCCCGCCGCGTGCCGCGCGTGGTCACCGCCGGTGGCGTGGTGGCGTTCGGCTCGCACGAGGGGCACATGCCCGCCCAGCCGCTGGTGCCCGACCCGCATTACGCCGGCGGCCCGATGCGCCTGGTGCCATGGATGCTGCTGGCACCCGCCGACCAGGCCGAGGACCTGTCGCAGGCGATGGAGCGCGAGCTGGCCGCCAAGGGCGAGGCCGGCACGGCCACGGCCGACTTCCTGATGCGCACGCTGGGCATGCGACTGGAACACGCGCGCTACCTCAGCCGCGACGACCTGCTGGCACTCACCTGCGTGCAATACGAGCACGTCAACCTGGCGCCCCTGTGGACGATGCTGGAAGCCGCGCTGCTCACGCCGTACAAGCAGGAAACCGCGCTGGGCTCGCGGGGCCTGCCCCTGCGCTACGCCGAGGGGCGGGTAGGCATCCCCGCCCTCGCCGGCTGGTTCGCCCGGGACGCGAACAAGGGCGGCAACGCCGCGCACGAGTTTGCCGGCACCCTGTTCGAGCTGCGCCAGTACGCGGCGCTGCTCGCGGCCCATCACGTGCACCTCGATATGGACGGCATGCCGCCCGGCCCCGCCGGTTACCTGGTCGAGGCGCTGGCCGAGGCCGATCCCGCGGCCGAGGCGCCGCGACTCTATGCCCACGAGGCGCCCGGCCTGGGCATGGCCGCGATCACCGTGGCGCAGCCGGTACCCGGCAAGGCGCGCATCCTGGCCCATGGTTACCCGCTGGCACCCGATGCCCTGGTGCCGCTACTGGAAACGCTGGCCGAGCGTTACGGTGCCGCCAGCGAAGTGCAGACCCTGGGCCGGGTGATGCTGGACGGCGACGGCACGCTGACGGCCCCGGCACCCGCGCTGCACTGACCCTGCCGGTACGGCCCCACGATTAGGACGTCTTCGCATAGTTAAGCGTAGACGGACGGACTAGAGTGGGACGACGTGAACAACGATCATCCCACCGACTGGCCCGCCTACCTCCTGGATCGCTCATTGGCGATGCTGGCCTACATCGATGCCGATACGCGCTTTCGCTATGCGAGCCCGGCGTTCCTCGCGTGGATGGGATCGGATGGCGCCTCGCTGGTCGGCCGCCGCGCGGACGATGCCCTGCCCGCGCCGATCGGTGCGCTGATCGCCAACGGGATACGCGAGGTGCTGGCCTCCCGGCCGTTTTTCGACCAGGGCATGTCCAATGCCGCGGGGCGGTACGCCCAGGCCACCTTCACCCTCGACAAAGACGACACCGGACAGCCGATCGGTGTGTCCATCGTGCTCGCCGACATCTCCAGCCGGCGGCTGCTCGAAGGGCGGCTGCGCGAAAGCGAGCGTCGCTTTTCACTCGCGTTCCGCCACGCCTCCATCGGCATGGCGCTGGTCTGGCCGGACGGCCGCTGGCTGCAGGTGAACGACGCCCTATGCGGCATGCTGGGCTATACCGAGAACGAACTACTCAGCACCGCCTTCCAGGACGTGACCCACCCGGACGACCTGGCCGGCGACCTGGCGCTGGTCGACACCTTGCTGACCGGCGACCGCCCATCGTACCTGCTGGAAAAACGCTACGTGCATCGCGACGGGCACACGGTGCACGGCCTGCTCAGCGCATCGCTGGTGCGCGATGAACATGGCGAGCCGCTGTATTTCATTTCGCAGGTGCAGGACATCACCGAGCGCAAGGCCTTCGAGGATGCGCTGTTCCGCGAGCGAGAGCTGGCGCAGGTGACGCTGAAGTCCATCGGCGACGCCGTGATCACCACCGATACGAACCTGGTCGTCACCTCGCTCAATCCCATCGCCGAAGCCATGACCGGCTGGTCCAGCCAGGAAGCGGTCGGCCGGCCGATGGACGAGGTATTCCATCTGCGCGAGCCCGTGTCGGGGCTGCCGCTGGCCAATCCGCTGCGGGCTGCGGTGGAGAGGCACACCATCGTCGGCCTCACCACCGGCGCCATCCTCATCCACCGCAATGGCTTCGAAAGCCCCATCGAGGATTCGGCTGCGCCCATCCACGACCATGCCGGCAACGTCGTCGGCGGCGTGGTGGTGTTCCACGACGTGAGCGAGACGCGCGCGCTGGCGCTGAAGATGGCGCATCTGGCCCACCACGACACCCTGACCGGCCTGCCCAACCGCGCCCTGCTGCAATCGCGCATGGAGTTCGCCACCACGGCGGCCACGCGACGCAACCAGCGTGCCGCCCTGCTCTTCGTCGACATCGACCATTTCAAGCAGATCAACGACAGCCTGGGCCACGCCGCCGGCGACGCCCTGCTGCAGGAGGTGGCGCGACGTATCCGCGCGGCGGTGCGCGCGGACGACACGGTAAGCCGACTGGGTGGCGACGAGTTCGTGGTGTTGCTGCCGGTGATCGATGGCCCGGCGGATGCCAGCGTCGTGGCGGAGAAGGTGCTGGCCGCCTGCAGCCGGGCGGTCAGCGTCGACGCCGCCGCGCTGGCCATCAGTTTCAGTATCGGCATCAGCGTGTATCCCGAGGACGCGGCGGATGCGGAGTCGTTGTTGCGCCACGCCGACGCCGCCATGTACGAAGCGAAGATGCAGGGCCGCAACGGCTACCGCTTCTTCAATCCCAGCATGAACGAGCGCAATGCCGCCCGTGTGCGGATCGAGGTGGAACTGCGCAAGGCGCTGGCGCGCGGCGAGCTTTGCCTGCATTACCAGCCCAAGGTGGACGTGGACCTGGGCGCCATCGTCGGTGCCGAGGCGCTGCTGCGCTGGCAGGTGGACGGCGTGGACGTCTATACGCCCGAGCAGTTCATCCCGGTGGCGGAAGACTGCGGACTGATCGTGCCGATCGGCGAGTGGGCACTGCGCGAAGCCTGCCGCCAGGCGGAGCTGTGGACGCGGCGCTACCGACCGCTCTCCGTATCGGTCAACGTATCCGCCCTGCAGTTCCAGCACACGCGCTTCTTCGAAGCGCTCAGCGGCATCATCACCGACAGCGGCATCCATCCCACCCTGCTGGAGCTGGAGCTGACCGAGCGCACGGTGATGGAGGGCGGCGACCACATTGCCCGGCTGTTGCACCGCGTGAAGTCGCTGGGTGTGTCGCTGAGCCTGGACGATTTCGGTACCGGCTATTGCAGCCTGTCGTACCTCAAACACTTTCCCATCGACACGTTGAAGATCGACCGCGCCTTCATCCGCGACGTGGCCTGGGACAACGACAGCGCAGCCATCGTCAGCGCGATCATCGCGATGGGCCGGGGCATGAACAAGCAGGTGCTGGCCGAAGGCGTGGAAAGCGGCGAGCAGGCGCGTTTCCTGCGCGATGCGGGCTGCCCGCAGATGCAGGGCTTCCTGTTCGGCAAGGCCATATCGGCGCGCCAGTTCGAGGCACGCATCGCGGCCGTGGATACGGGCGAGTTGCGCCTCCTGGTCGGCTGATCAATCCCCCAGCGGGGCCTCGTACATGTGGTAATGGCAGCGCTGCATGCCCAGCCCGCTGTAGGTGCGTTGCGCGCGTTCGTTCTCGAGCTCCACGTACAGGCGCAGCCCCACGGCACCGGCGCTTTCAGCCATCGCTTTCACCTGCCGGTAGAGGGCGCCGAACACGCCGGTGCCTCGCGATTCGGCTTCCACATATACGCTCTGCACCCACCAGAAATCGCCGCAGCGCCAGTCGCTCCATTCGTAGGTGACCATCAGGCAGCCCACCGGCACGCTATCCCGTTCGGCCACGAGGTAGAAGCCGCGACGTGGCTCGTCGAGCACGACGCGCACGCCGCGCGCCACCGTGGCGGGATCGAGCCGTTTTTGCTCGGTCTCCCAGGCCATGGCGGTGTTCCAGCGGGCCAGGTTATCCGCGTCGGCAGGACCGGCGCGACGAATGTCGAGGCTCATGTGGGTTGTCCGTTGGACGGCCGCCGCTTGCGCGACGCACCGAGTTTGCGTGTGAGGGTGTTGCGGCCGACACCGAGCGCCGCCGCAGCGTGCTGCCGGTGGCCGTCGTTGGCCAGCAGGGCGGCCTGCAGCAGGGTCTTGTCCAGCGCCTCGCGGGCACGCGCGTGGATATCGGGCTCGCCCTGCGCCAGCGCATCCTGGGCCCAGACGCGCAGGGCATCCGTCCATTCCACGCCGCGTGTCTCCCGCGCAGGCAGGCTGCCCAGGTCGCTGGCCAGTATCTCCAGGCCCGGCGCCACCACGGCAAGGCGACGGCAGAGGTTTTCCAGCTCACGCACGTTGCCCGGGTAATCGCGCTGCTCCACCGCCTTCATCGCGCCACGCGAGAAACGCTTGGGCGGCACACCCAGTTCGGCAGCCGCCCGGGCGAGGAAATGCCGGGCCAGCAAGGGGATGTCGCCACTGCGCTGGCGCAGCGACGGCAGCTGGATGCGCACCACATCCAGCCGATGCTTGAGGTCCGCGCGGAACAGGCCCTGCTCCACACGCGCCTCCAGGTCCTGGTGCGTGGCGGCGACGATGCGCACGTTGCTGCGGATCGCCTCGCGCCCACCCACGCGATAGAACTCGCCACCCGCCAGCACGCGCAGCAGACGGGTCTGCAGGCCGATCGGCATGTCGCCGATTTCATCGAGGAACAGCGTGCCGCCTTCGGCCTGCTCGAACCGCCCGGCTTGCCGCCGCGTGGCGCCGGTGAACGCGCCGGCCTCGTGGCCGAACAGCTCGCTTTCCAGCAGCTCCGACGGAATGGCGGCAGTGTTCAGCGCGACATAGGGCTTACCGTGCCGTGCGCTTTCCTCGTGCAGCGCGCGCGCCACCAATTCCTTGCCCGTGCCGGTCTCGCCGGTGATCAGCACGTTGAGGTCGCTGGCCGCGACACGGCCGATGAGGCGGAATACTTCGCGCATGGCGGTGCTCTCACCGAGCAGCGCGTGTTCGTCCTCACGCGGCGCGGGTACGATGACTTCCTCGTGTGCGGCGGCCAGCGCGCGGCCCACCGCCTCCACCGCCCGGTCGAGGTCGAACGGCTTGGCCAGGTAATCGGCAGCGCCAGCACGATACGCCGCCGCCGTGGTGGCGACATCGGTGAACGCGCTCATGACGATCACCGGGCCGATGTTGCGCCGGGTGAGGTCTTCGAGCAGTCTTAATCCATTCTCACCGGGCATGCGTACGTCGGTGACGAGCAAGGCCGGGCGGCTTTCGTGCAGCGCCGCGCGCACCGCGTCGCCCGCGCTGAATTCGCGCACGCTGTGACCGGCATCGCGCAGGGCCTCGGCCAGCACGAAACGCACCCCGCGATCGTCGTCGGCGATCCATATCTCAGTCATGCGGACGCTCCATCGGGAGGTAGAGGGAAAACACGGTTTCGCCTTGGCGGCTGGTGTAGCGAAGGTCGCCGCCGTGCTCGAGCGCGATCTCCCGCGACAGCGCCAGCCCCAGCCCGGTGCCGTCGGGGCGGCCGGACACCAGCGGCTGGAACAAGGTGTCGCGCAGTTCGTCGGGCACACCCGGGCCGTCGTCGATCACGTCCACGCGCAAGGCGGCGCGAACCGTGCGCTCACCCACGCGTGCGCCGTGCTCCACACGGGTGCGCAGGGTCAGGATGGATGCCCCCGCTTCGCATGCGTTGCGGGTGAGGTTGAGCAGTACCTGCAACAGGCGGTCGGCGTCGCCCAGGGTGTCCGGCAGGCTGGGGTCGAAGTCGTGGCGCACGCGCGGCGCTTTCGCTTCGGCGACGACCAGGCCTTCGAGGCGCTCCAGCAGTTCGTGGAGGTTGACCGGACCCAGGCGCGGCGCACCGCCGTGGCGGAGCAGGCCATCGGCCAGGGCGGCGAGGCGGTCGGCCTCGGCGATCACCATGGCGGCGAGCTGGCGCAGGTCCTTGTCGACGACGCGGCGTTCCAGCAGTTGGGCGGCGCCGCGCAGGCCGGCGAGGGGGTTCTTTACCTCGTGGGCGAAGCCGCGCAGGGTGGCGGAGAGCGGGGTACCAGCGTTGGCTGCCGCGAGTTCGGGCGCAAGCGGATGGACTTCGACGAGGATGCTGCCGTCGTCCAGGGGCTGGAGGATCAGGTCGGCAGTGAGTTCACGGCCGCGGGCGACGCCGAAGGTGACGGCGCGGAGGTTGTAGGCGCGGCGTTCGAGGGCGACGCGGTCAAGCTGCGCCGCCAGGGCCGGGTTGCGCATCAGGGCGGTGAGGTCCTGACCGGGGGCGGTGCGGGGGCCGACGTCCAGGAGTTCGCCGAGGGCTGGGTTGATCCAGGTAACGCGGCCGTCGGTGGAGACGACGGCTAGGCCGGTGGCCAGGAGTGTCAGGAGGTCGGCTTGGGTTGGTGCTTGCATTGCACCAATGTAGGGAAGGAAGTGGGTGAGAAGCAATGGTCGTCTGGCTGGCGGTACTCGACGAGTCCCCATAGTTGAGCAATGTGCACAGGCGCCAGGGAATTGAGGTTATGCCGAGAAACGAGTCAAATCCTTGATCGTTATTACCCGTTCGCGCGCCCACGAAGAAGACCCAGAGCGAAAGCGCCTTTGTCAGCTTGCCGCTCCGGTGTGCGACTTGGTCATAGTTATAAGGAGCCTTTAGCCGAGTACCCAGTTACTCACTTTCATCTAATTCTCAGTATGTATACGTTTTGACTTACCGCAACGGTAGGACGAACGGTATCCTAGGACTGGCTCAGCCGGCGAGTATCCTGCTCGCCTTGGGGAAGAGCCAGATACTTCCTGGTCAAAAATGAACCTCTCTAACATCGAAGAGGCACTACGCAGCCTGGTGTCCGCGCCGTTCAGCGGTCGCAATTTTATCTTTGGCCTTCTCGAAGCCTACGACGTTCCTAGAGCTACGCTCGTGAAGCTCGGGAAGCAGGTATGGCTCGAAAATGCAGGCACTCTCTTGTGGAAGGGAAAGCTTCACTTCGTGGAAGCGGCTACTGGGGATTCAGAGCGTGTTTATGACGCCCTTGAAACTTCAACTCGAGCAGAGAAACGCCCCTGCCGCTTCGTACTCGTAACTGACGGCGTCGAGTTCTACGCGAAGGATATGCGTCAGGACCGCCCAATTCACGGACCGTATGCCAAACTCAACGACGCATTTGAATTCTTCCTGCCGATGGTGGGAATCGAGCGTTACGAAGATGAGCCAGAAAACTTAGCTGACGTTAAGGCCACCGGAAGGCTATCTAAGCTCTACGACGCCATCTTGGACGCAAATCCCACTTGGTTGGACGCTCGGCATACGCATGAGCTGAATGTCTTCATGACAAGGCTTCTTTTCTGCCTGTTCGCGGAGAGCACGGGCATATTTGAACGCGGCATTTTTTCATCAACGGTGTTTACGCTGTCTGGCGACGATGGGGATGGGACTGCCGAAGTTATCGATCAAATCTTCAGGATCCTAGACGTACCGAGAGACGATCGAGGTCCTGTTGCCGAGTTCTTAGCGCGCTTCCCGTACGTCAACGGCGAACTTTTCAAAGAGCCTGCCGAGGTCCCCGTTTTCTCCCGCACAGCGAAGCGGTGGCTAAAGGAATGCTCTAGCCAGGACTGGGGCACGATCAATCCCGACATCTTCGGGTCGATGATCCAAGCGGTCGTCCACCCAGAATTGAGGGGGGACCTGGGAATGCATTACACGTCCGTCCCCAATATCCTAAAGGCGCTGCGACCGCTATTCCTGACCGAGTTGGAGTCTGAGTTCGAGATTCGGATGCAAGACGAGGATGGCTTGCGTCAGCTATTAGCTCGTATTTACAGTATCAGAGTGCTTGATCCGGCTTGCGGTTCGGGCAATTTCTTAATCACTGCTTATCGTGAATTGCGGGAACTCGAAACAAAAATCTTCCTCCAGCTGCAAAGCGTTGCGAAGCAGTGGTCCCTCTCGATGAGCGGCATTCGTCTAGATCATTTCTTCGGAATCGAGGTCACGGACTTTGCTGCCGAGACCGCAAAGCTCTCCTTGTGGATCGTCGAATACCAAATGAACCGTCGATTCGACGAAGTCTTTCATAAATCACCTGCCCCGCTCCCTCTGTCGGACTCAGGTCAAATTCTGTGCGAAAACTCGCTCACGTTCGACTGGGCGCAGATTTGTCCTAGGGTCGTCGGATCGGAGATCTACGTCGTAGGAAATCCGCCTTACTTGGGTAGCGTGTTCCAAACTCCCGCGCAAAAGGAAGATATGAAGAATGTCTTCTCAGGGCATTTGAAGACATACAAGGATTTGGATTACGTCGCTGCTTGGTTCGTTAAGGGCGGAGAGTTCGCGCAGAAGACTGGAGCGAAAGTAGCGCTCGTGGCAACGAACTCAATCTGCCAAGGCGAGCAGGTTGGCATGCTGTGGCCAATATTGTTTCGCATGAATCAAGAGATCTTCTTCGCTCATCAGTCATTTAAGTGGCAGAACAGTGCATCGAAGAATGCCGCTGTTATGTGCGTTGTCGTCGGGCTGCGTAATCGCCAGAAGGGCGCAAAGACGTTGTTTCAAGGCTCGACTGCGCGAGCGGTTTCTAACATCGGCCCATATCTTGTGGAGATGGACGACACGATTGTCTTCAAGCGAACCAAGGCGATCAGTGATCTCCCCCAGATGGACTACGGCAACAAGCCTACCGATGGGCAAAACCTACTTCTCGACGAACGACAGAGGGGCGATCTTTTGCGCGAATACCCCCAGGCTGGCAAGTTCGTCAGGAAGTACATGGGGTCGAAGGAATTCATCAAAGGAATTGAGAGATGGTGTCTCTGGGTGAGTGACGAGGCATCGATGGAAGCTCGAGAGATTCCGCCGCTCCAACAGCGCTTTGATCGCGTGGAAGCCCTCCGTCGCGCAAGCGACGGTAAACAAGCGAACGCTAACGCCGGGACGCCGTACCGGTTCGTCTATAGGCCGCACCGTGAGGGTGACGCGATCATCGTTCCCGGAGTCGCGTCTGAACGAAGGATGTACACGCCGATCGGCCTCCTGTCTGGCTCAACCGTAATCAGCAATCTCGCATTCGCCATCTACAATGCCAGTGACTATGTGTTCGCGATCCTGTCTTCGAGGCTCCATACGGTGTGGCTCGCGGCCGTAGGCGGTCGAATGAAAAGTGATTATCGTTACTCCAACACCCTGGTCTATAACACCTTCCCTCTGCCATCACTGTCGTCGGCCCAAAAGGACACATTGGCAGAACACGCTCTATCAATCATCGAAGCGCGTGAGGCACATCCTGGCCGATCAATTGCTTGGATGTACGATCCCTCGACGATGCCAGAAAATCTAGAGCGTGCTCATTCAGCGTTGGACGGCGTCGTTGAGGACATCTATATCGGCAGGCGATTCAGGGATGATGCTGAGCGACTTGAGCACCTGATCAAGCGCTATTCGGCGACGGCGGCCCGTAGCAGTCGAGTATCGAGCAAGCGAGGAAGCAAGAGTGGCTGACTTTGTAACGGTTAAGTACGCAGCAACTGGTGAGAGCCAGTCCGTCAGCCCGCAAGGGATGCGCGAGATGCAGGAGCGCGTCTTCGATTCCAGAAATGCGCAGTATCTTTTGGTTAAGGCACCGCCTGCATCAGGTAAGTCGAGAGCACTCATGTTCGTTGCTCTTGATAAGCTAGAAAATCAAGGTCTAAAGAAGGTGATCGTAGCTGTACCTGAGCGGTCGATCGGCTCCTCATTCCGGTCGACGCCGCTTGCTTCGTCAGGTTTTTTCCGCGATTGGTTCGTGGATCCTAAATGGAATCTGACGGAAGGCGCTGGATCAGCGAACAAGGTGCGGGCGTTCGCAGCCTTCATGGCGTCGCCAGATAGCGTGCTAGTGTGCACCCACTCGGCCTTCCGGTTCGCCTTCGACGCTCTGGGCGCCGAGGCTTTTGACAACGCACTTGTTGCGATTGACGAGTTTCATCACGTCTCTGCCGATGACGGAAGTCGATTGGGGGAGGTTGTGCGAGAGCTACTTCAGCGTGATAAGTCACACATTATCGCAATGACTGGCTCTTACTTCCGTGGCGACGCCATTCCTGTGTTGCGGCCGGAGGATGAAGAGCGCTTCAACAAGGTGATCTATACCTACTACGAGCAGCTCAACGGTTACCGCGACCTTAAGAGCCTAGGTATTGGATACCATTTTTACAGGGGAAAGTATGTCGAGGCGATTAATGAAGTTCTCGATCCCTCGCTGAAGACAATCATTCACATCCCTCATGTCAGGTCTGCGGAATCCACGACTGACAAGTACACCGAGGTCGACAGAATACTCGATCACCTCGGCGAAGTTCTTGACACCGATGCGCAAACTGGGCTGTACCACGTGCGCACTGCGAGTGGTCGCATTCTTAAGATTGCAGATTTGGTCGATGACTCAGCCGATCGCGAAGCCGTAATGCGTACGCTTCGTTCCATGCGCAGTAGGGATGACGTGGATATCATCATCGCTCTGGGGATGGCGAAAGAAGGTTTTGACTGGATTTGGTGCGAACATGCTTTGACCGTTGGCTATCGCGGATCGCTCACCGAGGTGATTCAAATCATTGGTCGGGTCACGCGAGATGCTCCTGGGAAGACTCATGCGCAGTTCACTAACCTGATTGCTGAACCCGACGCCTCGGAGGACAGGGTAAGTGATGCCGTCAACAACATGTTGAAGGCGATTGCATGCTCGCTGCTTATGGAACAGGTTCTAGCACCCAATTTCAATTTCAGGAGTCGCGATGACTCCGACGATCTTGATGGCGGGAGGCGAGAGCTGGAGATTACCTACGACTCGCCTGACCATTCCGATGGCTCGCAGACCATTCTAATTCGTGGGTTTGCCGAGCCAACGACGGAGCGAGCGAGGCAGATCCTCCAATCTGATCTTGACGCACTTACGGCCGCTATCTTTCAAGATGAGTCGGTGTTACGTGCCGCCATGGCTCCTCATGAATACTCGCCAGAGACGGTGAATCAAGTATTCATTCCTCGCGTGATTGCACGACAATATCCCGACTTGGATCCAGACGAGATTGAGGCAATTAGACAGGCGATCGTTGCGCAAGGGGTTTTCGCGAGTCCGGGCGTTACTGTGGAGCAACACCAAGATACACGGTTCGTAAGATTTGCTGATCGCCTCATAAATCTCAGCGAGCTCGATATGGATTTGATTGACTCAATCAACCCGTTCCAGCGCGCTTACGAGATCATGTCGAAGGCGGTCACGGCAGACGTCTTACGGACCATCCACGGCTCAATCTCCGCGAGCAGAACTGCTATGACTGAGGATGAGGCGATCGCTCTCTTCCCTCGAATTAAAGACTTCCGGGTTGAGAGAGGCGTCGAGCCGAGCTTGGTGAGCCCGAATCCATTGGAGCGTAGAATGGCTGAAGCGCTAGCTTGGCTTCGAGAAGCAAAGCGGCGTCGCATGACCTCAACATCGGCATCATGAAGAAAACTCGAAAAACACTAGACGACTTGTTCCTTGAGGAAGATCCATTCGGGCTCCTCGAGGTGCAGCCAACCCGCATTGCGTCGGGCGACGATAGGTCGCGCCTTGTCGAGGCTTTTGAGGAGATCTCCCAGTTTGTTGATTCGCACGGGTATGCGCCAGGCGATGGCGAGTCTTCGAGTCGATCGTCTTTGTCAGAGAGGCGGTTGAAAGAGCGTCTTCGTGTGTACCGTTCGGATCTAACCTTGCACGAGCGCCTTGCGCAATTCGACCGCCATGGGCTCCTCGGTGCCAGAGAAATGGACGCTCGAGCGCTGAGCCTTGACGACTTGCTGGACGATCCGTTGCTTGACGCGCCTGAGCCGGACGTGTTCGTAAGGCGACACGCATCCTCTCGGGGACCACAGCTTGAGAAGATATCTGCCCGAACTCCCTGTCTTGAGTTCGAGCTATTTGCTCCCTTATTCCGCCAATGCACCGCCGACCTGATTTCGGGTTTGCGACAAAGTAAACGTTTTGCGAACGAACAAGAGATCGAGGTTGGCCAGTTTTTTATTTTGCGCGGTGTAATGGTTTATGTGGCAGAGGTCAATGACCCCCATGTAAGGAATGGAAAGCGCAACGCTCGGTTGCGCTTGATCTTTGATAACGGAACGGAAGGTCAGAACCTGCTCAGGTCGTTGGCGACCGAGTTATATAAAGATCCGTCTGGTCGTCGGATATCTTCGGCTAGCAACGGGCCGCTGTTTGAAGGATACGTTGAGGGTGATCCTGCGGGAGTTGGCCGTGTATACGTTGCAAGAAGCTTGTCACCAGCTCCCGGAATCAAATCGCTCGACGGAAAGCTATACAAAATAGGTGTGACGACAGGAAGTGTTTCGGATCGAGTCAAGGGCGCATCGAAGGATCCGACCTTCTTGTTTGCGCCAGTGCGAGTCGTGAGGGAGTTCGAGGTAATGAATTTCGATCCCGTCAGGCTAGAGGCTGTCCTACACCAGTTTTTCGCATCGGCTCGTCTGGAAATTGATATTCCAGACAGATTCGGGCGACCGTTCCGCCCCAAAGAATGGTTCTTGGTTGACCTACACGTCATCGACCGAGTGATCCCTTTGGTCGCAAGCGGCGAGATGCTGGGGTCGTATTACGATCCGGCTACCGAATCTATCGTCAAGGTCGTCGATCAAAGCGAATGATGGCATCCCTACAGCACGGGTGCCCTTCGTCGGTTTTGAGCTAAACCGACGTACCGAAACCTACCCACAGAGGACGCCCGATGTGCCGATGGCAGGCAGGGATACCGATAGGGATGCGGATCTCGTCTTCTTGTCGCTTTTTAATCTAGAATCAATATGATAGTGCCCCATGGTGGGGGCTGGTGGGCCCGCCACAGATGGAGCCGCAGTGCCGTCTTGCTGGACACGACTCGCGGGACTGACTGGTCGCTACACCGCTTCCCAGGCAGCCGCACCTCCGTGACTTATGGAGCCCAAGACTCAACGAGCAGCAACTTGCTACCGCCAGCCATGAAGTCGTGGCTGCGCCGCAGGAGCGCGGCAAGCGAAGCGACGCCATAGGCAGGGATCGCGCAAGCGAGCTACAAGGGATTGAAGCCGTAGAGCATGGCCAGCGCAAGGAAGCAGCACAGTTTGCGATGACCCATGGGATGGATCTGTTTATGACGTGTCCGCGTCACAAAGCTGGCACATCGTAGCGACTAAGACGCCACGGAGTCCTGAACCCTTAGTCTTCCTCCGCCGCCTCACGCCCCTGCTGCCGAATCAGCATTTCTTCCCGCGCGTCATTGATGGACTGCCGAATGCTGTCCAGATCTATCTCGGATTCATCCGGCTCGAAATGACCGGTCAGTTCCGTATCGGCGCGGAGATCGCCGGCCTGCAGCAAGGCCCACATCTCCTCGCCGTACCACGTCTCCAGCAACTCGGGCGCCGAGCGTCCAAGGTAAGCGGTGAGATTGTTGACGTCACGCAGCAGCATGGTGCGCGCCGCATTGTTTCCCGTAGCACTGACTACCTGCGGAAAATCGATCACGACAGGGCCATCCGGGCCGACAAGGACGTTGTACGGGGAAAGATCGCCGTGGATCAAGCCCGCACACAGCATCAGCACCACCTGCCGCACGAGAATCCGATGGTATTCCCGGGCCTCGTCGGCACTGAGATCGACCTCGCCCAGGCGCGGTGCGGAGAGGCCATCGGAGTCCGTGACCAGTTCCATCACCAGCACGCCGTGGAAATAACCGAACGGCTCGGGCACACGAACACCCGCATCGCGCAGTTGGTAAAGCGCATCGACCTCGGCGTTCTTCCAGGCGACTTCCTGCTGTTTGCGCCCGTACTTACTGCCCTTGCCGATGGCGCGCGCCTCGCGACTGCTGCTTACCTTGCGGCCTTCCTGGTACTGCACGCGCTGCTGGAAGCTTCGGTGCGCCATGTCCTTGTAGACCTTGGCGCAGCGGACATCGTTGCCGCTACGGACAACGTACACCGCCGCTTCCTTGCCGCTCTTGAGTGGCCGGAGCACGTCGTCAATGATGCCGTCATCGATCAACGGCTGCAGGCCTTGGGGGGTCTTCAATTTATTTCGGGGACCGGTGGCATGAAGGAGGCGTTCAACCCTTGATTTTTACATTTTCCTGAGCGTAGCGCCAACCCGCCAAGCGGTCGTTCAGAACCTGGCCAAGATCACGTAATGTCACCATCCGGACGGTGATACCCACATCGCTAGGAAATATCGCGTCGTGACAAGATCGACCCGAGCGCTATTGATCTGCATCTTTCCTCTCTCCGTCGCCATCCAGGGATGTAACGCCATGGGCGGAGACGATCCAAATGACACCTTCCAGCCGCAGCAGTCAGCGCGCCAGGCGGAAGCTCAGGTTGAGCGATGGATTCCGAATGGCATCGCGCTTGCTGACGCAGTAAACGCATTAGAGCGACATGGCTTTTCTTGTCAGCCAGCGAAGCCGGCCGGTCCAGCGACACACGCAGCCATGCTCTGCCAGTTCAAGCTGCAGCCGCCACCCACGCCCGAGCAGCGATTGACGGCGCCCGGCACTCCGGTAAGTTGGTTCATTACGCTCAATTCAAGTGACAGCACAACGCTGATCGAAGCACGGGTCGCGCGTTTGCCCGAGGATATCGGAGGCTGAAGCGGACGCTGTGACGCGGTGAATTCACCGATGGCATGTGGCGACCAGCCGCATGCATCCCGAGCTTGACTCTCGCGTCGGTCCATGTCCCATGCTTGGCGCCGGAAGCGGTGGATTCACCCACACCGCGCTCTACACTCACCGTTCCGTGTGAACCTCCAAGCCGATGCCCACCAGGACTGACATGCCTACATCCCGACGCCTTGCTGTCATGTGGTTCGGCCTTTCCGCCTTCCTCCTCAGCGGCAGCGCCCTCGCCCACCCCAAGCTCATCTCCTCGACGCCCGCCGACGAAGCCGTCGGTGCAGCTCCTCGGGCCATCCAGCTGACCTTTTCCGAGGCGTTGATGCCGCAATTTTCCGCTGCCGACGTCATGATCACAGCCATGCCAGGCATGGCCATGGCGCCGGCGAAGGTCGCTACCGTGGTCGCGATGGGGACGGACGGGCAGACCCTTGTCGTTACGCCAACCCGTCCGCTGACGCGAGGCAGTTACCGCGTTGATTGGCACGTGGTTTCGGTAGATACGCACGCGGTCAAAGGTTCGTTTACGTTCGAAGTGAAGTAAATCGGTGGGTGACGCGCTGCCGATGATCGTCTTGCGCTGGGCACTCTACGGCGACTTGATGATGCTGTTTGGCGTGCCGCTCTTTGCACTCCACGCCTTGCCTGAGGTGCACCGCGCAGGCAGGGTGGGCAGGTCGTATAGCCGGCTGATCGCCTTCGGATCGATATCAGGGCTCGTGCTCACGGTCGCTGCCCTGGCGTGGTCGGCCAAGGGCATGGCTGGCGCCGCGGCGTGGTCCGACATCCCTATGTCGACGTACGCCGTGCTGGTGGTCGACACCACGATGGGTTGGGCTTGGCAGGTCCGTATGGTGGCGCTGCTGGCGTTGCTGTTTATGGGGCACGCGCTGCGTCGGCCGGCCAGGCCGATGTGGACGATCGCGTCCGTCGCCGGTGCGGCTTCGTTAGCCAGCCTTGCCTGGACCGGGCATGGCGCGATGGATGCGGCGGCGCGCGGCATGGCTCATCTGGCAGCCGATATCGTTCACCTTTGGGCCGCTGGTGCCTGGTGGGGAGCACTCGTGGCGTTCGTCCTGCTTGCCCGAGACGCACGGCGCGGGCATCCACAATCCATCGACCTCCTAAGCGAGGCCGCACATGGCTTTACGCGTGTCGGTGTATGGATCGTCGCGCTGCTCATGCTGACGGGTGTCATCAACTACGTAATGATCGCCGGAGCGTCGTGGGAGACGCTAGCGAGCACCCGCTATGGCCATCTTCTCGTCATCAAGCTGGGACTGTTCGGGATGATGCTCGTGTTGGCGAGCATGAACCGCTATCGCCTGGTTCCCGCGCTTGCAGTCGCACGGCAGCAGGGAGAACCCAGCCGGGCCTTGCGTCTCCTGCAGCGCAGCGTGTTGGTCGAGACGGGTTTGGCCGGGATGATCCTTGGGCTTGTGGCATGGCTGGGAACGCTCTCTCCTGTAACGTGAGACCAGCAACACCGTCTTTCAGCGGGACGCGATGTGCTCAGCGAACGACAAGCCTACTTCGCTCATCGCTATGCCCTTGTTGCTAAACGGATGGACGGATCACGACAACGGGCACCTGGAAGACAACCTCGTGTTGCTCAAGCTACCGGGCGTATACACGTAAGCGACCTCGCCCCAGGCAAGAATAGCGTCATCGCTTCCGCACCCGTTACGGAGAAACACACCCCATGAAAGCCGTCGGCTTCTTCAAGAACCTTCCCATCGACCAGCCCCAGGCGTTGCAGGACGTCGACGTGCCCGAGCCGGAGCTGCGTGAGCACGACCTGTTGGTCGATGTGCGCGCCGTGTCGGTCAACCCGGTGGATACCAAGGTCCGTGCCCATGGCGATGTGCCGGCCGGACAGCCGCGCATCCTGGGCTGGGACGCCGCCGGTATCGTCAAGGCGGTCGGCCCGGGCGTGACGCGCTTCAAGGCCGGTGACCGCGTGTGGTATGCCGGCGATATCACGCGCCCGGGCAGCAACGCGGAACGGCAGGCCGTGGACGAGCGTATCGTCGGTCCCATGCCTGCTTCGCTGGACTTTGCCGAGGCCGCATCGCTGCCCTTGACGGCGATCACCGCCTGGGAACTCCTGTTCGAACGGCTGCGAGTGCACGAAGCGGACCCCACGGAGCACCGCGTCCTGCTGGTGGTGGGCGCCGCGGGAGGTGTCGGCTCCATCCTGACCCAGCTTGCCCGTCGGCTTACCGGCGTGACGATCGTCGGCACGGCGTCCCGCCCGGAAACGCGCGACTGGGTAATGAGTCACGGGGCCCATCACACGATCGACCACCACCAGCCATGGAAACCGCAGTTGCAGAAGCTGGGCATCGATGGCGTCGCCTACGTCGTCGGCCTCAACCACAGTGCGACCTATGTGCCGCAGATCGCCGACGTCCTGGTTCCGGAAGGGCAGTTCGCGTTGATCGACGATCCGGTCGGCCTCGATATCAGCCCCTTCAAGGGCAAGTCGATCGCGATCCACTGGGAGCTCATGTTTACCCGTGCCATGTTCGGCACGGCCACCATGGCGCGCCAGCATGCGTTGCTGCGGCGGGTGGCGGAGCTGGTCGACCGGGGCGACATCACGCATACGCTGACGCAACGCATCGACGGTATCGATGCTGCACGTCTGATCGAGGCGCACCGGCAGCTCGAAGCCGGCAGCATGCTTGGAAAGCTGGTGCTCGTCAGGCCAGACAAGTGAGGACGGTATGCCACGAGCCCGTCGATCATTCGCGCCAGAATGCGTAGTAGACGACTGGTCTAATTCCATGTATCGTCTCTACCCATGAGCCCCGCCACCGCCACCATCGAAACCTCCGACGTCCGCGAGAAGATCCTTGCCACCGGCCAGCGCATTATGGGCGGCAAGGGCTTCTCGGCGGTCGGCCTCAACGAGGTGCTCGCCTCCGCCGGCGTTCCGAAGGGCTCGTTCTATCACTACTTCGCTTCCAAGGAAGCCTTCGGCGAGGCCATGCTCGAGGCCTACTTCCAGGATTACCTTGCGGACATGGATCGCATGCTCCGGCAGGCCGGCGGCACGGCGGCGCAGCGGCTGGAGCACTATTTCCAGGCCTGGGAACACAACCAGTCGTTCGAGGACTGCCAGGGCAAGTGCCTCGCCGTGAAGCTGGGTGCCGAGGTGTCCGACCTGTCCGAGGCGATGCGCGCGTCGATGAAGCGCGGCACGGCGGGCATCGTGACGCACCTGGCCCAGGCGATCGAAGCGGGTGTGGCCGATGGGTCGCTGTCTGTCGACGATCCACCGTCAGACGTGGCGCAGAGCCTTTACCAGCTCTGGCTCGGCGCCAGCGTCATGGTCAAGATCGTCCGCAACGTCGAACCGTTCCACAAGGCCATGACCACCACTCGCCAGATCCTGCACTTTCCGACGACCTGAGCGGGCGACGTCGTTGAACCGCACGCTTCATACACGTCGTGTGTTCTTTAATACCCATTGATTAGACGACCGGTCTACTTATCGGCAACCCAAGGAGTCACCATGAAAGTCCTCATCGTCCTCACCTCCCACGACCAGCTCGGTACCACGGGCAAAAAGACGGGCTTCTGGCTCGAAGAACTGGCCGCGCCCTATTACACCTTCAAGGATGCCGGTGCCGAAATCGTCCTGGCCTCGCCCAAGGGTGGCCAGCCGCCGCTCGATCCGAAGAGCAACGAGCCGTCATCGCAGACCGATGCCACCCGTCGCTTCGAGGGCGACGCCGCGGCGCAGGACCAGCTTGCCCACACCGTCCGCCTCGACACCGTATCGCAGGCCGACTTCGACACCGTGTTCTATCCGGGTGGTCACGGCCCGCTGTGGGACCTGGCGGAAGATGCGCATTCCATCGCGTTGATCGAGTCGTTCATCGAGGCGGGTAAGCAGGTGGCCTTGGTCTGTCATGCACCGGGCGTGTTGCGCCATGTGAAGGCCTCCGACGGTAAGCCGCTGGTCGCGGGCAAGCAGGTCACCGGTTTCACCAACACCGAGGAAGACGGCGTCGGCCTCACCAAGGTGGTGCCCTTCCTCGTCGAGGACGAGCTGAAGGCCAAGGGGGGCGTCTACTCGAAGGGTCCGGACTGGGGCTCGTACGTCGTGACCGACGGCCTGCTGATCACCGGGCAGAACCCCGCCTCCTCGTCGGAAGCGGCCACGGTACTGATGAAGCACCTCGCCGGCTGAGCACACGCCCGGATGTACCTCGGGCAGTGAAAGCCCATCGTGGCGGCTCACGGAAACGCGAGCCGCCACGAATGCGTTCGGACGAAGCATCACGTCGCCGAACGGCCCGCCACATCGGCCGCAAACTCGCGATACGACCGCAACGGCCGACCCAGCATGGCCGTCAACCGTGCCACATCGCCCTGCTCCGGCTGCATGCCCTCGGTGACGAAACGCTCGGTCATCATGCGCATGTCGTACGCCATCCACGACGGCATGAACTGGCGCAGGTTACCTTCGAAACCCGCGAAGTCCTCACCCGGATAAGCGATGGGGCGGCCCAGCACGTCGGTCCAGATCTGCGCGATGGCGGCGCCGGTGAGGGTGTCCGGCCCCACCACGTTGATCCGCTCCAGCGGCAATGGCTGCGCGGCGTTCTCGCGACGCAGCAGTTCGAGTGCGGCAACCTCGGCGAGATCGCGCGTATCGATCATGGCAAGGCCCTTGCTACCCACCGGCATGGGATACACGCCGTAGCCAGTGATTACATCCTTGATGCTCAGGTCGTTACCGATGAAGTACGCCGGACGCAGGATGGTGGCGTGCATGCCCATCGCTTCGAGCATGCGCTCGACACCGAACTTGCCGGCGAAGTGCGGCACGTTGACGTAGCGGTCGCTGTGGATCACCGAGAGGTACACGATGCGCTCGATGCCGGCTTCGCGAGCGACGTTGAGCGTCACGATGGCCTGGGTGTATTCGTCAGGGGTGACGGCGTTGAGCAGGAACAGGGTCGTTACGCCCTGGAAGGCACTGCGCAGGGCGTCCACATCGAGCAGGTCGCCCTTGGCGACATCCACACCAGCGGGAAGCTCCGCCTTCGACGGATCGCGGACGAAGGCACGCACGTCGGCACCGCGCTGGACGAGCTGGTTGACGACTTCGCGGCCTACCTGGCCGGTGGCACCGGTAACGAGAATGGTCATGACATGACTCCTTGAATGGCCGGGACGGCCGTGGGTTGGTTGGGTGGAAAGAACGATAGGTGGTAGCGGATAAGAAACACAGCCACTAAGATCGAGACCATCCGTATCATTATTGAGACACCATGGACCTGAGCGCGCTCGAGGACTTCCAGTTGGTGGCGAGGCACGGCGGCTTCGGCAAGGCCAGCCGGGCCAGCGGTCGATCGAAAGCCACGCTATCGCGACGCGTGGCGGACCTGGAGGAAGCACTGGGGACCCGGCTCATCGAACGGGGCGGCCAGAGCCTGGCCCTGACCGTCGCGGGGCGCAGCCTGCTGACCCGGACGGAAGGCCCGATGCACGAAGTGGCCGAGGCCCTGGCGGCGGCGCGTGATGGGATGGATAGGCCGCGTGGGCTGCTGCGCGTGGCCGCACCGCAGTTGTTCGCGCAAGTGGCGCTGGCGAGGTTGGCGGCGGACTTCATCGCGCTTTACCCCGACGTGCAGATCGAGGCCGTTGCCGAAGATCGCATCGTCGATCTCGTCGACGAACGCTTCGACATTGCCATCCGGATCAACCCACGGAAGGACTCCGACCTCGTCGGTCGTTGCTTCGCGCACGACCGGTTGCTGCTTGTCGCGCCACCGTCGATCGCGAGACCCAGTGACGGCGACAGCGATCCCTTTCCGATCCGCGCCGTGGTGACCTCGAGCTATCGCGATGGCGACGTATGGACCGTGCGAGACATCAAGCGCGCCATCGCACCGCAACCGGTATTGCGCCTTTCGTCGCTATCGATGGTGCGCGACGCCGTCGCGGCCGGCGCAGGTGCCGCGTTGCTGCCGCAGTCGATCGTCGGCGACATGCTGGAGAGGGGACAACTGGTGACGTGGGGCGTGGCCGGTGATGACGTCGACCTCTGGGTGCTGCATACGTCTCGGCGACTCGAGAGTCCCAAGGTCCGCGCCTTCGTGGAATTCATGGCGAGCCGGTATCCCGACGGATCGTTCGTAGCACAGGCCTGACGCGCGTCTCCGCCATGACGTAAAACGGCGCATCCGTCGTCTTCGGCGGCGCCACACGCGACATCGCAATAATTAACGGTGCTGCATAGGGCCTTCTATCTGGGACAGACGTCACAGCATTACCTTTCGATGAGCGCTTGAACGCCGCCGTGCTGGCACTCGAAGCAGCGCACGAGTAGAACCGCTGACGTTGCCATTTTACTGACACGGATAGCGGAGATAGGACGTATGAGCGTTTCGCGTAAAAGGATAGTCGCCCAAGGGATCGCGCTGGCGATCGCAGCCTGCATCATGGCGCCGAGCCACGCCGGCGATACGGGATTACCCACGGCGTTCTGGGCATCGCAGCCCGTGGTCGCCGGCGACACGATCGTCGTCAGTGCCGCGCACACCTCACCGAATACCGTGGTCAGGTACCAACGGCTAGCCGACGACGATGCAGGCAGTCCCCTGGCCCATGCTTCGATATCGGAGGCCCAGACCAGCGATATCGTGCCACTGCAAGCCAGTACGCACTCAGTCAAGTTTCTGCCCCACGACCCGGTATCCGGCGTCTACGCCTTCCGGCTGGTCGAACCGGGCTCGGGGGCCGTGGGGCCGATGAGCCTGGTGAACGTCCCGGATATCTGGTTCGTGCAGGGTGACCGGGGCTCGACGGCATCACCTGGCGGGTATCTTCGTTTGTATGGCACCGCGATGGGCGGCGTATCGGCCTCGGCACGGTCGCCTCTCCTTGCGCTGGTACAAAACGGGGCGGTTGTGAGGACGTTGACCGCGGATCGACCCGGTTCGGCCATCGACAGCAACTACAGCGCGAGCTTCGCGCTACCTGCCGACCTCCGTGCCGGCTCGTACGACCTTTATTTCCATAACGGATCGGGAGGCCCGGCCGCGTGGAAGAAGTTCGACCACTTCGGCCTGGGCGCGGACCGCTCCATCGGACCCACCGCCGACAGTACATTCACGATCGCAGCGCCCGTCGCCTGGCCGGCACGGACATGCACCGTGGCCGGCCCCCACGGCGGAGGACTGCCCGACGACGACAGTTTCGACATCGCCTTCAACTGCGCGAGGGGCCTGGACGCCAAAGGGAACGGCACGCGCGCCACCTGGGAGAACGAGGGGGCAACCATCACGCTCGGCTATGGCGCGTACGTTCTTTCGGGGAAATACGCCCAGGGCTTTGAGCACGCCATACCCAACCACTCGATCATCGACGGCGGGAAGAGCTCGAATACCGAACTGCGCTTCCCCGACGCCAATGGCGGCGAACTTTTCAGTGGCGAGGCTAACTTCGTTAGCCAGAACAACGTCGACAACAACCTCGTCCAAGGTGTCTTCGGCATCAGGAACGTCAAGATAACCGCGCCCAACATGACGAACGGCAAGGGTATCGTGTTCGACTACATGGCGATAAACGATGTGCATTCCGTACCGTTCGTGGATAACGTCGTCATGAACCTCGGATCGTCCGGCACGACCATGGCGACAGGCGTGCAGGCCGGCAACGTGTCCAACCTGCGCATTCGCGACAGCGAAGTCACTGCGGGCCAGCCGATCGTCATGAATGGTCATGTGTATGGCGCGTCGGTGACCGGCTCGACGCTTACATGGCGTCACATCGCCCTGTCGTTCCGCTACTACTCGGAAAACGGCGTATTCACCGGCAACACGCTCATGCAGGCGGCGTCGCCGGAAGGGGGGCTCGATGTCGAAAGGGGATTTGCCATGCCCACGCGCGATGTCTACTACGCGGACAATCTCAGCCGCCGGGCTTCCAGCAGCAATCCGTCCGTATGGGGACTAACCTTCGACGAGAACAAGAACATCTATTCCGGCAGCGTGGCGGGGGTGAACGGGACCGCACTTACGCTCACCGGCAACATCACCGATGAAGCCGAGTTCCCTGCCACCGGCTTTTCGGCCATGGTGGTAGCCGGCACCGGTTCCGGCCAGATGCGCTTCGTCACCGCCAGCGACCAGCGTCGCCAGGTGACGGTCGATCGGCCCTGGGACGTCGATCCGGACGCCACGTCCGTCCTGACCTTGACGGGTACCCTCGGACGCATGTTGTTCGTCAACAACGACTACGGCGTGCCCGGTATCCAGAACGTCTTCTATCCATCCTCGGATGTGATCCAGGCGGGCAACCGGTTCACGGCCGCTGGCGGCATCGTGCAGCAGGCCGGCGAGTACGTGACCGGAACCGGCTACACGCCGGGCTGGCACTTCCAGTTGCTCGGCAACACCGTCTCGCAGGCGGGCGACGCCCAGACAGGACTGTCCGGGCAAGGGCCCACGCGGCGAGACGGCCAGCAGTCACCGGGCACGGGTTACGACGGCACCGTGACCCAGACGAATATCATTCGGCACAACGTCTTCGCTGGGGATGGCGAGGTGGGCCTCTGGGATTCGGTGGGCAACTCGCTTATCGAAAACAACTACGTCCGCAGGGTGAGACTGCAGAACGCCTTGTCGATGAAGGACGTGCTGATCCGGCAGAACCAGACGCAGAATGGGCCATCCCAACCGGAGGACAACCAGCCGTTGCCGCAGGATGTGTTACGCCAGTAGGTACCTCGTACGCAGTGCCCATCGAGGAGCAGTGGACCCATGGCAGTTACGATAATTCAGGCGTAGGGCGTGCCGACGAGCGCGGCCTGGATGCCAAGGGTGCCCTGGTCGACCAGGCGGAGGAAGGTGGCTGCGGCTTCGCCGGCGTCGGGATGCTGGCGATAACGCCGGTGGGCCTGCCACATCGCCACCGTGTAAGTGGCCAGCAGCATGTCGGCAGCCAGATGGGCCTCGGCGTCGGCCGGATCGCGGCCGACCCGTTCCGCCAGACCCACCGCGATCAACTGGGCGATCTCGTCACGGATGGCACGAATGCGTGACTTCAGGGTCTCGCTGGCCTCGATGGTCTGGACATAGTTCTGCCGCGCCGAGGTAAAGCGGATATACGGACTTCCCTGCCCGACCAGTTCATGGGCGAACAGGCGCATCGTTTCCAGCGGCCCGATGGCCGGATCGTATCGGCGGATGGTCTCGCGGATCAGCTCCCTGCCCGGCTCGTCGTGTTCGAAGAACATGTCCTCCTTGCGGGGGAAATGATTGAACACCGTCATCCGCCCCACCTCGGCGGCCGCCGCGATTTCTTCGATCGTCACCTGATCGAATCCCCGCTCGAGGAACAGCCGCCTCGCTTCACGGGCGATAGTGTCACGCGTGACGAGACGGCGCCGGGCGCGAAAATCGAGGGTCTGGGAGGAAACGGTCACTGTGTCGGGTAGCAAGGTGGGATTCAATGGCGCATTAGAGCGTGAAGTACGTGGGGCGGCAACACTACCGACGGCTAGCGCACGCCTTCGTCCCGCTTGGATATCTCGTCCATCTTTCGCTCGCCTTCCTCGATCGCCTTGTCGCGCTTGACCTGCTGGGGCTTGTCGTTGCGGGCGACATAGTCGTTGTTGCGATCGCCGGACTGCGGTTTGTGTTCCTGATCGGCCATAAGGGCTACTCCCGGTTCAACCGTGGTCTTCGTTGTCGTGCTGCTGCTGGGGGGACTCCGGCGTCTTGGGGTTCTTCTCAACCCGGTCGCTCGTGCCGGCGTCGTACTCGCGCGGGCTCTTCGGTTTCGTGGATTCGTTCGACTCGGCCATGGGGGGGGCTCCGGTGCGGGGGATGCCCAGCTTCCCCCTTGCCCTGTAAGGCGGGGTCGAGTGCACGTGAAGATCGCGCCACGAAACGCGTTCGTTCAGAACAGCTGGGTCTGCTGCGACACCAGGGTATCGAACCGGCCGCCGACCAGGGGCAGGATCGCATCGGCGATCGGGCGCAGCTGGTGTTCGACGTAGTGGTCGTAGTCGATGGCGGCGCGCCGCGCTTCCATGGGTTCCGGCCCGTTGAGGGTCATGACGTAGCGAATCCAGCCGCCGCCCTGGTACTGCAACGGGCGGCCAAGCCGTGCGTTGTGCTCGTCGGCCAGCCTGGCGGCCCGGACCTGGGGTGGCGTCATGCGGTCGTACGAGTCCAGCTTGCCGCGCAGGCGCTTGCGATAGACCAGACGCTCGTCGAGGCGGCCCTCCCGCAGGTCGCGCACATAAGCCTGGATGTACGCTTCGTAAGGCTGCCGCCGGAAGATGATGCCGAACAGCTCTTCCTGGAATTGCCTGGCCAACGGTGTCCAATCACTGCGAACGGCTTCCAGCCCGCGGAACACGAGCTGCTCGTCGTCACCGTCACGCACCAGCCCTGCATAGCGCTTCTTGCTACCCGTCTCGCTGCCGCGAACGGTCGGCATGAAGAAGCGACGGTAGTGCGTGTCGAACTCGATCTCCAGGTAGGAGTCGATCGCCATCTCCTGGCGTAGCTTGGCGGCCCATGACGTGTTGATGCGCGCCACCAGCGTATCGGCCACCGCCTGCGCCTCGGCTTCGTCGTGCGGACGCCCCAGGCTGATGAAGATCGAATCCGTATCGCCATAGATCGTCTCGTAGCCGTCGGCCTCGATCCACGCACGCGTCTGCTGCATGATCTCGTGGCCACGCAGGGTAATGGCGGAGATCAGCCGCGGATCGAAGAAGCGCGCATCCGGTGCGCCCAGCACACCGGTAAACGCGTTCATCAGCAGCTTGAATGCCTGTGCGAGCGGGGTGTTGCCCTGCGCCTTCGCGGCATCGCGACCCGTCCACAACTGCGCGATGAGCGCAGGCAGGCAATGGGTCGTCCGCGAGAAGCGCGTATCCAGCGGGCCGGGTATCCAGGCACCGCGATCCACCGCCCGCATGCCTTCCACCAAGCCGATCGGATCGACCAGGAAGGTGCGGATGATCGACGGGTAAAGGCTTTTGTAGTCCAGTACCAGGATCGAATCGTAGATACCGGGACGGCTCTCCATCACGAAGCCCCCGGGGTAGGATTCGCCGGTGGCGCGGCCGGTACGTGGGGCGACGTACCCCTCCCGGTGCATGCGCGGCAGGTAGAGATAGGTGAACGCGGCAATCGAGCCGCCGGAGCGATCGGCCTGCAGGCCGGTCACGTCGGCGCGCTCCAGCAGGAACTCGAGCAGGCGCGTCTTCTGGAATATCCGCGTCACCAGTTCGCAGTCGTGCAGGTTGTAACGCGCCAGGGCTGGCTTATCTTGATGGAAACGCCGCTCGATCTCGTCCATGCGGCTGTAAGGATCGTCGATGTCCTTGCCTTCACCGAGCAACTCGCGGGCGACCGCCTCCAGGCTGAAGGACGCGAAGCTCAGCGAGGCCGAACGCAACGCCTCGATGCCGTCGATCGGCAGGCGGCCGGGGATGGACGCGAACACGTAATGGTCGCGATGCCGGTGTTCGCGCCAGTCGATGGGCGTGCCGCCCCGCCCGAGGGTGAGCACGCGGCCGCAGCGATCCGCGCACGCCTGCAACAGGCGCAGGTCGAACTGGATCAGGTTCCATCCGATGATGACGTCCGGATCGTGGTGGCGGAACCAGTTGTTCAGCGCGACGATGAGCGCCGCGTGGTCGTCGACGTAGGCGAGGTCGAAATCGTGCGGTGTCTCGTCGCCCGCAGCAGGGACGCCGACCATGTAGACCTGCCGCTGGCCACAGCCTTCCAGGGCCACGGAATACAACTGGCCTTCCGCGCTGGTTTCGATATCCAGCGATACGGTGCGCAGCGTCGGCCGGTAGCGCTCGCCGGGGCGCAGGCGCGGATTGACCAGGGTGGCGGCATCGGCCTCCGCCGCCTCGATCGTCACCGACGCCGTGATGAAGCGCTCCATGAGGTAGCGGTCGTCGGGGCGGATGTCCGCCTCGTGCAGCACGACACCCCGCTCCGAGAGTTGCTTCTCCAGCGCCTGCATGACCCGATGCCCGCGCGTGTAGACGCCGAGCACCGGCTCCTGCGCGAAGGTCTTCAGCGGCAGGGGTGCCAGCTCGACGGCGGCATCGCGCCGGATCGCGGATTCCACGGTTTCACGGGCGGAGGCGGCCACGAAGGCCACGCTGCGCTGCCCGGTGAGAACGACACGGCGAGCGCCGCCTTCCATCGCCACCCACAGTTCGACCTCGCTACCTTCCCGCGTGTCCCGCCATTGGCGCGTCAGGATGTAGCCGTTCTGGGTGGGGGTGGTCACCCCCTTAGTTTAACCGACCGGTGGGCGGCCTACTCCCAGTGCACCGCCGCCCGGAAGTCCACCCGCCAGTTGTCCTGTCCCGGGATCACCTTGGTGAACGCGTGCGCCACATCACCGTTGAAGCTGAGCCAGTGACGGAAGTTCCACAGCACGCCGAGGCCGCCGCCGGTGATCTGGCGATCGCGAGGAAAGGCAGCGAAGACGGCACCGTGGTCGGCGAAGGCGTAAAGATCCGCCGCACCCACCTGGCGGTGCAGCTCCAGGTCCAAGAAATACCCTCGGGTGCCGGCCACGATGCCGCGGTCGTAGCCACGCACGCTGCCCACGCCACCCAGCTGGAACAGCGACGACGACGGCAGGGCGTCCTTGGAGGTGTACTGCCACCCGGCGCCAAGCCGCAGTGCCCAGGCGCCGCCCAGGCGCTGCACGCCGTCGAAGCTGCCGGTGGCGGTGAGGAACGAACCGGCATCGGCGATGGGCTGGTCGCTGTTGAGGTGCGTAACGGACTGGGTCAGCGTCCATTCGCGCCCCTCGACACGATGGTTGAGCAGGATGCCCACGCCGAGGCCGTTGGTGGTGATATCGGCCACCGACGTGCCGGCGATGTCCGTGGACGATTTGGCGTGCGAATAGGATGCCGTGCCCTCGAACAGCCAGCGCTGGTTGGCAATGAACGGCTGGGTGAAGTTCAGCGCCGCCACCGACGAATGGCCGACGATGTCGAGGTCGCGGTATGCGCCATTGACGATATCGATCTGGCTACGTGAGTAGCTGGCGCCCAGCATGCCGTTGGACGGAGTGACGACGGCCGCGTACGACAGCGATCCGTCGGTACCGCCGCGCGCCTTGGCGATGCTCAGGTCCAAGCGGTCGCTCACGCCCAGCAGGCCTTCCGCATGGCCTTGCACGCCCACGCGCGTCGTGCCGCTGGTGTCGACACCGGCGTTATCGACGAAGGCGTCGAAGCTGCGCGGTGCCGGCTCGGTAACGTCGACCAGCAGGTCGGTCATGCCCCGCGAGGCGCCCGGCTGGAGCAACGCGGCACCGTGCAGCGACGTGGTGCGGTTGAGGTAGACCAGGTCGTCGCGCAGCGCGTTGGCGTCGAACAGCTCGCCCTCCTGCGCATGGATACGACGCCGCACGAAGGCTTCCCTGGTGCGGTGGTTGCCTTGGATACGCACGGCACCCAGGTGGCCTTCGACGAGATCGACGTGGACCACGCCATCGACGACACCCTGCTTGCCCAGCACGGCACGTGCCGTGCTGATGCCCTTGGCCGCATACAACGCGTTGACACCGTCGACGATGGCATTGAGTTCCGCCGCGCCCACTTCCTTGCCGGTGTACGGCTGGGCCACGGCGCGCACGGCATCGTCGTCGAGGAAAGCCGAGTGGTCGAAGGTGACCGACGTGAGCACGAAACGCACGTCGCTTTGCACCGTGGCCCTGGCCGGCGCGGTGGAGGCCGGAAGCGGGTCGGCCGTACGCCCGGGCGCCGGTGGTGCCTGGCGCTGGTCGTAATAGCGGTCCGTGCGTTGCGCGGGCTGTTGCTGGGCCTGCGCGGGAAGGGTCTGTGCATCCACGTCCGCCTGCGTGCCCAACAGGAGCAGGCAGGCGCTTACCAGGGTACGGCGTTTCATCGTGCGATAAGTCCGAAGCATCAGTTGACCGACCCCAGGTTGACGGCGCCCGCGGCATCCGGCGCGATCAGGTCGTCGTCGTCGCGCTTGCGCTGGTCGTCCTGGCGGACGGGCATGGGCACGTCCTCATGGGCCGGTTCGTCGTTGGTATGGAGCGTGAGGGTGCTGCCCAGGTAGCGCAGCACGCTGCCGCCGTAGTAGTCGAGATCGCCCGACTGGTGGTTCTCGATGTAGTTCGGCATGGTGACGTCGTAGCCCACCGTGTAGCGCGAGACATAGGCATCCGACATCGCCGCCTTCGCATCCATCGCGAACGTGAAGCGGGTATCCGGTTCGAAGTACTGGATATCGGCCATGACCAGTTTCGGCGTCACGTTGTTCATGTAGACGCGGGCCTGCGGGGTCACCAGCAGCATGTCGCCCTGCACGACGCCATCGGCGATCGTCACCTTGGTGGCCGATGTATCGAGCACGGCCTGCACCGTGGCCAGCCGCTGGATCATCCAGCTGTCGGCGTTGCGCAAGTCGATGACGATCTTCTTCGCGACGTTGCCGTGATATCCGGTGAGGGTCATCGTCATCGGCTTGCCGGCCGCCGTCTGCAGCGTATGCACGTCGATGTCGCTGGCGGCCAGGTTGAGGCGGCTGCCGATGTGCGAGCTGTCCAGGACGATGGCCTCATGGGCACCGAGCGTGGCCGTGTCCGTAACCAGGTCCGCACCATGGATGGTGCCCGTGGACGAATCGATGGCGATCGGTCCACGCGACGACAGGCTGGCGAAGTCGAGGTTACGTCCCAGGCCCAGCGTGAGGTTGCCGCCGTTGTGACCGTTGCCCAGGCGCATGTCACGTCCGGCCACGAGCGATACGTCGCCGGAGACATCGTAGGCCGAGAGGGCCAGATCGCGACCGGCCGTACCCTGCAGGTTGCCCTGGAGGACGTTCAGCGTTCCCATGGCCATGTCGTTGCCGGCGGCCAGGCGGGTACCGGTCTGCGAGGTGGCGTTGCCCAGCGCGATGTCGTGTGCGGCGTCGATGCCGACGACGGTACCGGCGGCCATCGTACCGACCTTTACGTCATTGCCGGACGCGAGCGTGACATCCTGGCCTGCCGTGAGGGTATCCGCGACGAGTGAACCCGCCGCCGTGACCTGCAGGCGTCCCGCGGCATGCGCCGTGCCGCCGAGCACCTGGCCGTGCAGCGAGCGCAGCGTGATGTCCCGACCGGCGTCGATGCCGGCGAACGAGAGATCGTTGTTGCTCGTGGCGACGGTGTCCCGGCCCGTCGACAGCATGCCGAGGGCGAGCTGATCGGCAGCCTCGAACAGGCCGTCCCGGCCCACCGTGGTCGTGCCGAACGTCGCGTTGCCGGTGAGCGTGGCGCTCAGGTCCTGTCCGACATCGAGGCGCGTGCTCGACGTGGTGCCGCCGACCGACGCCGTCAGGTCGTGATTCACACTCATCTGAGCGCTGGTCAGGTCACTGCCGACGGTGAGGGTTGCGTCATTCGCTACCGAGGTGGTGCCGAGCACAGCCGCACCCGTCACGGCCGCTGCCAGGTCGTGACCGACGGACAGGCTGCCGCTGTTCAGCACATCGGCCAGCGTGAGCGAAGCATCGCCACCCACCGTGGTCATCGACAGTGTCGTCTTGCCGCCAACCTTTGCCGCCAGGTTGCCTGTGACGTCGAGATGGCCGGAGTCGAGCGTGCCCGCGACCTTCGCCGTTGCATCGTTGTGAATCGCCGAGGTATCGAACGAGGCGTTGCCCTTGACTTTCGCACCGAGGTCGTTGCCTACATCGAGCTGCTTGCTGGCCACGTTACCGCTGACAGCAGCCGTGAGGTCATGTCCGACGCCCAGCTGCGTGCTGGTGAAGTCGCCGACGAGCGTCAGCGTTGCGTCGTTGGCGACAGCCGTCGTGCCAAGCGTGACCGCACCGGTCACGGCTGCGATCAGATCGTGGCCTACGGTGAGGCTACCGCTGTCCAGTGAATCGGCCAGCGTGAGTGAAGCATCACCACCCACCGTGGTCGTCGCCAGTGTCGTTTTGCCGCCAACCTTCGCCGTGAGGTTGTCGGTGACGTCGAGCTTGCCCGAGTCCAGCGTGCCGGCCACATCCACCGATGCAGCATGGTGAATCGTCGAGGTATCGAACGACGCATGACCCTTGACGGTCGCACCGAGGTCGTTGCCGATGTCGAGTTGCGTGCTCTGCACGTCACCCGTGATGCTGGCCATGAGGTCGTGGCCCACGCCCAGCTGCGTGCTGGCGAAGTCACCACCCAGCACCAGCGTCGCGTCGTTGGCGACGGAGGTCGTATCGAGCGCCACCGCACCCGTCACCGCGGCCATCAGATCGTGACCGACAGTGAGGCCGCCGCTGTTCAGTGCATCGGAAAGGTTCAGCGAGGCATCGTTGCCGACCGTCGTCGTCGCCAGCGTCGTCTTGCCACCGATCTTCGCCGTGAGATCGTCCGTGACGTCGAGCTTGCCCGAGTCCAGCGTGCCGGCTACGTCCACCGATGCATCGTGGTGGATCGTCGAGGTATCGAGCGAAGCGTTGCCCTTGATCGTCGCACCGAGATCGTTGCCGACATCGAGTTGCTTGCTGGCTACGTTGCCCGTGATGGTCGCTGCGAGGTCATGCCCCACGCCCAGCTGCGTGCTGACGAAATCACTACCGAGCGTCAGCGTCGCGTCGTTGGCGACTGCGGTCGTACCGAGTGCGACCGCACCCGTCGCCGCCGCCATCAGATCGTGACCGACAGTGAGGCCGCCGCTGTTCAGTGCATCGGAAAGGGTCAGCGAGGCATCGTTGCCGACCGTCGTCGTCGCCAGCGTCGTCTTGCCACCGACCTTCGCCGTGAGATCGTCGGTGACGTCGAGCTTGCCCGAGTCCAGCGTGCCGGCCACATCCACCGATGCATCGTGGTGGATCGTCGAGGTACCGAGCGAAATATTGCCCTTGATCATCGCACCGAGGTCGTTGCCGACATCGAGCTGCTTGCTGGCTACGTTGCCCGTGATGGTCGCTGCGAGGTCATGCCCCACGCTCAGCTGCGTGCTGGCGAAGTCACTACCGAGCGTCAGCGTCGCGTCGTTGGAGACTGCGGTCGTACCGAGTGCGACCGCACCCGTCGCCGCCGCCATCAGATCGTGACCGACAGAAAAGCTGCCGCTATCGAGTGCATCGGAAAGCGAGAGCGACGCATCGCCACCGACCGTCGTTGCGGCCAGCGTCGTCTTGCCGCCGACCTTCGCCGTGAGATTGCGGGTAACGTCGAGCTTGCCCGAGTCCAGCGTGCCCGCCACGTCCACCGACGCATCGTGGTGGATTGCCGAGCTATCGAACGAGGCGTTGCCCCCGATCGTTGCCGCGATATCGTTGCCGACATCGAGCTGCTTACTCAGCACGTTACCCGTAACGGTAGCCGTGAGGTCATGCCCCACGCCCAGCTGCGTGCTGGCGAAATCACTCCCAAGCGTCAGCGTCGCGTCGTTGGCGACCGAGGTCGTATCGAGCGTCACCGCCCCGGTTACCGCGGCAGTAAGGTCGTGACCGACCGTGAGCGTGCCGCTGTCCAGCGCGTCGGACAGCGTGAGCGTGGCATCGTTGCCCACCCCCGTCGTACCGAGTGTCGTCTTGCCGCCGGCGCCGACCGTCAGGTCGTGCCCGACCGTGAGGCTGGTGACGCCGAGCGTCGTGCCGCCGGTCAGCGATGCGTCGCCGGTCGCGGTCAGCGTGCCCACCGACGCATCCGCGCCGGCCTGCAATCGCGCCGCACCGTTGGCAGCCAGCGTGGTGACGCCCAGCGAAGTGCCGGCCTGCATCGACGTGTTTGCGCCGGATACGCTGCCGAACACCACGTCGCCCGTGGCCGCCACGGCGACATCGCCGCCGGCCTGGATGCTGCTGCCGTGCAACGAGTTGCCCGTCAGGGTGAACGCACCGCCGGCGTTGAACGTGCCGTCCTGCAGCCCGGAGACCATGTCGAGGATCAGGGCACCCTGGTCGGCGCGCGCCTGGACGGCGACCGCGGAGACCCGCAGCGGCGAGCCGATGCTGCCGCCCGCGTGAAGCTGCAACGTGGCACCGCTCAGCACGGTGGCGTTGGCGACGCCGCTGCCCAGGTCGGTCGCGGTGATGTTGCGTCCGGCTTGTACCGCGAGCGTGGCGCCCTTCGCCGTGCGCAGGGTGATGTCGTGCACGGCGGTCAGTGCTACGTCACTCGTGGCGGCGATGTCACCGAGCGTGGCGTCGTTGCCGCTGGACAGGTTCACGGCGCTGCCGCCGATGGAGGTCGCCGTCAGGTCGCCGGTGGAAACCAGGTCGATAGTGCCGCCGGCCGTCAGATGGCCGATGTTCAGGGCGCTGGCACCCGGGCTGGCGATGCGCACCTTGCCGCCCACGGTACCGTCGAGCGTGCCCGTGCCGGTCGCCACCTGCAGGTAGCCGGTGCCGTCGTAGTAGCCGACATCGCCGCCTGCGTTCAGCGAGATGGCGCGGCCGCTCAGCGCCAGACCGGCCAGCTGCTGCACGATCGAGCCGCTGCCCGCATCCAGCGACACCAGGCCGTTAGTGCGGATGCGGTCGAAACGCAGGTCGTGATCCTTCGCGCGCAGCACGATGTCCTGCGATGCCGTGGCGTCCACCAGCAGGCCACCGATCGAGTAGACCAGCGCGCGCTGCGGGATCTGGTTAGCCACGTCCAGCGCCTGGCCGATGCTGCTGCCGGAGCCGGTCAGCATGGTCAGGTTGCCGTTAGCGAGCACCTGCGCCTGGCCGTTGTCCGCACCGGCGGCGCGGATGTTGCCCACCGCCGCAAGGCGCACATCGCGGTCGGCGTTGATCGTGCCGATAGTCAGGTCGCCATTGGCCTGCAGGTAGACCGAACCGCCCTGCCCGGCCTGCGTGGTGGCCGACACCGTGCCGCCCGCCGTCAGGAACAACGGCTGCGTCTGCTTCACGTCCAGGCGAACGATGTTGCCGTTGGCGTCCTTGACCACGGAGATGTCGCCCGCCGCGTTGGCAGTGGCCAGGGCGGCGGCCTGCGCATCGGTCACCGTACCGTCGATGAGAGACTGCCCGGTGATGCTCACGGCATCGCCCGGCGAGCCGATGTTGCCACGCGCGGAGAGCGTCACGTCGCGGCCCTGGATATTGGGCGCGGCGCTGCCGACGAACGAGAGCGGCGGCGGCGTGGCGCTACCGGCATCGACCAGCGCCGCGCTGTTCACCGAGCTGGTCAGCCAGCCGAGCTTCCAGTAGGCATCCTGGGTGATCGCCGCAAGCTGCGCGTCGGTCGCGTGATAGGCGAGATCGGCCACCGGGGTGACGAAGGCGGACGAGCTGGCGTAACCGTTACCCAGCAGGCCGGTGAAGTAAACGTCCAGCGTGGCGTAGCGCGCGGCGGCATACGTCAGCGTTTCGGCATCCGACGCGGCATGGCCGAGCTCGGCGCTGGCCAGGCCGCGGTAGAGTGCGACCTTGCCCATGTCGAGCACGAAGTTGCCGCCGACCACCGAGCCGTTGGCCATCAGGCCCTGGTACTGGGTGTAGTTGCCGTCGGCCGTCTGCTCGATGCGCTTGCGGTTGGCGGCTGCGATGGCGCCGTTGGCGTCGTCGTCCGTGGTGAGGTGCAGCGTGTCACGCACCTGGACCAGCTGGGCCTGCGACAGCGCCTGCCCCGAGGTGACACCGGCGGCATCGACGATCGCACCGTCCGGCACGTCGATGTTCACCGAGCCGCCGTCGGACTGGATCAGGCCGACCCGCAGGTCGCCGCCCTGCTGGCGCAGGTTGATGTCGTTGAGCGCATGCACGTCGACCACGCCGTGGTCGATACCGTGCGAGGCATTGGTCACGCCATGCGCGGCGATGTTCAGCGACTGCCCGGTGTTACCGACCGCACCGCCCGCGTTGACGGTGATATCCCGGCCGCTGATCGTCGTGCCTGTGCCGCCGGTCACGCTGCCGGCGGCGTTGAGGGTCACGTCACCCCAGCCGCTCGCATTACCCGCGTTGACATGATCGAGCTGCAGTGCGGTGGACGCCTTGATGTTGACGCCCTGCGCACCGGCATCGGCGGCCAGCGTGCCACCGGTCATCACCAGTTGCAGCGGATTGACCGCGTCACCGATGCCGCCGGTGGCCTTGAGCGTCACCCCGTTGCTGGTGATCGCGCCATGCACGCCGGCAACGATGGCGCCGCCCGCCCCCTGGGTAGCGTCGATCGTAGTGTTGCCGCTCGGGTTGTAGATGTTGCCCGAGAGCAGCACGTTGGCATTGGAATTGACCAGCACCTGGCCCGACGCATTGCCCTGGAAGTTGATGCGGATGCGGTTGTCGGCCTTGACCGAACTGGTCAGCAGCAGCTGCGCATCGGTGGGCAGCACGTACTGCCACACGCCCGCGCCGTGGCTGTCGTTGTGGATGTCGCCCGCCGCATCCGTCGTACGACTGAAGCCATAGTGGCAACCCGAGCCGTTGCTGCCGCCGCAGCCGTGGTAGTACACGTCCACGACGCTGGCGGTGTTGGAGTTGCCGACCGCGCCGTAGGTAGCGGTGGCGGCGATGGACTCGGTGAAGTTGGCGGAGATGCTGCTGTGCTCGATCACGCCCGAGGACACCAGCAGGTATTGCGGCGTGGCCACGGCCACGCCGCTGGCGTCCACATAGCCCCAGTTGGACACGCTCTGCAGCGTCGGGATGGTGCGCTTGAGGTTGACCTGCTGCTGCCACTGGTAGCGCAGGCCCGCTTCCGGGTCGTAGTACAGGCCGCTGGCGTCGCTGGACGGCGCCACGGCCACGGCACCGGCGAGGTCGGTGGCCCGGTTGCTGTTGGTGTACACCTTGGTGCCGGCACCGCGCGTGTCGACGTACCACTGCGTCTGGCTCCAGCTGCCGTTGGCATCGGTGTACTGCTTGAACGTATCCGTGATCTTCAGCTCACCGACGGCGTTGTTGCCGGTATTGATGTCGGCCAGCTGCACGGGCAGGCCCAGCGCATTGTTCAGCGTGACATGGCCGTAGCCGTCGTTGATGGTGATGTTGCCCAGCGCCTTGGTGCTGATGATGCCGCCATCGAGCGAGACGAAGCCGCCACCGGACGCGTTGACGTTGGCGATGACGATCGTCTTCGTGCCCAGGTCGTACTTGACCAGGCCCGGCGCGCAGGTGGCGCCGCCGGAGGCGCACCACAGGTTGGTCGGCAGGTCGACCTGGCCACTGCTGCCGCTCTGGCCGTCGATGAAGGTCTTGGCCGCCGCGCTCAGCGTGATGGTGTAGTCGGTCGGGCGGCCGGCGGTCATCGCACTGTCGATGTCGATGAACTTGGCCTTCACCGCGATGGTCTGGGCGATCAGCCCGGATGCGCTGGCATTGGTCGGCGTCGGATCGGCGGCGATCGTCTTGGTCGTCGGCAGCACCCACAGCTTCGGCAACGCCTGGCCGTGGAAGTCGTAGGTACCGGCGGTGCCGGGGTTGGTACCACAGGTGCTGTTGGCGTACGGCAGGCAGGTGCCGAGGAAGATCATCGATACGCCGCCCTCCTTGCCGTTGTTGAAGGCGAGGTTGCCGGTGCCCAGGGTGTTGTAGAGGCGGTTGGAGAGGTCGTCGTTGCTGGTGTACTGGCCGTTGGCGTTGTAGATCGCGTTCACCGCGTACATCACGGCGTTGGTCGCGTTGCCCAGGTCGATCTGGTACGGCAGGTACGACGCCACCGGATCGGAGCCGGAGTGGTACGCGCCGTTGGGCAGGTACACGGCCACCGCGCCGTTGGGCACGTATTCCTTGATCTGCTGCGCGGAGATCGGTGCGAACTGGCCGACCGAGCCGGTAGCGTTGCTGATGTCGACCAAACCGCCCAGGTTGGTGATGGTGCCGCCCAGCAGCATGGCCGGGCCCTGGGTCACCGAGGACGGCTGGTTCGGCATCGAGCCGGTGTAGCTGTTGTTCAACGTCACCGAGGGCGCGATGCCGCTGGTGTCGTTGTGCACGCCCATCGCCGCATCGCTGGCCGCGTTGGCCCCACCGGTGAAGGTGACCGCACCGCCCGCGTTGGCGGACACGTTGATGTCGTTGAGCACCAGGTACGCGCTGCTGGCGTTGTTCACGGCGACGGACGGGCTGCCGTTGGCCGCAAGCACGCCGCTGCCGCTGATGTTGCCGGCGTGCACGGTGAGGTTACCGCCCGAGGCGAACATCGAGCCGAGCGTGAAGGCGGAGGTGGTACCGGGCGTGGTCGTGCCCTTGAGGATCTCGGCCACGGACAGGTCGTCCGCGCTGGCCGAGCCCGGCGATACACCGGTGGTGCCGGAACTGGCTGCGGGTGCCACGTCCGAGTCGCCGTTGTTGTTGACCGGGGTCAGGCCGGTCGGCGCCTGCAACTGGCCCGCACCGGTCACGACCGGTACGCCCTTGTTGCCGCTGCTGTCGGTATTGGCGCCCAGGCCGGCGGCATGCTGGTCGATGTACGACCAGGGGCTGAAGTTGTCGTCGCGGTTGTAGAGCAACGGCGCACCGTGGGCATGCGTGAGCTGCATGCCTGCGTCGATGTTCACCTCGTTGTCGGCGTAGATGCCCGCGGTGACGGACCCGCGCAGGGCCAGGTTCTCGCTACCGTCGGCCGACGCGTTGCTGTCGGTCGTGGTGACCGGGATGAAACCCAGCTCGTAACCATGGCCTGCGCCTTCCGCCGTGACATTGGCCGTGCCGCGATAGCTGCCGAGGTTGATGTCCGCACCGCCGAGCACGCGCGCGCCGGTGCCAATGGTGGTGTTGGCCGTGCTGTGCACGGTGGTGGTCGCCGAGCCCGTGGCGATGGCGATGATGCCGCGCACATAGGCCTGGCCGACGCTGTCGGCGGAGAACACCGTGGGTGCGAAACCGGCGGGATCGATGCCCGCGGTCAGGTTGATCTGGCTGAAGGCGAGCAACATCGAGTTGTCGCCGACCGTGACGTTCTGCGTCGCGGTGATCGACGTGGAGGCCGAGGCGGCACCCAGCGCGCCGCCGCCATAGGTATGCGTCAGCGCCGACTGCGAGGTCATCGACTGCACGTCGCTGCCCAGGCCGATGGCACCGTTGGTCAGCAGCTTGTCGTTGCTACCGGTGCCCACGTCGTTGGTGACCGTCGCGGTCAGGCTGTTGCGCACGCCCGAGCCCGCCACCGCGCCGCCGGAATCCAGCGACACCGTCGCGTTGTCCACGATCTGGGTATCGGCGCCGATCAGGATGCGACCGGGGTTGGCGAAGGGATCCGCACCGCTGGTGTACACGTAGCCGTCGTACTGGTTGGCGAGCGCGTTGGCCATGCCCGCGTCCAGACCGGAGACGATCGTGCTGCTGTCGCCGACCCGTGCCGAGGCCGTGCCGCCCAGGCTGGTGCTGTTGGTCGCCGCCGCGCCCGAGAGCACGCCACCGCCGCCGCCCTGCACCTGCGGTGCCGTGCCGACGTTCATGAAGTGGTTGCTCGAGCCGATGTCGATGAAGCCGGAGCCGTAGAGGGCGGCGCCGTTGCCGAGGCCCGCGCTCACGTTGGAGGTGACGTTGGTGGAAGCGAAGCCGCCGCTCATGTTGGCGATGCCGGCGCCCGCCGCGTTCACGGCCACGGCGTAATCGGCCTGGTGCGACGCGGTGATCGCCATCGCGCCGCCGTGGATGCTGCTGCCGTCGCCCACCGTGGCGGACGTGCTGCCCGTGTTGGACGTTCGCGCCACGGCCGCGTTGCCGGAGATCACGCCGCCGCTGCCGGCGGTGGCATCGGCGAGGTTGGTGTCGCTGCCTTCGGCGTCCAGGTGCAGGGTGCCCGTGCGGGTGCCCCCGCTCAAGGTATTGGTACCCAGCGACGCCGCGGTCACGGTGGTCGCGTCGGCTTCGGCCACCGCGGCGCCCACGCCGATGAATCCCGCCGCGCCGGCCGTGGCCGAGGCGGTCTGCATCGTGGTGTTGATCGCCTGCAGGGTCAGGTTGGCGTTGGGCAGGCGCACGCTGTCGCCGGTCAGGGCCTGCACGCTGGCGTTGGATGCCGCCGTGGCCGCGCTGGCGTTGGCGCCCAGCAGCAAGCCGCCGGCACCGCCGACGGCCGTGGCGCGTACGCCACTGCCGGCCGTCGTGCCGTTGGTGGCGAGGATACGGCTGTCGCCGGTGGCGGTGAGGTAGGCGGAATCGTCCACCTTCGCCAGCACCTGCTGGTCGCCTTCCGCCGTGGCGACGGAGGCGCCCAGGGACACGCCACCCGACACGGCGACGCCGAATGCCTGCGCGTCCACCTGCGGCGTGGACACCGCCTGCACCGCAAGGGCGTAGGCCGAGACATGCGCCTCCTTACCGACGATGGCCGTGATGCTTTCACGGTCACGCGCATTCGCATCGGCACCGTTGGCCGCGATGAACAGGCCCGCCGCGACGGCGGTCGCCTTCGCGCTCACCGCGCCGGTGGAGGCGGCGTTGACACCGACCGTGCCGGCGCCGGAAACCGACGCGTTGTCGCCGATCGACGCCGTGGTATCGCCATGCTTGTCGGCCTGGCTGACCACCACGCCGCCTGCGAGACCGCCGGCTACCGCGCCGCCGCCACGCGCCGCGACAGCCGTCTGGTCCTGAGCCGTGATCGCCAGCGCACTGCCGTTGCCGAGCCGGATCGTGCCGGCACCGATGGCGCTGACGTGATTGGACAGCTCCGAGATGGCGATGGCACCGCCGAGGCCGACGAAGCCGGCCGCGCCCTGGTAGGCGCTGGTGGCGACCGAGTAAGTGCCGCTTTCCGCCTGCAGGTTGGCGCCGTAAGCGTGCGCCGTGCCGTTAAGCGACTGCGCGGTGACGTTCATCGCCCCGCCGCTGGTGACGGTCGACTGCGCGTCCACCGTGGCACCGACGTTCTGGTCGACGAGGCTGAAAGCGATGGCGCCACCGGCGCCGAGGAACGCGCCGGCCGCCACGTTGCCGACCACGTTGGTCAGCGAGGTGGTGCCCGTGGCGGTGACATCGAGACTGCCGGTGACGAGCGTGCTGTTGCCGATCGTCGCCTGCGTACCGTCGCGCTGGCGCAGCAGCTGGTGGTTGCCATCCAGCAGGCCGACCTTGGTCGCCGCGTTGACGGCATCCGCATCGGACTGAGCAAGATGCCCGCCCATCTGCGCGCCGCTGGCCAGCCCCTGGCCGCCCATGCCGTTCATCGCGCTGAGCGTGCCGTTGCCGCCCTTGTCCAACTCGCCGAGCGGGTTGCTGCCGGACGCGCTGTCGGTGAGCGAGCCGTTGCCGATGATCGCCAGGCCCAGCGCGCCGCTGAGGCCCACGCCGGCACCGAGGCCGCCGGACAACGTGGTGATGTCGAGGGTCTTGGTGCTGGTGGTCGCCACGTCGGTATGGCCGGCGACGCTGGCCGCGCTGTCCAGGATCGATGCGCCGACCGCGCCTTGCACGATCACCACGTTGGCGGCGGCGCCCACGCCGGCACTGCCGAAGGAGACGGCGGCGCTGGCGGCATCCGGCGTGACGCCGATGGTCTCGGCCGCATGCACTTCGAGGCTGCTGGCGGCGGTGTCGGACGCATCGCGATCGAGCTGCGTGCGTTCCAGGGTAGCCGCGGTGGTGTTGCCGACCACGGTGACGGACGCCATGCCCGCCACTGCCGTGCCGCCGGCACCCGCGCCGCTGACCATGGCGCTGCCGAGCGTGACATCCGAGCGGGCGTCCACGTCGACATCCCCGCCGACGTGCAGGGTGGTATCACCGGCGGTATCGCCGATGCTGGCGGAAGTGGTGTTGTGGCTATCGGACAACAGGAACGCGCCGGCCACGGCCACGCCACCGAAGGCGCCCGCACCACCGATCATGTTGGCCTGGCTGAGCGAGTGCGCCGTGACATCGAGCGAACCGGCGCTCAGCGTGCCGTGGGTGACGGCCGCCGACGTACCGGCGTCGAACACGTTGACCACGCCGGTGCCCGCACCGCCGGCCAGGCCGGCGGCGAGGCCGACGACGGCAGCGACGCTGCGCTGGCTGGACTCGGCATCCACGTTGGCGAGGCCGTTCGTGGTGACGGTGGCATCCTGGATGGATGCCTGCGTGCTGCGCTGGAACGCGTTGGCACCCAGTGCACCGCTGCCGGCCACGTTGGCACCGCCCGCGACGCCGGCCACGAAGGACGCATCGTAGGCATGGCTGCTGGCGCGCACGTCCACGGCCTGTGCCGCGCCGGCACCCGTGTTCGCGTTGTCCTGGTTGACGCTGGCATCGGCGATATACGCGCTGGTGGTGCCACCCAGCACGTTGGCATTGCCCATGACCGCGATGGCGGCGGAGCCGACCGGATCGAACGCCGCGGCGACGCTGGCGCCGAGTGTGGCCACCGCCTGCGTCGAGCTGGCATTCACGGCCAGGCCGCTGATGGCGACGTTGCCCTCGGACAGGTCCGGGCTGACGTAATCGCCGCTGCCATGGATCGTGCCGGTATCGAGTTTTTCCGGGTGCGCCAGCTGGCCGCTGGCCACGCTGACGGTGTCGCTCGCGTCCTTGCCGAGCGCGTTGACGTGCGTGCCCGTGCCGTCGATGTACGCCGTGGTGGTGTCGTGCAGGTAGTTGACCACCGCACCGAGGCCGACGCCGACCGCACCCACGCCGATACCGGCGCTGCCGGCGAACACGTCGATACCCTGGCGGTTCACGGCCGTCACGGCGATGTTGTTCTCGGCAGTGACCTGCGCGCCGCCGGTGATGGCGGCGCTGACCTTGGCGCTGGACAGGTTGGTGGCCGCGGAGGCCGCACCGCCCACCGAGCCGCCGCCCACGCCGGCCGCTACCGTGCGGATGTTGGCGCCGGTACCCGGATTGCTGCTGTCGGCGGCCACGGTCACGTTCTTCGCATGCCACGTGGCGCCGTCGAGTTCGGCGGCGGTCGTCGTACGGATATCGTTGACCGCGATCGCCGCGCCCAGGCCGCCACCGGCGGACACGCCCAGCGAGCCGGCCATGGACAGGATGGACGCGTCGTCGGACGCGGTGACGCGCGTTGTATTGCCCGCGCTGTCCTGGCTGCCGCCGGAGATCGTCGCGGCGATGTCGTTGCCGATCGTGTTGACGGTGAGTGCACCGGCCAGGCCCAGGCCTTCGCCGCCGGCGGCCGCCGCGGCCAGCGAACGGATCGCCGCCGTCGAGGCCGCTTCCACCGTCGTGCTGTCGCGTACATCCAGCACGCTGTTGGACAGCGTGGCATGGGTAAGGTTGGCAATGCCGTTGACCGACGAGGCGGCGCCCACGCCGCCGGCTTCGAGGCCGATCGCGAGCGCGCCGGCCAGGGAGTCGATCGATGCACTGTCGGTGGCGCTGACATCGAGGCTGGTCATGCTGGCGCGCGTGGCACCGCCGTAGCCGGACAGCCCGTCGACGGTGGCCGTGGTGTGGTTGCCGATCAGGTTGGCCGTGACCGAGCCACCCACCGCGACATCACCCGAGAGCGCACCGCCCACGGCGATGGCATCGATGCTGCCGGTGGAGGCGGCACCGACATTCACCGCGCCGCTTGCCTTGACCTGGCTGGCGGTGAAGCCGGCGCTCGTGTTGGCGCCGATGTTTTCCAGCGCAAAGCCCGCGCCGGCTGCCGCCTCGCTCGACCCGGCGATGGCACCGGCCAGCGTGTCGATGGTGGCGCTGTCGTTCGCGTGCACGCCGATGCTGGAGGTATCCAGCCGGCTGGCGTCGATGCTGGCGCGGGTGAAGGTCGGGCGCAGGGCGCTGGCGAGACTGCCGATGGCACCGGTGTCTTCCAGGCCGATGTCGTTGATCGCCAGCGACCCGGTCAGCGCCACCTTGTCCGCACCGGCCACGCCGACGGCTGCCGCGTTGATCGTCCCCGTGGCGCAGGCGGTGGCGGAGACAGCCGCCGCGGCACCGGCGCAACCGGCCGCCGTGGCCGAGCCGTTCGTGGTGATGCCCGCATCGACGATGCTGGCCGAGGTCTGGCTGCCGATCTCGTCGAAAGCCACCGCCAGTCCGGCCGATGCACCCTTGGTGGACACCGCGACCGCACCGGCCAGCGTGTCGATCAACGCGGCGTTGGTCGCCTGCACGGCCACCGTGGCGCCACTGACCGTGGTCCCGGTGAGCTTGCTGCTGTCGCCGAGCGTGGCCGTGACATTATCGTTGATGAAGTTGGCCGTCATCGAGCCCGCGCCGGCGAACTGGCCCTTCGAACCGCCGATGCCGGCGGCGAGGGCCACGATGCGCGTGGCGTCGGTGGCGGTGACTGCTACGTTGCCCGTGGTGGTCACCGAGCCGCCCGACAGCACGGCCGCGTAGCTGTCCGCGATGGTATTGACCGCCGCGGCCATGCCGGCCGACTCGCCGCCGACGGCAATGGCGCCGGACACCGCGAAGATCGCGGCGCCCGTGGGCGCGACGCCGCCGATCGCGGAGCCGCTGAAGTCGATGACGTTGGCGACCGAACGGCCATGCGATGCCAGCAGGTCGTCATAGGCCTGCACCGGCGCGCTGCCGCTCGCCTGCACGGTGACGTCGCCCTGGCCGCTGGCGATGGTGGCGTTGGTGACGCCCGCGGATACGCTGTTGCTCACCTGGTTGAAGGTGAACGACCCGCTCAGTTCCTGGCTGTCGGTGGTGTTGGAATACGCGGTGCCGATGGCCGCCGCCGCGATGCGCGAGGCAGTCAGCGCCTGCACGGACAACCCGCCGAAACCGCTGTAGGTACCACCGGAAATCGAGGCGGCGTTGGTGTTGGTGATGTCGCTCCAGGTCACGGCGACACCGAAGCCCTTGCTGCCGCCGATCGCGAACGCGCCGCCACCCGCACCGATATCGGTGTGGTCGTACGCGGTGACGCCCAGCGACGAGGTGGCATCGGCGGCGGTCAGGGTGGACGCGGCGATACCCGCCGAGGTGTCGTTGTTCGTGGTGCCGATGGAGAACGAGCCGGCCGCCGCGGAGGCTTCCTGGTCGCTGTTGGCGTTCTTCGCCAGGCCGAGGCCCAGGTCCAGGATCGACCCGCCGGAGAACGCGCGCACCGTCACGTCGCCCGCATGCGGGGCGGTGACATTGCTCAGCGTCGCCGTAGTGTCGTTGTCCATGACGCTGTAGGCCACCGCACCGGCCAGGCCCGTGCTGGCCTTGCTTTCGGTCTTGGCCGAAGCCAGTGCCGCCGCGCCGCTGGCGCTGATCAGATCGGTCTGGTTGAGCGCGGTCACGCCGATGTCGCTGGCCGTGGCACCGGTGCCGCGGTCGATGGCGATACCGTCGATCGAGGCGCGCGTGTCGAGGTTGCCGATATCCACGGTGGCACTGCCCGCCACACCGACGGCAACTTTCGGCTTGCTGGCCGGGGGTGGCGTTCCGGTGTCGGAGCTGCCTTCTTCTTTCTTCGCCGTGCCCAGCATGTCGCCGATGACCGGCAGCTTGGCCAGGATCGTATCGATGCCGAAGCCGCTGGTGCTGCTGTCGCTGCTGGCCTGGGTGGTCTTGAGGAAATCGGGGCTGAGGTCGTTCGAGATACCTTCCGCCGACGGCGTGCTGCCGCTCGTCGTGCCCGTGCCTGTGCCGCTGGTACCGGTACCGCCGCTGCCGCCCGAACCGTCCGTCGGCTTCTTGTCCTCGCCCTTTGCCTGCGCCCCGGAAATCGCGATGGCGCCGCTGCGCCCGTCGGTGGAGGCCAGCACGTTGACGGCACCGGCAGCGATGCCGGCGGTCGGCATGGCCGTCGCCGCGGCCATGGCCGGATCGACCTGCGTCGCGTCGGCCGCGTTGTTGCCGATATACGCCCGCGTGTCGCCGTCCAGGTGATTGATGGCGATACCGACGCCCACGCCGACGCTGGTGCCCTGGGCGATGGCGCCCGCGATGGACCAGATGCCCGCCCCCTGGTGCGCGGTCACATCCACCACGTCGGCGACGATGCGCGCCGTATTGGCGATGGAGGCATGCGTCGTGTTGTCGATGTTCGCCATGGCGAAAATGACGTTGCCCGACACGCCCGAGCCACGACCGGCCGACGGCGTGATCACCACCATCTGCTGGGTGTCGTTGGCGTCGACGCTGACACCCTTCGCCGTCGCGGTCACGCCGTCGCCGATACCGGCGATGGTGTTGTCCGCGTAGTTGGTGAGGTTGACCCCGCCGCCCACGGCATCGGCATCGGTGGATGTGCCACCCGTGCCGTTGACCTTGAGCAGGTCGATGTTGCCGCTGATGTCGATGGTCTGGACCGTGGTATTCGCGGTCACGCCGATCGCGTGGTTGAACGACAGCGCCACGGGCGCGATCGCTGCCCCCTCCGCATCGTTGCCCAGCGCAACGTTGCCCGTCCAGGCCGCGTCGGTGGCCGCCGTGGCGTTGAGCTTTGCGCCGCTGCCGACCCACGCCGTGTTGTCATTGGCCAGCGCGAAGAAGCTGATGGCACCGGCGAGGCCGACATCGGCACTCTGCGACTTGGCGTTGACGTAGCTGGCCGCCAGCGGCCCGCCGTTCTTGGAAAGATCGGTGTAGATGTCCTTCAGGAATTCCGGGATGTTCGAGAATTCGTTCAGGCCGGATGTGGACGGAAGGTCCCACGGCACCGACACGTTGCTGCCCACGCCGATGTGAAGCGCCGTGAGGTCGGCATTCGCGCCGATGGTGGCGGAGGCATCGTTGTGCAGCAGGCTCACGCCGATGGCGAGGCTGGCCGACACCTTGGCCGCGTTGTCTTCGCCCGATTCCGTCTCCGTGGTCGCTGCGATCTTCGTGCCCGCGCTGACCAGGTTGGCCTGCACGACCAGGTCGCCGCTGGCTTTCACCACCGCGCCGTTACCGATCGACGCGTGCGCGCCCTGGTCCACGGTCGCCAGGCTGATGCCCACGCCACCACGCAAGGCGCTCTTTCCGGCGGCGTCGTCGCCCTTGGGCTGCGCCGGCTGGTTTTCCTGCTTCGCGGTGGTGTCGTCGGCCTTGGACAGGTTGTCGCCCAGCTTGCCCTGCAGAAACGGCATCATGCCGTCGCCCGCGGAAGCGACCACCGGCTTCGGCGCCGCGTCCTTGTCCGCACCACCCACCGAGGTCTCGGCACCCACCTCGGTCTTTGAGGTGACGGAGTCGGCCAGCACGGTAAGCGAGCCGACCGGCTTGGCGGTGGTGCCCAGGTTGGCGTTGTTGGTCGCGTTCGCGTTGGTGTCGACGAACAGCAGCGCCGCGTTCGCGCCGACCGGGCTGGTGCTGTTCGCCTCCACCGTGGAGGTGACACCATAGCTGCCGCTGTTATGCGCCAGCACAGCGATGCCGTTGCCCGTGATCGTGGCACCCTGGGCGATGCTGGCATCCGTCTCGGCAGACACGTTGCCGATGGCCGCTGCGACGGCCACGGTGTTCTTGCCCGAGACCTTGGCGGTGATGTCGAGATCGCTGCTGTGCAGCGCCTTCACCGAGACGTTACCGCCGGCGGCGATGCTCGCGCCCGACTGCACCGTGGCGGTGGTGGTGCCGGTAGTCTCACCGTAGACGCCGGCGGCGAGCAGGCTCTGCCCGGCCTTGTCATTCAGCGCGGACGTGGCGGCCTTGGCGGCCGTGGCGGCCTGCACCACCACATCGCCATCGGCGACGATGATCGCGTTGGCACCGAGCGTCACGGCGGCATTGCTGGCCGCGGCAACCACACCGATCGGCAGGTTGCTCACACCGAGCTTGGCCGCCGCGTCAGTGGCGACGCTGCCCAGCGTGGCAATGGCGTCGTCGGCGTTCTGGTAGTCCGCGGTGGCCGCGCTGGTCGCACCGATGCTCACGTTCTTGCCGGCAAGCGTGCCGTTGACGGTGACGCTGCTGTTGGCGCTGGCCTGACCGGAAGTGACGGTGGCCTCGCCCGAGGCGGCCAGGGTCACGTCGGCTACGCCGGTGCCATGGCTGTCCACGGCCTTCACCTGGGCGCCCTGCTTGATGGCGATGTCTTCCGCCACCAGGCGGATGCCCTGGTCGTCCTTGACGACGGTGATCGTGCCGTCGCTGCCGGTGTTCACGGCGGTATCCAGCCCAGTGCCCGTCGCGCCGCCCGTGACGAACACGGTGCCGGACGCATCGATGGCATGCGCCTGGATGCGCACGCCGGAGGTCGCGGTGATGTGCCCATCGACGACCACCGAGGCCGCGTCGTGGTCGATGCTGCCGTCGAGCAGCTTCGAGGTGAAGGCGCCGCCGCCCAGCAGGGCCTCGCCGGACAGCGCATCCATCGACGCCTGGCTGGGCGTGGCGATGGACAGGGCGCCGACGTTGATCGCGCCGGTGGCCCCCACGACCATGCCGTTCGCGTCGGCGAAGAACACCCGCCCTGCGCCGCTGGTCGTGCCGACCATGCCGTTGACCGTGCCGTTGACGATGGCCTGGCTGTCGACCAGGTTGACCAGGTTGTTCGCGCCGGTGGGCAGGTGCAGGTTGACCGTGTCGCCCTGCCCCACGTTGAAGTCGCGGAAGCTGTTGAACGCCGTCGTCGTGCTGCCATTGGCGCGCACCGTCGTCACGTCGATGGTCGCGCCATTGGCGGCAACCTGGGTCATGCCCGTGGGCAGGCCGGCGCGCGCGGTAACCGTCGAGGCCGCGAGTACCGCGTGGGGTACGCCGATCGCCATCGCACTGGCCAACGCCACGCTGAGCTTGCGCAACGGATGGGCGGCAATACCCTGCGGGATGACGGCAACGCGCTCGACACCCTGCGGCCCGTGGGAACGGGTCGGCGACCTGGACATGATTTTTCCCCTGTTACGCCGCGACGATGCGCCGCGACGGTCGAACGAAAGTACGAAGGCTCAGTTCAACGCGGTCGCGGGCGAGCGGCGGCGGTCGAGCCGCGCCGAGAGCCGTGCCACGTTGTTCAGCGAATTCAGGTGCGCATGGATGGCGGCGAGGTCGCCGCTGGTGTGCAGGGCGGCCAGCGCCTCGCCCTCGATCGCCGCGAGGCGCTCGAGGGATACCACCTGGAAACCGTCCAGCGTGGTGGCGTTGCCCTGCGCCGGCTGCACGTGCAGCGTGCGCGGCTCGAGCAGGTCCAGCTCACGCAACCGGGCGGTGAACGCCTGGGTGGCACGCAGGCCCGCCTGGAAATCGGACAGGAACTTCACGGCATGACCGAGCAAGGCGGTATCGCTGCCGTCCTCGTTGAACAGGGGCTCACCCAGGGTGGTGTCGAAGCCGGCATAGGCCTCGTCCACGCAGACGGTGAAATCCTCCCCGCCATCGACCTCGGCCAGCACGAACGGGTAGCGCCGCAGGAATGCCGGGACGTAGGCATCCAGGGCCCAGTGGCCGGCCTCGTCGACGAACAGGTTATCGCCGCTGTGCAGCCCGAGCAGCACCGCCGGCTGCTCCTGGCCCGGGGCGCCCGCGAAGACGAGGGGATAATCCAGCCCGGCGTTGGCGAATTCCGCCAGCACCATGGGCACGGAATTCACCCCACGCGCGAACGTCCAGTCCGGCATGCCGGGAACGAGGCGCAGCGAGCGGTGCGCCTCCCGGTTCAATGGCCGGGGGCGGTCGTAGATGAGCAACTGCTTCACGGTGTCCCCTCAGCCAAAGTGTGAGCTGTGTCGCATTATGGTGAAGATTCCGTTGTGCTTCGTCAATCGGTCGTTGGGGGTACTTGACGATTTGGGAGTGGCGAATTAGCGACAACCCAAAATCGCAAGAACTTGCTACCTAACGACTTTTCGGCAAAGTGGCTCGAAGCGCCCTCCTCCGCACCGGCCAAGCCTGCCCCCAGCTTGACCCTCAAGCCTGTTCCATTACACCGCGTGGCGACATTTCGCCTACTATCACGCCATGAATACAGATGTTGAACGCGTAAAAAAGGAGCCGCGCGGCAGCATCGCCTGCGTCGGGATGGGTATCACGCTCGGCTCTCATCTGACGCCTCTGTCCAGAAGCCATATCGAGCAGGCCGACGTGGTGTTCGCCGCGCTGTCGGATCACGTGGTCGAGCTCTGGCTCCAGCGCCTCAATCCGGACGTCCGCAGCCTCCAGCCTTACTACAAGCCTGGCAAGTCACGCATGAAGACCTACCGCGAGTGGGTCGACCTCATGATGGTGGAAGTCCGCGCGGACAAACGCGTCTGCGCCGTGTTCTACGGTCACCCCGGCATCTTTGCCTGGTCGCCGCACAAGGTGATCGAAGTCGCGCGCGCCGAAGGGTACCAGGCGCATATGGAAGCAGGCATTTCCGCGGAGGATTGCCTTTACGCCGACCTCGGCATCGACCCGGGCCGTGTGGGTTGCCAGCACCTGGAGGCCAGCCAGCTGCTTTTCTTCGACCGGAACCTGGATACCACGGGGCACGTGATTCTCTGGCAACTGGGCGTCGTGGGCGACAGGTCGCTGGGTCGCTTCCGAACGCCGGATGCGTACAGGGAGCTTCTCGTAGAGCGCCTGCGCGAAGACTATCCCGCCGATCATGGTGTCATCGTCTACCGTGCCCCCACGCTTCCGATCGAAGGGCCTCACATCCAGCGAATGACGCTTGGTGAGTTCGTCGGCGCGGAGTTCACGGGGCAGGAGACACTCGTGCTCCCGCCGCTACACCCGCTCAAGCCCAACCTCGTGATGCGCGCACGGCTGGATGCACTGGATGCCGAGCATGGCTCGGGGATCGAGCCCGCGTACCCGATCATCACGGTTAAAGAAAAGATATAGCCTGCCGCTACTGCCTCAGCGCGGTGGAAACTGCGTCCGCTAAAACGGCGCGTCAAGCTGGAAAATCAGGGGAAAAACATGCGCGATACTGTCGAACTACTGGAAGCCATCGGTCGGGACGCCCATCTGCGGCACGCGTCGCCCGAAGAGCTTGCCAAGGCCCTCAAAGAAGCAGACGCGTCGAAGGGCCTGCTTGAAATGGTCAATCATGGCGACAGCACGGCACTGACGGCTGAGCTCGGTCTCGTGCACATGCACGTCGAGCACCAGAGCCAGACCGGTGGCCACGAAGGTGATGAAGAGCATCATCACCCGCATCACCCGCATCACCCGCCTCATCCGCATCACCCCGATCATCCCAAGCACGACGACGACCACGGCGGCGATAAGGAGCACAAACCAACTCCGCGACCCGCCGAACCCAAAGATACGCCTGCGGACTGAGTTCCCCAGGGTGACTCGCTTCGGTGGCCGCTGCCTGCACCTCTGGCCGATCCTGGTGGCCCTGGCCTTCTGCATGCACGTGGTCCCCGCGTGCGCGGATAAGGCGCATGCGGCCGGAAGCGTCAAACCATCGCTGGAAGATGTCGATGCCATACGGGTGAAGGACCATCCGCGGTTCGTCGAGGCACTATCGGAACTGCATCGAAACACTGCGCTATTGACGACCAGCGAGAAATGGCATCTTCGCTACCTCGATGGCTATCAGTTGAACTTCGAAGGACGTTATCCGGAAGCAGAGGTCGTACTTCGCGATGTCATGGCGCACGCGGACGACGATGCCCTGGCAACGCGTGCCACAGCTCTGCTCATGAACAACCTCAACGAGCAAGGTAAGTACGCAGAAGCCTATGCCATAGCGACGCGAGCCGCGGACACGCTGCCAGGCGTAACCGACCCGCTCGCGCGATTCGTACTCCTGGCCAACCTCTCGCAGATGCTTACATTCGCAGGCCAGCCGGAGCTGGGCCTGCAATATGCCGACATGATGCTCAAGGCGACCCCCGCAGGGCAGTCGCTTTGTCAGGCCATGGTCCAGAAAGTCACGGCACTTGAGGGATCGAGGAAGCTTACCTCGCAAAGCCCTGAGTTGCTCAGCACGATCAGTACCTGCACGAACGACCATCAGCCGGTGTTCGCGCATACCATGGCGCTTATCCTCATCGACCGCTTGCTTGAAGAGCACAGGCTGGACGATGCACTGGCGACGAACGAGCGGATCACGCCGGAGGTACTGGCCACCGGCTATTATCAGCACGCGCTGAGCCTGGCCAGTCAGCGAGCGCAGATCTTCGAACAGCTGGGCAAGTCGGCCGATGCAAGGACCGCTGCACTGAATGCGGTGGCCATGAGCCATCCCGGTGATGTCAACGAAGCGCTCCGTATCTCCTATCGCGTGCTCTACACCATCGAAAAAGCACAAGGTCACCATGCCTCGGCACTGAATTACTACGAACATTATGTCGTTCAGGACCAGGGATACCTCCGCGATGCCAATGTACGCAACGTCGCCTACGAAGCCGCTCGCCAGCACTTCCTCGCCGAAAAGCTCGAAACCGAAGGCCTCAGCAAGCAGAACAGCATCCTCCGCCTCCAGCAGGCGCTCGACGCCAAGGCCGTCGAAACCAGCCGGCTCTATATCGTAGTGCTCGGTTTGGCACTGCTGTCGATCGTGTTCTGGACGGTGCGCATCAAGCGGTCGCAGCTTCGCTTCAAGTGGTTGTCGGCGTGCGATGGTCTTACCGGTATCTTCCACCACCAGCATTTCATGACGGAAGCCGCGAAGGCGCTGCATGCCCTGGAAAGGCGTGGCGGCGCGGGGTGCCTAGTGTCGTTCGACCTCGACCATTTCAAGCAGGTCAACGATACGCATGGCCACGCCATCGGTGATGCGGTGCTGAAGCACGCGGTGGCGATTTGCCAGGCGCAGCTACGTCGCCCGGATATCTTCGGGCGCCTGGGCGGAGAAGAGTTCGGCATCCTCCTGGTAGATGCGCCTTGCCTGCAGGGCTCGGTGATCGCCGGGCAGTTGCGCGCGGCGTTCGAGGCCTCGCCGCTGGTCCTGGACGACCTCGTCGTTCCGTTTTCCGCCAGCATCGGGCTGGCTTGCACGGAGACGGTGGGCTACGACCTCTCGCAACTCTGTCGTGCTTCGGATGCCGCGCTCTACCAGGCGAAGCGTGCCGGCCGCAATCGGGTCGTGCTCGATGGCCACGCCGGCGACACCGGCAGCTTGCCGTTGCCCCTTCCCTTTCCCCATCCCACGCGCCACGGCATGGCATGACCCTGCGACGGGCATTCGCCACGCTGGCGTGGATGGGATGTTCGCTTTTCACCGCGGTATCGGCTGCGACGCCGGCGGCCGATGCTATCGACGCACGCCTGACGCACGCCGAGGCGATCCGCACGAAGGATCATCCACGCTTCCTGGCCATGCTGCGCGAGCTTCGGCGGGACGGCACGCCTATGAACGCGGCGCAGTCCTGGCACCTGCGCTACATGGATGCGTGGGAAAGCATGTTCGAGGGGCACTACCCCGAGTCCGAGGCCGTGTTCCGCGACGTCATCGCGCACTCGGGCAACCCGGCCCTCCGCGCCAAGGCCACCGCGCTGCTGATGGACAACCTGGTGTTGCAAGGGCGCTATACCGACGCCTATGTGCAGGCGAACGAGGCCACCGACCTGTTGCCCGGCACCACCGATCCGTTGGCCCGCTTCACGCTGTTGTCCCACCTGTCGCAGACACTGAACTTCGCGGGGCAACATGACCTGGCCCTGAAATACGCGCAGATGATGGTGCCGGCCACGCCCGCCGGGGAAACGCCCTGCCCCGCGCGTTATATGAAGGTGGCGGCGCTTGAGGGGCTCCGGCAGCTCACCTCTCGCAGCGGCGAACTGACCGGCGCCATCGACGAGTGCACGAAGGACGGCCAGCCGGTCTTCGCCAATGCCCTGTCACTGATCCTGGTGGACCGTTACCTGGACGAGCACGAACCGGCCAGGGCGATGGCCTTGCTCGACCGAATCGAGCCGGGCATCCGGGCCAGCACGTATTTCCCGGCGCTCGTGGCGGTGACCAAGCAACGCGCGCAGGCGTACCAGCAGCAGGGCAAGACGGCGAAGGCACGCGAGTGGGCAAGCCGTGCCGTGGCGATGAGTCATCCCGGCGATGTCAACGAATGGCTGCGCGATGCCTACCAGGTGCTTTACGAGGTGGAGAAGGCCAGCGGGCATGCCGCTGCCGCGCTGGCGTACCACGAGCGCTACGTCGCGCAGGACCAGGGCTACCGGCGCGATGAGAGCGCACGAACCCTCGCCTACGAGGCGGCGCGTCAGCACGTCGTCGCGCAGCGCCTGCAGGCTGCCAGCCTGCTCAGGGAAAACGAGATCCTGCGGCTGCAACGCGAGATGGACGGCAAGGCGCTCGAAACCGAGCGGCTGCGTATCGGGCTGCTGGTGCTCGCATTGCTGGGGGTGACCTGGGGGCTAGTGCGCTTGCGGCGCTCGCAACTCCGCTACAAACGGTTGTCGGCCCACGATGGACTGACGGATATCTTCATCCGCTCGCATTTCATCGCCGAGCTGAAGCGTAGCCTCGATACCCTGAAACGGCGGTCCGTCCACGGTTGTTTCCTCGCGCTGGACCTGGATCACTTCAAGGCGGTGAACGACACGCATGGGCACACCGTCGGCGATACCGCGCTGCGTCATGTGGTCACCGTATGCAAGAGCCAGCTGCGCTCGACCGATCTGTTCGGCCGGCTGGGCGGCGAAGAGTTCGGCATCTTCCTCCCCGGCACCACGCGGGAACGTGGCGCCGCCATCGCGGAGCGTATCCGCCTGGCGATCGACGCGTCACCGCTGACGTCGGAGGGCGCCACCGTGCTCCTTTCGACCAGCATCGGTGTGGCCTGCACCGACACCATCGGCTACGACCCCAAGCGGCTCAGTCGCGCCGCGGACGATGCCCTCTACAGGGCGAAACGAGAAGGCCGCAACCGGGTCGTCGTCGAGCCGGAGCGATTCACGCCACCTCCCCCTCGAAATACCCCAAGTACCTGAGCCCCGCGGCGTCCATCGTGGCCGGCGAGGCGAACGACGAGCCCGATTCCTGCAATGCGCCCAGGGTCTGCGACCGGTTACTCACCAGCTGCCAGGGCATGTCGGTGGCCAGGCGCTCGTCGCCATCGCTGCCGAGGGTGTCGCTCAAGGCCGCCAGGGCCGCGTCGCGCGATGGCGAGAAGATCACCATGCCCTCGTTGGACAACGCCGCCGTGGCGCAACCGAGCGCGGCACACAGCTGACGCTTGAGCACCGCGTCGTAGGCATCGGCGTCGCGCGCGCAGACGATGGTGGCGGCCAGGTCCGCATTCGCCCAGCGGCCGTCGTCCGCAAGGATGGTGGTCTCGCCCTGCCACGCCTCGGGCGGACAGAGCTTCACCGCCGGGTCCAGGCGAATGAACGGATTCACCTCGGCCGGATAGATCCGGCAGGTGGCGGGGCGCCGGTCGTAGATGCCGCAGCGCATGTCCGCCTGCAGGTTGGGGCACGGGCCGTCGAAGGAAGCCATCAGCGTGGCGATCACGCGCACCGGCAGGGTGCCACTCATGGCTTCGAACGAGCGGCGCCGCTTGTGCATCGCCGGCAGGTTGTCCTCGAGGGGCTCGGACGGCCAGGGGATGGCCTCGCAGAACAACTGCACGTCGTGACCGTCGCGCAGCCAGCCCATGGCCTCCGCCAGGCTCAGCGGCAGACGCAGGCCGTGGCAGCAGCGGCCGCACATCGTGCAATCGAACTGAACCATGCCGGCTCAGCCCACCGCCGGCAAGCGATCGAGCAGCTTGTCCAGCGTGACGGGGTAGTCGCGTACACGCACGCCGGTGGCGTTGTGCACGGCGTTGGCGATGGCCGCCGCCACGCCACACAGGCCCAGTTCGCCGACGCCCTTGGCTTTCATCGGCGAGGAGATGGGATCGGCTTCGTCGAGGAACACCACCTCCTGGTGCGGGATGTCGGCATGCACCGGTACCTCGTAGCCGGCCAGGTCGTGATTGACGAAGAAGCCCAGGCGCTTGTCGACCACCAGCTCCTCCATCAAGGCCGCACCGACACCCATCGTCATGGCGCCGATGACCTGGCTGCGCGCGGACTTGGGATTGAGGATGCGGCCGGCGGCACACACCGCCAGCATGCGCCGGACGCGGATCTCGCCGGTGGCGGCGTCCACGCCCACCTCGACGAAGTGCGCGCCGAAGGTGGACTGCTGGTATTTCTTGGCCAGGTTGCCGTATTCAATTTTGTCTTCGGCCACCAGTTCGCCGTCGCGTGCAGCCTGCGCCAGCGGCAGGCTGCGGCCACCGGCGGTGACCTTGCCGTCCTCGAACACGGCCGTGGCCGGATCCAGGCCCAGCTTGCCCGCAATGGCCTCGCGCAGTTTCACGCAGGCAGCGTAGACACCGGCGGTCGAGCTGTTGGCGCCCCATTGCCCACCGGAGCCGGCGGACACCGGCAGCGAGGAATCGCCGAGCACCACCTTCACGGCCTCCAGCGGCAGCCCGAGCATCTCGGCCGCCGTGGCGGCGATGATCGTGTAGGTGCCGGTGCCGATGTCCGTCATGTCGGTTTCGACGGTGGCGTGGCCATCTGTACCCAGGCGCACCCGCGCTGCGGAGGTCATCACCAGGTTGTTGCGAATGGCCGCGGCCACACCCATGCCCACCATCCAGCGGCCGTCGCGCAGGCTACCGGGCGCCGTGCCACGCTTGCCCCATCCGAACCGGTCGGCGCCGTCGCGCAGGCACTTCACCAGCTGGCGCTGGGAGAACGGGCGCTCCGGATGTTCCGGATCCACCTGGGTATCGTTGAGGATACGGAACTGCACCGGATCCATGCGCAGCTTCTCGGCCATCTCGTCGATGGCGATCTCCAGCGCCATCAGGCCGGACGCTTCGCCCGGCGCGCGCATGGCGTTGCCCTCCGGCAGGTCGAGCACGGCCAGCCGCGTAGCGGTCATGCGGTTGGCCCCGGCATAAAGCAGGCGCGTCTGCTGCACCGCCGTTTCCGGGCCGCCGCCGGGCAAATCGCCAGACCAGCTTTCGTGGCCGATCGCCTGGATCTTGCCGGAGGTGTCGGTGCCGATACGGATGCGCTGGATAGTGGCCGGGCGATGCGTGGTGTTGTTGAACATCACCGGGCGCGGCAGCGTGACGGCCACGGCGCGCTTCGCCGCACGCGCGCCCAGCGCGGCCAACAGGGCGTCGGCACGCACGAACAGCTTGCCGCCGAAACCGCCGCCGATGTACGGCGAGATCAGCCGCACGTTTTCCTTCGGCATGCCCAGCGTGGTGGCCACGTCGCCCTTGCCCCAGGCGATCATCTGGTTGGACGTCCACAGGGTGAGCTTGTCGCCGTCCCACTTTGCGATGGATGCGTGCGGCTCCATCATGGCGTGCGCGTGGTCCGGCGTCGTGTAGGTGGCATCCAGCGTCACTGGCGCCGCGGCAAACCCCGCTGCGAAGTCACCGTGCGCGCTGTCCGCATCGGCATCGTCGGGCTTCACCGCGCCGGCCTTGACGGCGGCCAGGTCGAACTGCCCCGGCGTACGCACGTAATCCACATGCACCAGCGACGCGGCCGCACGTGCCTGTTCGAAGGTCTCCGCCACCACCACGGCCACCGCCTGGTGGTAGTGCTGGATCTCCGGGCCGCCGAGCAGCCGGGCGGTGTTGTACTTGCCCTTGCCCAGCTTGCCGGCATCCGCGGCGGTCACCACGGCCAGCACACCGGGCGCACGGCGCGCGGCCTCGGTATCGATACCGGCGATGCGGCCACGCGCGATGGACGACGCCACGATGTAACCGTAGGCATGGTCGGGCGTGGCGGCGTGCTGCTCGTACGCGTACGGTGCGGTGCCGGTGGTTTTCAGCGGGCCGTCGATGCGATCGTGCGGCTGGCCGACGACCCTCATGCGGTCGATGGGATTGGTGGTGGCGGGCGTGTCGAATTTCATGGCTCAGCCCTTTGCCTCGGCCAGTACCGCGCCGAGCGTGCGCTCGACCAGGGGAATCTTGAAGGCGTTCTGCTCAGTCGGCATGGCGCCGGCCAGCAGCTGCGCCGTAAACGCCTTGGCGCCCTGCGGCAGCGCCGCCTCGGCCGCTTCCACCCGCCATGGCTTGTGCGCCACGCCACCCACGGCGACCCGCCCCGTACCGTCCTTCTGTATCACCGCGGCGACGGAGACCAGGGCAAACGCGTAAGACGCGCGGTCGCGTACCTTCTGGTAGATGTGCGTGCCGCCGGGCGGCCGGGGCAGGGTCACGGCGGTGATCAACTCGCCGGGCACCAGCGTGGTCTCGACCTGCGGCGTGCTGCCGGGCAGCGTGTGGAAATCCGCGATGGGAATCTGCCGGGTGGTACCGTTGGGCTGCACGGTCTCGACCCGTGCATCCAGTGCACGCATGGCCACGGCCATGTCGCTCGGGTGCGTGGCGATGCACGAGGCGCTGGTGCCTATCACCGCATGCGAACGGCTGAAGCCGCCGATGGCCGCGCAACCGCTGCCCGGCAGACGCTTGTTACAGGCCTGGTTGGTGTCATAGAAATAGGGACAGCGCGTGCGCTGCAGCAGGTTGCCCGCCGTGGTGGCCTTGTTGCGCAGTTGGCCCGAGGCACCGGCCACCAGCGCGCGGGTGAGCAAGGCATAGTCGCGACGAACGCGGGCATCCGCGGCCAGGTCGGTGTTGCGTACCAACGCACCGATGCGCAGGCCGCCCTCGGGCGTGGCCGCGATGGCGGCCAGGTCCAGCCCATTGACGTCGATGAGGTGCTCGGGCTGCTCGACCTCGATCTTCATCAGGTCCAGCAGGTTGGTGCCCCCGGCGATGAAGCGGCTGTTGCGCTGGCGAACCGCGGCGGCCGCAGCGGCGGCCGGGCTGGTGGCGCGCTCGTAGGTAAAGGGTTTCATGCCTTGCTCCCGGCTACCTCGGCGATCGCCTCGACGATGTTCGAATAGGCGCCACAGCGACAGATGTTGCCGCTCATGCGTTCGCGGATTTCCAGCGGGCTGGGCGTGGCGTGTATGCCCAGGTCGCCGCTGACATGGCTGGGGATGTCGTCGCGGATCTCGTCCAGCACCGCCACGGCGCTGCAGATCTGGCCCGGCGTGCAATAGCCGCACTGGTAACCGTCGTGCCTGACGAAGGCCGCCTGCATCGGATGCAGGGCCTGCGGCGTGCCCAGGCCCTCGATCGTGGTGACCCGGGCGCCTTCGTGCATCACCGCCAGGCTGAGGCAGCTGTTGATCCGGCGGCCGTCGACGATCACGGTGCAGGCACCGCACTGCCCGTGATCACAGCCCTTCTTCGTGCCGGTGAGGTGCATGTGCTCGCGCAAGGCATCCAGCAGCGTGGTGCGCGTGTCCAGGGTAAGCGTCTGCGGCTTGCCGTTGACGTGCAGGGTAACCGTGGCGGTCACCGGGGGACGCGGCGCGGCAGGAGCCGCGGCCTTGGCGACCAGCGGCGGCACGGCGCCGGCGGAGGCCGTCGCGGCACTCAGCTTGAGGAAGCCGCGACGGGAAATCTTCAGTGTGTCTATCGTGTCCACTTGGGTGGGCCTGTAGTCTGCGTCGATGCGATCGACCGGGATGGCCTGCCTTGCCCGCCGAGGGTCCGGCGGAAGGTAACGCGGGATTCATAGCAAGAATCAAAGGAAACGGTGTGTGGATTTCATGAATACGAAGTGCGACCCAGGTCTCACTTCACGCCCGCGGGTGTCCCACTCCTGTCATGGATCGTGGCAACAATACCCGGGCTCGCGAGCAGGGGAACTGCCATTCGCTTGGGGAACATCATGCAAAACCGCTTTTTGAGTGCCGTTGCCGTCGTCATCTTCGCCGTCGCCGGCACGGTGCATGCGTCCGATACCGCCTGTCCGCAGTTCTTCCAGGGCCAGCAGGCCCCGGACCTGATCGACACGTCGCTGGCCGAGCGCACCACCGTGGTGTGCAACGACGCCTATGCGCTGATCGCCTCCGGCGTGACCAAGGGTCCGCTGTGGTCCGCGGAGCACCTGACCGCCACGCAAATCGCCAATGCCAAGAACACCCCGCGTACCGACGCTTTCCATCCGGAAACGGCCATTCCCGCGGAAGACCGCTCGCAGCTGGCCGACTACAAGGGCAGCGGCTACGACCGCGGCCACATGACCCCGTCGGGTGACGAGCCCAACGCCACCGCACAGCGCCAGAGTTTCTCGCTGGCCAACATGGTGCCGCAGGACCACCTGCTGAACACGGGCAAGTGGGAGCGCATCGAAACCAGCCTGCGCACCATGGTGACCAACGACGGCGAAGCCTGGGTCGTGACCGGCCCGGCCTTCGACGGCCCGACGCCCAGCACCATCGGCGCCGACGCGGTCATCGTGCCCAACTACACCTGGAAGGCGGTCTATATTCCGGCGGAAGGCGGAGCGGCCGTGTGGCGCTGCAGCAACGTCGATGCGACGGTGTGCACGGTGATGTCGGTCAAGGCGATCACGGACGAGACCGGTATCGACCCGTTCCCGGCCCTGAGCGCCGCGGTCAAGCAGAAGGCCATCTCGCTGCCGCTGCCGAACTGACGTCAGCCGGAAGCCTGGCGATACCGACCTACCCGGGCGATCCACCGATCCGCCCGGGCAGGTCGACACCAAGCCGCTAGCGCAACTGGCTGTCCTTGCTGCCGCGCCGGTTATAGCCGGTGGCCACGGCCTCGCCGAGATCGGCCTTCTCCTGACAGGCCACGCACAGGCGAACCCCGGGTATGGCCTTGCGCCGACCCTCGGGGATCGGCGCATCGCATTCCTCGCAATGCGTCAGGCTGGGGCCCTTCGGCAGATGGCTGCGCGCCCGCTTGACTGCATCCTCCACCGTGGCGTCGATCTGGTCCTGTACGGCGGTATCACCCGCCCAGCCGGTCGCCATGGCGATTCTCCGGTTCGGGGCGGTGTTGTGGATCACCGGAGCCGGTGGTGACCGGTTCCTCCGGTGTACTGGGCGTGCGGTGCTGGGGGTCGCCCGAGCCGGTGGTGGGCTCGTCGTCGGGATCGCGCTGGTGCATGGCGGTGCTCCACGAGGCAGGACGCCCAGCAGACCATCTACCCCGTCAACAGCGCGTCCAGCCCGTCAGAAGCCCTTCTGCACCTGTGCAACCCAAGATCAAAACCACAGGCGGATGCCGGCCACCCATCGTCGATCGGTGACACGACGCCCCTGGCCGGCGGCCAGATCCGCCGTGCCGCCCGTCAGGTGTTCCCAGGCGATGCCGACGTAGGGCGCCACCGAGCGGCGGATTTCGTAGCGGAGCCGCAGTCCTGCTTCGACGCCCGATAAGCCCGCGCGGATACCGCGAGCCTCGTCGTCCTTGCCATACGCGTTCACTTCGATCTCGGGCTGCAGGATCAGCCGCTGGGTGAACAGCAGCTCGTATTCCGCGCGGAAGCGTGCGGCCGTGCGCCCGCCGGGGCCCGCGTAGGCGGTGGCCTCGATCTCGAACCAGTATGGGGCGAGCCCCTGCACACCCGCCGCCACCCAGTTGCGCTCCGGTCCGGCCCCGAGGTCGTGACGGACGCCCAGTTGGGCGTCCCAGAAGGCCGCTACCGCGTGGCTCCACGCGAGCGTGGCGTCGCCGCGGGTGGAACCGTCGGCGCGATCGCCCTCGCTGCGAAAGGCCAGCTTGTCGCGGTCGTTGCCGTACCAGCCCTGGGCCTCCCACGATTGCCCATGCGCACCTTGTCCCGCGAAGGATTCCAGGCGGTCCAGCAGTAATGTCCCGGACGCCGAGCTGTCGTCCATGTTCATCATCGACATGCCGTGCGCCGACATCGGCGCTACCCCGTCGGACCAGTCGCCGCTACGCGCGGTGGCCGGCGCGCCACCGCCCTGCATCGAGTCCATCGACATCTCGCCCATGCTCGATTGCGCCTGGACCAGGCACGGGGCGAGGGCGAGCAGCGACCCCACGATCCACCGCGTCACGAGACCACCACCTCGCGGAACATGCCCGCCTCCATGTGGTAAAGCATGTGGCAGTGGAAGGCCCAGCGCCCGGGGTTGTCCGCCGTGACGGCATAACTGACCTGTTGCGCCGGCTGCACGTTGACAGTGTGCTTGCGCACTTGGAAGGTGCCTGAGGGCGATTCGACCTCGCTCCACATGCCGTGCAGGTGGATCGGGTGGTTCATCATCGTGTCGTTGACCAGCGTGACGCGCAGTCGCTCACCGGCGCGAAAGTGCACCGGCTTTGCCGCGGAGTACGGCAGCCCGTCGAACGACCACGTGTAGCGTTCCATGTTGCCGGTGAGGTGCAGTTCGATGCTGCGCCCGGGCGCGCGCGTATCCAGCGCACCACCGAGCGTATGCAGGTCGGCGTAGGTCAGCACGCGATGGGGTCGCTCGCGCAGGCCGACACCGGGGTCATCGAGGTTGGTGCGCGGCATGTCCACCCGCATGTCCACACCGGGGCCGTACTCGGCCCGTGCGTGCTCGGCCATGACCATGTCGCCGCCCTGGTCGGCGTCGTCCGCCATGGCGCCCATCATGTCGCGCATGGCCAGACGGGGCCGCGGATCCAGCGGCGGCACCGGCGCGGTCATGCCCTGACGCGGCGCCAGCGTGGCGCGCGCGTAGCCGGAGCGGTCGATGGACTGCGCCATGATGGTGTAGGCGCGATCTTCCGTCGGCGTGACGATGACATCGTAGGTCTCGGCCGCCGAGAGGCGCAGCTCGTCCACCTCGACCGGCACGATGTCCTGCCCGTCGGCGGCGACCACGCGCAGGCGCAGCCCCGGGATGCGCAGGTCGAAGATGGAGTTGGACGACCCGTTGACCACGCGCAGGCGCACACGCTCACCGGGGGTGAACAGGCCGGTCCAGTTGGCGGCGGGCGGCGCACCGTTGATCAGGTAGGTGTAGGTGGCGCCGGAGACATCCGCCAGGTCGGTCATGTTCATGCGCATGCGGTTCCACATGCGGCGCAGGGCCATGGCATCGCCGAAACCCTTATCGCGCGCGTCCCGCAGGAAGTCGCCCACCGTGGGGCGACCGGTGTTGTAGACGTCGCTACGCGTGCGCAGTTTCGCGTAGACCCGCTCCGGTTCTTCGTCGGTCCAGTCGCTGATCAGCAGGACGTGGTCGCGCTCGGCCGCATGGCGTTCGCCGTCCCTGGGTGCGATGACGATGGCACCGTACAGTCCGCTTTGTTCCTGGAAGCGGCTATGCGAGTGGTACCAGTAGGTGCCCGACTGTTTCAGCGGAAAGCGGTAGGTGAAGCTGCCGCCCGCGGGAATGCCGTCGAAGCTCAGGCCCGGCACGCCGTCCTGGTCGGCCGGGACGATCAGGCCGTGCCAGTGGATGGACGACACGACGTCCAGCCGGTTGTGCACGCGCAACTGCACCGTGTCGCCTTCTTTCCAGTACAGGGTGGGGCCGGGCACGCCACCGTTGACGGTGACGGCGCGCCGCGCACGGCCGGTGAAGTCCACCGCTGCCTCGCACACTTCCAGATCCATCGTGCTGCCGCGCAGCGGCGCCACCGGTGCCATTGCGCGGGTGGCGGATACGGGCCGAACGACGCCGGCACCTAAACCGATGCCGGCGACGGTCAGCCCCTGCACGAAACGGCGGCGGGGCAGGTGCACGGTGGGAGCGGCGGGACGGCGCATGGGCAGAGGCTTCGTGACGATCGAAGGACAGCCTAGCCACGGCGGGCGCGTGGCGACAACTCTGGACATGGCTCCGCGCGCCGCCGCGGGGTTATCGGTAGGCGACGTTGACCGTGATGCGGGCGTTGGCGGTACCCGGCACCAAGGGGGCACCCGTGGTGCGGTAGCGGGCGCGGAAACCGAACGCCTGCCCTTCGCGCTGCGCGGGCAGCACCAGGGGCGCAGGACTGTTGGGGATGGCCTGCACATCGGGATCGACACTGCGCAGTTCCACCGCCACCCCGCCCGCCGCCCCGGGCCCATCGAGCTGGAATAGCGACGCCTGCCGCGTATCGGGCGTGCCACGGAAGGTCATCAGTATCTGGGTGGCACCCGTGCAGCCGGTGACCACCAGCGACTGCGTAGCCCATGCGCTGCTGCCGGCCACGGCGAGATCGCGCGCATCCACCTTGCCCAGGGCGAACACCAGCCGCTTGGCGGCGAAGGCGCAGGTGGGGCGTTGCGGCTCGACGCGGCCCTGAACGAGGTCGACCCGGACCTGCGCCTGGTCGTCGTAGCCGGCGTGGGCCAGCGTGCCGTAGAGGAGGCTGCCGCCGGCGGGAATGGCCCCCGTCTTGATCAATTGCACGCGGAAATGCGCGTTGGTCAGCTGGGCCTTGAATATCCAGGGAATGAATTCGCTCTCCGGCAGTACGCGTTCCCCATAGTTGCTGTTGTAGAAGTAGACGCGGATGCCCACGCCGGGAAGGTTGGTGGCGCGGACGTTATCGCCTCCCGCGGCCGGCGTGTTGAACAGGGCCAGGCTGCCCGTACGCCTCGGCTTGACGCATTTGAAGGCGGGCGAGCTCCAGGCGGCCGTGGTTCGTTCGGCGATCACCGCGCCGACGGGCGCATCCGCCGCGACGGACACGGTGCCGAAAGACAACGGCTGCGCGATGCCCTGCGAGGGATGCGACAGGCAGCCCGCGAAAGCTTCCGGCGAGACGACGAGGCAGGCGAAGGCAAAGGAGACGGTAGCGAAAGGGGCGAGGACGAAAGCAGGAGCAGGACGGGTCGACATGGGTGCACCGCGTGGAAGAGGGCTCCCTTAACTGTGCTCGCGTGCCCCGGGCGACCCCATACGACGGTTCTGAAATCGGGATGTCGGCGCTATGCCCGCTGCACGGCCCATTCACCGGGGCTCACCAATGATCCGGGCATGAGCCTGCACGAGTACAAGCGCAAGCGGAACTTCGGGCGCACCCGTGAACCGGCGCCGGAAGACTCGGCACGCGGCGGCCGCGCCATCTTCGTGGTGCAGCTGCATCACGCGTCGCGCCGGCATTTCGATTTTCGTCTGCAGGTGGGCGACGCCCTGCGCAGCTGGGCGGTGCCGAAGGGCCCCAGCTACGACCCGAAGGTCAAACGCCTGGCCGTGGAAGTCGAGGATCATCCGGTGTCGTACGCGGACTTCGAGGGCGACATCGACGAAGGTTACGGCAAGGGCCACGTCGACCTGTTCGACAAGGGCGTCTGGGCCACGCGTGGCGATGCGGAAGCCCAGCTGGCCAAGGGCCACCTGGAGTTCGAACTGTTCGGCGAACGCCTCAAGGGCCGCTGGCACCTCGTCCGCAGCGGCAGGAAGGAGCGCCAGCCGGCGTGGTTCCTGATCAAGGCTGACGACGCCTATGCCGGCGAGGTGGAAGCCGACGACCTGCTCGACGCCACGATGCGCGAAAGCACCCGGCGGGCGGCGAAGACACCCGCCACCCGTGCCGCCGCGAGCCGCTCCACGGCGCGCCGGAAGGCGACCCCGACGACACGCCGCGTATCCGCGGCAAGCCTCGCCAAAGCGGCGGCCGCGCTGGGCGGCGCGCGCAAGGCCCGCGCATCCGGCGATTTCTTCCCCCCGCAACTGGCGCGCTTGCGTGAAACCCCGCCGCAGGGCGATGCATGGCTGCACGAGGTGAAATGGGACGGCTACCGCATCGTGGCCGCCGTGGCCGACGGTGCCACCCACCTGTGGTCGCGCAACGGCCTGCCGTGGAACGATCGCGTGCCGGAGATCGTCCAGGCTATCGATGCGCTGGGCTTGGACAGTGCGCGGCTGGACGGCGAACTGATCGCCCTGGACAGCGAGGGCCGCAGCGATTTCAACGCACTGCAACGCACGTTGTCGGGCGAGGCGCATGCCCCGCTGGTGTACATGGTGTTCGACCTGCCTTACCTGCAGGGCCATGACCTCAGCCGCGTGCCGCTGATCGAACGCAAGGCGCTGCTCGCGCGCATGCTCGCCCACGCGCCGGCCCACCTCAACCTCAGTTCGCATACCGTGGGCCACGGCGACGACGTGTTCGCCATGTCGATGGCACAGAAGCTGGAAGGGATCGTCGCCAAACGCGTCGACGGTGGCTACCGCGGCGGTCGTGGCGACGACTGGCAGAAGATCAAGCGGCTGGAGAGCGACGAATTCGCCGTGGTCGGCTACACCCCGGCCAAGGGATCGCGGCTGTCATTCGGTTCGCTGCTGCTGGCCCGCCCCGATCCGCACGGCGGCTGGACGTACGCGGGCCGTGTCGGCACCGGCTTCACCGACGCGATGCTGCGTGAACTGGGCGACACCCTTGCCAAAGGTGGATCGAAGACACCGACGGTCCGCATCGACGCGGTGGACCCCATGCTCCGCGGCGCCCTGTGGGTACCGCCCACTGTGGTGGCCGAGGTGTACTACCGCGGCATCGGCAACAAGGATCTGCTGCGCCAGCCCAGCTTGAGGACACTGCGTATGGACAAATCACCCGACGACCTTCGCGACAGCGATCGTGACGCGCCGAAAGCTACCCGCAAGAGGGCAGCCGCAAACAAGGCTACCGCCAAGAAGGCCACGAAGCCGTCCGCGCGGGCGACGGGGAAACCGGCAGCGGAGCGACGCAGCGGCCATGCCCCTGTTCCGGCCGCCGATCCCGATACCGTCGTCATCACTCATCCGGATCGGAAGGTGTTTCCTGCCGACGGCCTGACCAAGCAGGACGTCGTGGATTACTACAAGGCCGTGATGGCGTGGCTGCTTCCGGGTATCCACGATCGCCCCACGTCGACCATTCGCTGCCCCGGCGGTATCGATTCACCCTGCTTTTTCCAGAAACACGTCATGGCGGGCCTGGACCACGTCGGCGTTGCCAGACTGAAGGAAGAAACCGGGGCCACGGCGGATTACCTCTACCCGCGCGATGCGGCGGGCGTGATCGAGCTGGTGCAGTTCGGCGCCGTGGAATTCCACCCGTGGGGCTCGCACGTGGACGATGCCGACCGCGCGGATCGCGTGGTGTTCGACCTGGACCCCGGCGACGGCGTGGCCTGGGCGCGCGTCGTGGCGGCGGCACGCATGACCCGGGGCTTCCTGGCCGAACTGGGCCTCACCTCGTTCGTGCGCACCACCGGTGGCAAGGGCCTGCACGTGGTGGTGCCGTTGCGTCCCGGCGCCGGCTGGAAGGAAGTCAAGGCCTTCGCACGGGGCTTCGCCGACGCGCTGGCCGAGGCGCATCCGCTGGAATTCGTCGCCACCGCCGCCAAGCGGCTCCGGAAGGACAGGATCTACGTCGATTACCTGCGCAACGGGCGGGGCGCCACCGCCGTGGCGTCCTATTCGCTGCGTTCCCGCCCCGGCGCGCCGGTGGCCGTGCCGCTACGCTGGGAGGAACTGGGCAAGGTGCGCTCCGGTGCGGCGTTCGATATCCACTCGGTGCCCAAGCGCCTGGCCAGGTTGAAGAAGGACCCCTGGGACGGGATCGACACACTTCGCCAGGACCTCGCCGCCGTCAACCGCAAACTCGCCGGCAAGTGACTCACCCGGACCTGCGCGGGGTCACTTACCCACGGGCGTGCAGGGGGTAAACTGCGGCATCCTCACCAAGCCGGCCCTTCATGCTCGCCTCGCTTCCCGCCTTTTTGCGCATTCCCCTCGCTTGCCTGCTGCTGCTCGTCAACACGGTGCTGCACGTCACGCCGTTGCTGCTGCTGACGGTGATCCGCCTCATCGTGCCGCTGCGCGGGTTCCGTCACGCCGTGTCGCGCGTGCTGGTAGGGATCGCGGAAAGCTGGCTGGGCGTGAACGGCTGGATGTTCGGCGTGTTCACCCGCACGCAATGGCGCGTGGAAGGCGACCAGGACCTCAGCCCGCGCGAGAACTACCTCGTGGTATGCAACCACCAGAGCTGGGTTGACATCCCCGCGCTGCAGAAGGTGTTCAACCGGCGCATTCCGTTCATGCGTTTCTTCCTCAAGAGCCAGCTGATCTGGGTGCCGCTGCTGGGGCCCGCCTGGTGGGCGCTGGATTTTCCGTTCATGAAGCGGCACTCGCGCCAGGAGATCGAAGCGCGTCCGGAGTTGCGCGGCAAGGATCGTGAAGCCACGCGCCGCGCCTGCGAGAAATTCCGCCACCTGCCCGTGGCGATCATGAACTTCACCGAGGGCACCCGCTTCACCCGCACCAAGCACGATGCCCAAGGCTCGCCTTATACGCACCTGCTCCGCCCGAAGGCCGGCGGCGTGGCGTTCGTCATCGATGCCATGGGCGAGGCGATCCGCCAGGTCCTCGACGTGACCATCGTCTATCCGGACGGCCCCACGTCCATGATGGACATGATTGCCGGCCGCATCCGCGAGGTGCGCGTGCACATCCGCCGGCTGCCCATTCCGGCGGCCATGCGGGGCGATTACGAAGGCGACGCCGCCTTCCGCGCGCAGTTCCAGGCGTGGATCAACGCGCTGTGGGCCGAGAAGGATGCGCGCATCGCGGCCACGCTGGCCGTGCAAGGCTGATCGCGGGCCGACCGGCGCCGTCCGCAGTCAACCCGTGGCGGCGGGGCGCTTCAGCCGACGGCGCCAGAACAGCACCCCGGTGACCAGCAGGAAGGTGGGCAGCAGCCCGCCGATACAAGCCACGATGCGCCACGTCAGGCCGCCCACGGCGGCGGAATGGATCGGGAACAGGGCGTTGGCCAGCCGGCTGCCGGTGCCCAGCGTCGTGGCATCGTCGCTCCCGATCACCGTGGCCGTCCGCGGATCGATCCACAGGGTGCTGCGCCCGGCGGGGTTCCATTCGCCGGGGCGCCGGATGCGCGCCACCACCGTGCCGTTGTCCTTCGACGGAAGCATCAGCCGGGTGATCGCCGCATCGGGCGCAGCGGCCTGGGCCGCCACGAGCACGGCCGCCCAGTCCACCGGCCCCTGCACCGGCACGGTTTTCGGCGGCCGGGGGCGCGCCGGCTCGGCGAAGGCCGCCGCCAGCCCGTTACGCACGGCGCCCCGGTACGCCATCGTGGTGCCGGTACCGATCATCACGATCAGCAGGGGCAGGGCGACGACACCCACCGCGCGATGGAAGCTCGCCCAGCGCAGCAGCGGCGGCTGGGTGTGCGGCCGGAGGTGCCTGAGCGCGCGCTGGCGTCCGGGCCAGTAAAGCCAGACGCCCGAAAACAGCATGAACAACCCCGTGCAGGCCACCACGCCGAGCACCGTTTCGCCTAGCTCACCGCCCAGCAGGTGCGTGTGCCAGTCGAGCAACACCAGCAAGGGGTCGCCGGCCTGCGTGCGCCGCAGTAGCAGCGCGCCGGTGGTGGCGTCGTAATAGGTACGGCTGCCGCCGCGTTCCTGGGCCTGCCATACGGGAAGGTCATGGTCGGGCAGCGACACCCCCCGCCAACTCTTGGCCGCGGGTGTGGCGAGCATCGCCGACAGCGAGTGGCCCTGTGTCGCCAGGTCCGGCAGGGGACGCGCGACCAGGATGGGGTGCATGGCCGCGAACAGCGGTTGCTCGAACAGCAGCACGCTGCCCGACAGGGTCACCAGCGCCAGCAGCAACCCCAGCGTGAGGCCCAGCCACAGGTGCAGCGTCTTCAGCCAGCGGCGTAGCCGGCGCGGGTGAGCTGCCATGGTGACGGTCCGACGGGGCTGGAAAGGCGGTCATCGTAAGTGCGAATGATTCTCGAATCAAACGCGACAAGTACGCGGGCATCCGGCGATTGACCCTGCCGTCACACCGGGTCGACTCTACGAGCGGAAGGATGGCCAGCCCACGTGCCCGAGGAACATGCGATGAAGACCCGCCACGTTTACAGCACGTCCGGTCTGGATCAGGCACGCGCAGCCATGCGTGCCGCACGCGATGCGGGCATTCCGGACGCGGACCTGTCGCTCATCGCGCGGCACGACATCGAGCTGGATGCCATTCCCGAGCACCGCAAGGACGAGCACTCCGACTTCGCCCCCGCTGCCGCGCGTGGGCTGGCCGAAGGTGGCGCCACCGGCATCCTGGCCGGCCTGGTCGCCATGGCGATCCCCCCGCTGGGCGTGACCATCGCCGGCGCGGTGGCGGCGGGTGCGGCGGGCGCCCTGGTCGGCGCATGGACCAGTGCGCTGATGGGCGCCTCCGCACCGGACCCGGTGCGCCAGAAATTCGAGGGCGAGATCGAGGCGGGCCGCATCCTCGTGGTGGTGGACGGCGAGGGCGATGCGCTGGAACGGTCGCAGCGCGAGATCCGCGCCACCGGCGCCATCGACCTGCCGTTCGAGCAGCCCACCGCGCTGAGCTGACCCTCCCGGAGGCTCCGACCATGGCGACCCGACGTTCCCCCGCGACGCCGCGGGCCTCCGGCCATGTCCGCACGGGCATGGGCGGCTGGACCTACGTGCCCTGGCGCGGGCTGTTCTATCCCGACGACCTGGTGCAAAAGCGCGAGTTGGAGTACGCCAGTCGGCAGGTGTCCACCATCGAGATCAACGGCACCTACTACCGCTCGCCCGGGATCGATATCTACCGTCGCTGGGCGGCGGAGACCCCTGACGGGTTCGTCTTCTCGGTGAAGGCGCCGCGGCACATCGTGCAGAGCCGCGCGCTGGCGGGCACCGGCGAGCGCATCGGCCGGTTCCTCGACGGTGCGGTGGGCCTGGGCGATCGACTGGGCCCCGTGCTCTGGCAGTTCCTGCCGACGCGGCGTTTCGATCCCGACGACATGACCGCCTTCCTCGACCTCCTGCCCGACCGCCACGGCGGCCTGGCCCTGCGCCATGCCGTGGAAGTGCGCCACGACAGCTTCATGGACCCGGCCTGGCTGGCCCTGGCGCGCCAGCGCGGTGTCGCCACCGTGTTCACCGACTCGCCCGACCATCCGTCGTTCGCCGACCTCACGGGGCCCTTCGTGTACGCGCGTCTGATGCGCAGCCGGGCGAAGGAGACGAACGGCTATCCCGCCAGGGAGCTGAAGGCATGGGCGTCGCATGCGAGCGACTGGCAAGCCGGCGGCGATCCGACCGACCTGCCACACGTGTGCGAGGCGCTGGCGCCCGGCCCAGGCCGCGACGTGTTCGTGTATTTCATTTCCGCCGCGAAGGAACGCAACCCCGCTGCGGCTGTCGCACTCGGCAAGCGCGTCGAAGACGCATAATCCTCCCATTCCCCCACCGGACGACCCATGGACCGTCTTATCCAGAACCACCTGATCGACCTTTTTGCCGAACACGCGATCCCGCTCGAGCCCGACGAGGACTGGCTGCTTACCGAAGGCGACGATTACCCGGCGCTGCGCGGCATCTGGCACGAGGGCAAGGAGGGCGGCATGGGCCGCCTGGACATCGATATCGTCCTCGACGAGGAACGCACCATCGAGGAAAGCTTCGGTGGCAACGGCGGCGGCAAGGCCGGTTGCCGCGACGCGCTGGACAGCTTCGCGCGCAACGATTTCTACGTCGTGCTGGCGGCCTGCTGGCACACCGTGGACAAGGACAAGCTGGACGTGCGCGAAGTGTCCGCCGGAACGCAGCGCTTTACCCTCTACGTGGGCGATTTCACGGTGCGCGGCGAGAAAGACGCACCGGTAGAGATTCCCGAGGAAGGCTTCTCCGCACTGGAGGCCGCGATCGCCACGGCCCCGCTGACCGACGACGTGCACTGGATCCGCGTGTTCTACGGCAACGTGGGCGACGGCAGCAGCAAGATCGAGGTGCTGCTGGACAACGAGCCGTGGGCCGCGGGGCACAAGGCCATCGCCTCCGTGGACTGGCCACGGCACGACCACTACTACAGCCTGCGCAACCTCATCGCGCTGGTTCCGCGGGACTAAGGCAAGGCAGGGGTTCCGGCGACCAGTCTTGCGGACGCAGGATCCGGAACCCGCTGTCGCGCGCGGCGCGTCGTGCCAGCTTCAGCACTTCCGCATCGCGCGAGAACAGGAGGCCCGCGCCAGCGGTCGACGCCAGCTCCAGGAACTTCTGGTCGTCCGGGTCACGGCAGCGCGGAAGCCTCGTGGCAGTGGCCTCATGCGGCAACAGCATGACCAGGCGATCGAAGGCGGCCACGGCGGCCGCCCGGCGCGGCGGATCCAGCTTCAACGCAGGGTAGTCGAGCACCTTCAGCCACTCGTCCCGGCAATCCGGACGCGTCACGGCGTGCAGCGTCCCCGACGCCATGGCCTCGACCAGCGCCGCCGCGCTCGGGTCGGCAAAGACGAACGCATCCAGGCACACATTGGTGTCGAGCACGATGCGCACGCGCTCAGGCCGCGGCGCGTTCGGCCAGGGCGTCGCGTTGCTCGGCCACGAGGGTGTACGAACGCTTGCGCGCCTCGTGATCGAAGACCTGCGCGGTGATGATCAGCTCGTCGGCGCCCGTGCGCGCGATGAACGCGGCCAGGCCGTCACGCACGGTGTCCGGCGAGCCGACCACGGCACAGGACAGCGCGTGGTCCACCTGGGCCTTCTCCATGGACGTCCACACGCCGTCCATCGAGTTCACCGGCGGCGGCAGCTGCCCCGGCGCGCCGCGACGCAGGTTCCAGAACGCCTGCTGCTGCGAGGTGAACAGGCGGCGGGCCTCCGCGTCCGTATCCGCGGCGACCACGTTGATGCCAAGCGCGGCGTAAGGTTTGTCCAGCACCTCGGACGGCCGGAACATGTGCCGGTACACCTCCAGCGCCTTCATCATCATGTCCGGCGCGAAGTGCGAGGCGAAGGCGAAGGGCAACCCCAGGTGCGCCGCCAGCTGGGCACTGAACAGGCTGGAGCCCAGCAGCCACAGCGGCACGTTGGTATCCATGCCGGGCACGGCGCGCACGGTCTGCCCGGGCCGCTGCGGGCCGAGGTACATCTGCAGTTCCTGCACATCGTCGGGGAAGCGGTCGTCACTGGGGCCCATCGAGCGGCGCAGCGCGCGTGCCGTGCCCTGGTCGGTGCCGGGTGCACGGCCCAGGCCCAGGTCGATCCGCCCCGGATAGAGCGACGCCAGCGTGCCGAACTGCTCGGCGATCACCAGCGGTGAGTGGTTGGGCAGCATGATGCCACCCGAGCCCACGCGGATGCTGTGCGTGCCCTCGGCGATATAGCCGATCACCACGGCCGTCGCCGCACTGGCGATACCGGTCATGTTGTGGTGCTCGGCCAGCCAGTAACGGTGGAAGCCCAGCGACTCCGCGTGCCGGGCCAGGTCGCGCGAGTGGCGCAACGAGTCGCCCGGCGTGGAACCACGCGCTACGGGGGAAAGGTCCAGTACCGAAAACGGAATCATCCGAGCACACCTCGACAATAAGGGGGCGGACGAACCGCCGATGATTCCAGATGGGCGGCGGACGCCCGGATTGCAACCCACGGGCTCGCCACGGAAACAGTCCGTTTCGGCCAGCGATGCGCCGTGGCGCGCGCGGAGGAGGAAAATGCACCCATCCACTCATCCAGTCCGGTATTGCCGGGGGAGCACGACATGATCGACATTCGCCGCTTTGCCACACTCGGTGGCGCGAACCACGGCTGGCTCGACGCGAAGCATCACTTCTCGTTCGCGTCCTACCGCGACGAGGCACGCATGGGCTGGGGCGCGCTGCGCGTCTGGAACGACGACACCATCGCCGCGGGCACCGGTTTTCCGGCGCACCCGCATTCGGACATGGAAATCATCACCTACGTGCGTGAAGGCGCCATCACCCATGAGGACAGCCTGGGTAACAAGGGCCGCACCGAAGCGGGCGACGTGCAGGTGATGAGCGCCGGCACCGGCATCCGCCACGCGGAATACAACGCGGAAAACGAGACAACGCGCATCTTCCAGATCTGGATCATTCCCGACGGCGAGCGCAAGGCACCGTCCTGGGGCACTCGTCCGTTCCCGAAGGGAGAGCGCTCGGGCCAGTTCATCACGCTGGCCAGCGGCATGCCGGGCGACAGCGACGCCTTGCCGATCCGCACCGATGCCCGCGTGCTCGGCGCCAGCGTCAAGGCGGGTGAGACCATCGAGTACGCCCTGGGCGAAGGCCGCTATGCGTACATGGTGCCGGCCTTCGGTTCGGTACAGGTCAACGGGCAGGTGCTGGACAAGGGCGACGGCGCGGCGATCCGCGACGAGACGCGGCTGAGCATCACGGCGACGACGGATGCGGAGCTGGTGCTGGTCGATACCGCGGCGTAACCGGCTCGGCAGGCATGCCGTGGGTCGTGACGACCCACGGCATGCGTAGCCGTACCGGGGCGTGGCCTGGCTAAGGCGTGGCCGCCGTCTGGTGCGGTGCGCCGTGCTTCATCAGGCCCTTGGTGAACAGGTAGGCCGCCGACTGGTAATAGGTGATCGCGGCGTCCGCATCGGCCTGGTTGACAGACGTGACGGGCGTGGCATCGCCCGTATCGCGTTGCGGCAGCATCTGCTTCACCGGCTGGCGCGGCACCAGCGAGGTCAGCGTGTCTCCGCGCAGGTAGCCCAGCTCCTGGTAGGTGCTGATGAAGGCACGCTCGCGCCCGGGCTCCAGCTTGAACAGGTCGTAGCCGTAGAAGCGCGACGTATAGCTGAAATGCAGCAGGCCCAGCACGGTCGGCGGGATGTCGATCTGGCTCATCAGGCGATCCACGCGTCCCGGCGCGATGTGCGCGGGAGAATAGATGTACAGCGGGATGTGGTAACGATCCACGGGCAGGCTGGTCTTGCCGGCGCTGGTGGCGCAATGGTCCGCGGTGATGACGAACACGGTGTCCTTGAACCATGGCTTGGTCGCCGCGCGTTTCAGGAAATCGCCCAGCGCCCAGTCGGTATAGGCCACCGCCGCCGTGCGACGGCCCTGCGGCAACGCCACGCGTCCTTCGGGGAAGGTGAACGGGCGATGGTTGGACGTGGTCATCACGTGCCCGAAGTACGGCTTGCCCTTCGCGTAGGAGGCGTCCATGCGCTTGATCACCAGCGTGAACAGGTCCTCGTCGGCCACGCCCCAGACGTTCTCGGTATGGATGTCCTTGCTGTCGATGGCGTTGCGGTCCACCGCCGTGTAGCCGTTGCTGGCGAAGAAATGGTTCATGTTGTCGAAGTAGCCGTAACCGCCGTAGAGGAACTCGGAGGTATAACCCTTGCCATTGAACACGTCGGCCAGCGACCAGAGGTTCTCGTCGTCCGGGCGCTTGACGATGGACTCGCCGGGCGTCGGCGGGACCGAGAGCGCCAGCGCTTCCAGCCCGCGCACCGTGCGCGTGCCGTTGGCATACAGCTGGCTGAAGAACAGGCTTTTCGACGCCAGGGCGTCGAGGTTGGGGGTCAGGTGCTTGTGCTTGCTGACATCCAGGCCCTCGACGTAATCGCCCGACAGGCTTTCGACGCTGATCAGCACCACGTTGAGCTTCTGCTCCGTACCGTCGCCGGCGATGCGCCGCGTGATGTCCATCGGATCGTCGCTGGCGAACGTGGCGTCCGGCGTCGTCAGCTGCTTGCGCAGGTTGGCGAACATGGCCGTGTCCGGCAGGGTCGGGTAGTACTTCGCATAATCCAGCTCGTTTTCGCGGAACGCCGCCACGAACTGGTAGGGGCCGTTGCCGGCCAGTTCGTTCACGTAGTTGTTGTCCGAGCGATCCTTCATGGTGCCGTCGACGGCGAAGCTGACCACCACGGTGAGCACCAGCCACACCGCCACCACGAGGCTGCGCGCGCCGAGACGCGAGCCGTCGTCACGCGCGGCGAGCACGCGCCGGCTGAAGAACACCACGGCGATGGTCGCGGCCAGCAGCATCAGCGACCAGGTGACGATCGGGTACGACTCGCGAATGTTGCCGACCACCTCGTGGGTGTAGACCAGGTAATCCACGGCGATGAAGTTGAAGCGCGCGCTGAACTCGCCCCAGAACACCAGCTCGGCCGCGCCGAGATAAAGCACGACGAAAGAGAGAATGAAACAGAAACCGAGGAAGATGCGGTGGCCCCAGCGGGACACGTAGGCACGCCGGGGCAGCAGCCAGAGCACCAGCAGCATCGGCCACGCGAAATAGACGTACTCCACCACGTCGTAGCCGAAGCCGACCAGGAAGAGGTAGAGCCACTTGCCCGGGCTGGGCGGTATCTCGTGTCCCGTCTTGATCAGCAGGATGAGACGGACGAGGAACGCCACGCCGACGAACAGGATGCCGAACCAGACCAACGGCCGGAAGCGCTGGCGGAGCGCACCGGGGGCCGACGAAACAGGAGTCATGACGCCTCGCAGGAAAATGCCGGTCGTCGATACGCCCGGGTTCGGCCACGAGGGTAAGCAGGTGGGCTTACGTGAGGCTTTCCCGAAGCTTAGATCGAGCTTTGGCCCCCGATGTCGGCTATCGTGACCCCGTAGGAAAAGCCGATCTGCCGCGCGAACGTGCCTTGTGGCACCCTACCCGGCCTTACGATTCATATCTGTGGGAGCCACGGCACTGTGGGAGAAGAAACAAGGGCGGAGCTCCCGATGAACGACCAGCCGCTAGCCGGCAAGCCCGCGCTCTACGTCACCCTGTTCCGTCGCGCGGGCGGTCCCCTGCTGTCCGTCGTGCTGCTGTGCCTGGCGCTGTGGGCGCTCAAGGCCATGGCCAGCGAGGTGACCTATCGCCAGATCGGCGGCTACGTGCATGCGCTGCCCAACAGCGACATCGCCCTTGCCATCCTGCTGACGGGCGCCGGGTTCGCCGTGATGACGCTGTACGACTGGTTCGGGCTGGCCAGCGTGGGCAAGCGGCTGCCGGCCCCCCGGGTCGGCCTGATCTCCTTCATCAGCTATGCGTTCTCCAATGCGCTGGGCATGTCGCTGCTGGTCTCCGGGTCCATCCGCTACCGCTTCTACGTGCAGGCCGGGCTGACCCCCGGCGAGATCGCCCGCGTGGTGCTCTACACCACCCTCAGCTTCTGGCTGGGCCTGGCGGCGATCACGGGCGTCACCCTGTTGGCGGTCCCGATCCCGCCCGAGGTACCCCTGTCGGGCCTCCGGATTCCTCTGGCGATCGTGCTGTCGCTGGTGCCGCTGGCGTGGTTCGTGGTGTCGCTTACCGTGCGCCGGCCCATCCGCCTGTGGCGCTGGGAGATCGCCACGCCCACGCCCGCCATGGCCGCCCGGCAGATCCTGATCGGTGCGCTGGACTGGGGCCTCGCCTCGGGCGTGCTCTACGTGCTGATGCCGGAGGCGATCTCCGGTGGCTTCGGCCACTTCCTGGCTATCTTCGTGCTCGCCCAGATGGCGGGCCTGATCAGCCACGTGCCCGGCGGCCTGGGCGTGTTCGAGGCGGTGATGCTTGCCGGCTTCGGCGCTACCGGCAACCACGGACTGGAAGCGCCCATCCTCGGCTCGCTGGCGGCGTTCCGCGCCGTCTATTACCTGCTGCCGCTGGGCGTGGCCACCGTGCTGGTGATCTGGCGCGAGATCCGCGCGCTGCGCCATGCGGCCATGATCGCGCCCTGGTTCAGCGGACTGCTGCCGCCATTCTTCGCCGGCCTGACCCTGGTCGCCGGCGCGGTGCTGCTGTTCTCCGGCGCCACGCTGGCCATCCCCGGCCGCATGGAGATCCTGCGCGGCTTCGTGCCGCTGCCGCTGGTGGAGGTATCGCACTTCCTCTCGAGCGTGGTCGGCATGATGCTGCTGATCCTGGCCCGCGGCCTGCAACGGCGGCTGGACGCCGCCTACGTGCTGACGCTGGTGCTGCTGGTGCTGGGCGCCGTGCTGTCCATGCTCAAGGGCATCGACTACGAGGAAGCCACCCTGCTGTCGCTGCTGGCCCTGGCCCTGGCGCCCGCCCACCGGCACTTCTACCGCCGGGCCTCGCTGTTCCGCGCCAGCTTCTCGCCCGGCTGGGTGCTGGCCATCGGTGCGGTGCTGGCCTGCTCCACCTGGCTGGTGTTCTTCAGCTTCAAGCACGTCGAATACAGCAACAACCTCTGGTGGGAGTTCAGCTTCCATCACGGTGGCGCACCGCGCGCGCTGCGTGCGCTGGTCGGCGCCACGGCCGCACTTTTGCTGTTCGGCCTGGCCAACCTGATCCGCCCGGCCCGCGCCCGTCGCACCCGCCCCGGCGACGCCGAGCTGGCCCGCGTGCTGCCCCTGGTCAAGTCGTTCGACTCCGCCCAGGCCCATCTGGCGCTGGTCGGCGACAAGATGCTGCGCTTTGCGCCGGACGACCGTGCCTTCATCATGTACGACGTGGAAGGACGCAGCTGGGTGGCCATGGGCGACCCCGTGGGCACCGACGAGGACGCCCGCCGCGAACTGGTCTGGAGCTTCCGTGAGGAATGCGAGCGCGCCGGCGGCTGGCCGCTGTTCTACCAGGTACGCCCGGCCGACCTGGACCTCTACCTCGACGTGGGCATGAGCCTGCTGAAGATCGGCGAGGAAGCCCGCGTGCGCCTGGAGACCTTCAACCTGGACGGCAAGTCGAAGAAGACGCTGCGCGGCACGGTCAACAAGCTGCAACGTGACGGCCTGCGCATGGAGATCGTACCCGTGGAGGACGTGCCCGCGCTGCTGCCCCGCCTGAAGGTCATTTCCGATGCCTGGATGGGCGACAAGAAGGTACGCGAGAAGCGCTTCTCGCTGGGCCTGTTCGATGAACGCTATCTATCCCGCACGCCGATGGCCGTGGTGTGGCAGGGCGACCAGCCGGTAGCCTTCGCCAACATGTTCCTTACCGAGTCGATGGAAGAAGCGTCCGTCGACCTCATGCGCCACCTTCCCGAGGGCCCCTCCGGCATCATGGATTTCCTGTTTATCGAGCTGATGTCCTGGTCCAAGGCCCAGGGCTACCGCTGGTTCAACCTGGGCATGGCCCCCCTGTCGGGTCTGCAGAACCGCCGTACCGCGCCCCTGTGGAGCCGCTTCGGCGCCATGGTGTTCGGCCGCGGCGAGCGCTTCTACAACTTCCGTGGCCTGCATCGCTACAAGGAAAAGTTCGATCCCGAGTGGGAGCCGCGCTATATCGCGGTACCCGGCGGCATCGCGCTGCCCCTGGCGCTGGCCAACGTGGCCAGCCTCATCTCCGGCGGCCTGGGCGGCGTGGTGCGCCGGTGAGCACGCCAAAGAAGAGGAACGTGCTGCGTGTCGTACTGTCGTGCGTGGCCGGTGCCGTCGTGCTGGCCCTGCTGGCCTGGCACCCCTGGACCCACGCATCGATGGAAAAATCCACCGTGGAGCTGCCGGCACTGGCCGCCGCGCCGGCCGGACAGGAAGACCTGCTGGTGGTCATCTATTCCGGCGACGGCGGCTGGTGGGACCTGGACCAGCGCCTGGGCGCGGTGTTCACCGGTCGCGGCCTGCCCGTGGCCGGGGTCAGCACCTTCAAGTACTTCTGGCGTTACCGCTCGCCGGATGAATCCGCCCACGACCTGGACGGCCTGCTGGACCGCTACACAAAACAGTGGAACAAGCAGCGCGTTCTGCTGATCGGCTATTCGTTCGGCGCGGACGTATTGCCCACCATCGTCGGCCGTCTGCGCCCCGACAACCGGGCGAAGCTGGCCCAGCTGGTGCTGCTGTCGGCCAGCCGCGACGTGAATTTCGAGATCGAACTCGAGGGCTACATGCAGCAGGGCTGGTGGACCACCCACACCCACAACTTTCTGCAGTGGCTGAATCCCGTGGTGCATACCGATGCCATCCCGCCCATCCTGGCGCTGGCCGGCCGGCCACCGATGGCCTGCTACTACGGCACCGAGGACGCGGACGACAGCGGCTGCACCGATCCGAAGCTGCCGTCGTTCGTCACCGTATACAAGAAGCCGGGCTCGCACCACTTCGACGAGAACTACGAAGCGCTAGCCACTGAGCTACTGCAGCGCATGCCGCCGAAGGCCTCCACGTCGCCTTAACTTTTTCAAGGCGCCTGGCACGTTTTCGGCTGTCACGGAACCTTCACCGTCGCGCCACTCAAACTTTCGTCTTTTCGGTGCAACTTGCTCATGAGGCGGGGAGTCCGACTGGAGAAGGTTTTATGCAACGCACACCGGGAAAACGCGATTACGGTTCGTCCGACAGCGCGCATCTGCGCAGCCTGGCCAGTCGCGGTCTGCCGCCTTCTTCGCCCCAGGCGAGGCCTGCGGGCAGCAAGCACAAGGATCGTCCGGAGGGCAGCCGAGTCGTCGTGCCCGGCGTCCAGGATCGCGGCAAGCGCGCCTCTACGTAAGGGTAAGCTGGCCCTCTTGTAGGGAAAATAGCAGCCAACTTTAAGAATCCTCCTATATCCGTCATCGGACCAGCCAAGGAAGATAGCGTTACGCCCACCGGCTTATACCGGCGGGCCAACGTATCGCCGATGACCGATCCGACGGCAGGATGCCGTCTGTCCCTAGAATCAGGATCGATCCCCCCCTTCATCGGCGGTGACGCTGCGCCGGCTTCGCCGGGCCGCGTTCTGGTGGTCTGACCACCCGACCCAGGGACGGTCGTCATGGCCCTCCGCGTGAGCGCGAGGGCCATGTTTTTTTGTAGCATCGCCCGATGGGCTGCCTACCGATTCCCCTCTTCGCGCTGCTCGGCTTTGGGCTGGGCTACCTGATCGACGATCGTCCCGGCTCGCTCTGGGGCGGTGGCGTGGGCCTGCTGATCGGATTGGCCGGCACGGCGCTGGTCGTGCGCGCGATGCGGCGCGCGAACCGACCGGGCTAGGCCGTGGTACGGGATGCCGGTCAGGCTTGGCGCGACCCTGGGGCGGCAACGGTCGCCTCGGCATGCGCCTGCCGAAGCTGGTCGGGCGAGCCCGGCGGAATCCAAGACGCCAGCACGGCAGGCGCCTCGGCGTTGGCCGGGGCCACGGAGACTTGCACCGCTTCGACGATATCGCGCGTCGCTCCGGTTACCCGCAGCATGACGGTCAGGGCATTGCCTTGCTTGGTCCAGCCGACGAGGTTGCTCGGGAGGACATGGCAAGCGGGCTGGCCACCGTCGAAAAGGGTAAGGACCCCTGAGTCGATCTCATCCATCGTATGCACGGTTCGCTTCCTGACAGGGGCCGCCCGGTGGGCCGTGGGCTATTTTCTCAAGAGGGGTTGGCTTACGTCTGTCGGGGGAGGACTACACACTTTCGGTGGGCTGTTCATTACTTGCGTTGCAACTTGCATCGCACTAATCAAAATCACAAACTTCCGACACCTGCGTCCACGATGCATTTGCCTATCAGCTAGACGGCCAAGCATTAAGGTGGCCTCAGATTTTTTGGCGTCAGCGGCCCGACAGGCACGCTTTGTCCAACGAATAATTCATGAAAGACTTCGCGTGGGATGCCGCTTCATCCAGAGACGCAAACATCTGGAACCCCGCGCCAGAAACGAATTGACGCTGTTGCACGTCGGTTGTGAAACCAAAGATTGCAACGTCCGCATCCCTGTCGCCCATCCACATCCAGGAACGGTCATCCGGCAGGATGACGAAGCGGTGGGACACATCGTAGGGGGACAAAGATGGCCCAGCGTGGTCGTCCTGCATCAGAAAAGATTCGATGGCATCTGGATCATCTGCACCCGTTGCCACCAGTCCTCCGAAGAACCCGGCATCGGCGAAATAATCCGCTGGGTCTGGAATCGTAAAGAACATGGCGAACGGCCGCGAATCGTTTCTTGCCGACCAAGCGCAAGCTTCGCGGATGGTTTCAGGCAGGAAAAGGGCTGTGTAGTCGGAGTAGGAAAAGAATTTGCCGGCACGACCGACAGCATGTTCGAACGGCCGTTCAGGGTCGTCACCGGACAAGGTGGTCCAGCCACGAAGTTCAGCATTGTCGACAAGTGGACTAAACATCGTGACCCGGTTTTTTTGCTTCGAAACGGAATTTTGTGACGGGATACAGCTGCGGGGGCACGCGAGACACTTTTGCAGCTGAATTAGACGACCGATGCGCCTTCGCAATCATTCAAGAAATTTTTGGCCAAGGATCTCGACTTGCGAGGCAGACAGCCCAGTAAGCACCAACGCCGAAGCGTCCCAGATAACGCACTCAAACACTGCGCCAGTCAACTGTACAGAAGGGGAATTGGTGCTCCAAAGCTCTGAATTGCCATCGGCATAGGGCGGCATCGCAACGAAAGGCCGCTCGCCTGCAGGAACGGCGCTAAAAACAGCCCATGACATGCTTAGGTCGGGATCAAAGAGCAGCTTTTCTAGAGCCGCCCCTTCGATCCAGCAGTTGTTAAGTTCCATCGGCCATGGAAAGCCTTCGAAGTTAGAGATGTACCAGTCAAAGTCGATGACTCTGAGCCCGATGACATCCAATATCGAGGAAATCTTGGGAAGCGGCGTTCTCTCAATGATTATTCTCATGAGTCGTTACCTCTTCGCTAGAGTATCGGCGCAGTAGGAATCGGAGGCAACGGATGCGCCGGACCATGCTGGGGGGACGTCGCCGGTGCGCTTCGAAAGAGCTATAGGCTTGCGTGCGGAAAATCAGTTGGTCGGGCATCGATCAGGATGAGCAAGGCATGTGCCATCTCAGACAGTGAAAGTTGTTCGGAGCTTCCCTAAAGAGGAGGCTGCCAAGCAAGGAGTTCAGCAGGCGTGAATACGTCACATGATTGGAGGATAGCCGCGATCTCCACAGATCCAGTCACCGATTTGAGACTGAATCTAACGTTGTCATCGATGCTTATCATTACGTCTGAATCACCGTTGATTGAACGAAAAACCACTGCATATAGAGATGTGCCGGCAGATATAGCGTCGGCGGGCACCTGCGCCGCGCGTCCAGCCTCCTCGATAACTTGCTCATAGTGCGACGGGACCTCTCGTGGACTAGCTGGCCTTGTCCATTCCGTCCTAATACAAAAATCTATTTTTTTAAACTCAGGGATGATTCCTACGTCGAGCAAAGCCGTTGGGAGCTTCCTGACCACTTCTCGTGAAATTCCGAACGTTTCAAACTTGAACTCAATATCGAAATAGGCCCAAGTAAGTGCAATCCACTCTTCGCTGCTAATTCGGAAATATATCGACTCCCACCTTGGGTTCTTGGCGCAGTCGATAAAATACGCACCGCCTTTAAATGTGCGGAGAGCCTCGATGTCATCGGCTGTCGGAAAAAAACTTTTCCATATTTTCATGGTTTTGGCTGCAATTTACTGGGGATAAGAGTGTCCGCCGAAAAATGAATGTTTGGAGTCATTCGCAAGCTTCTGGATTCTCGGCCCGCTGCACGGGCAAAGCCCGTATACGCGCGCACCATTGCCATCAAAAGCATCAAGGCTGCTAACGCTATTGCCGAAGCTTCTTCAGTACATTGAAATGCGAGATCGGTATGCAGCGCAGCAATGCTTCCGTCTAGCAAGCACCGCACATCGTGTTTGAGTACATCGAGGTGTTTTATAACCTTCAGCGCCTGCACTCCACGAAAGGATATCCATCGCCAGCGATATGCAGGCTGATATAGTCTAACTAGAGCATCCAAAAAAAACTGGCACAAGCTCATGCGGCAATGCTGCATGCCCTCATCGCATTGATTAAGTCAATCACTGGAAAACGCCTGAAAAAGAATAACGATCTCAGCACCCCAGCTCGGCTCAAGAACGAGCAATTTAAGGCTACCGAGATGTATTTTTTTTATAATCTCATCTACTTTTTCAGAGCTCAAGAACGAACTTGAGTCAGAAGAGCTAGTAGCCCACCTCAATCGTTCCGCGATATACACATCATCTACGCCCTCATTCGCGAAGATTAGGAGTCGCGATACCACGTTTTGCCTGCGATAGTCGCTCACACGAAAGAATTCGCAGCGCATCAATTTCAAAACGCTTCGCTGTCCGCCGACCATCGCGAACCATAGCGTAACGTTAAAGGAATCGCTGGTATCGAGACCATTGAGTTCGGCGTCGTGATACCGAGAAAGATGTTCAGCACTCATAGCTCTACTCGATCGTCAAGTTTTGACAGCGTCGATTGGGAAGCCGACGGCGAGGGTTTAACGCGTGGTTCTGTTTCAGGATTCACAGGCCGCCCTGGCTGGCGAACAGGATTTCCATTCGTCTCGCACCCAGTCGTGCACATGGGCCCTCCCGTGCCCATGATCATGGTCAAAATCGATGTCCTTAGTGGGTTGCTCATCCCATTCGCAGCTAAGGAAGCGACCTACGTCCGGTGCGTAGTATCTCGCTTGCCCCACCAGAATCCACATCGTTCACATGCCCGGTATATCCCGCCCCTGCTCCAGTGTTCCCAGTAATCCACATTTTCGAGGATGTTCCCCGAGCGTCCGCCTTAATCAGCACAGTTTCCTGCAAACTGGTGTAGTAGTAGGTTCGTACCAGAACCTACGTGCCCGTGTAGGAGAATGCATTCTCAACATAGATCACGTTATTGCTACTGTCGACAAACGCTCTATAACGCTTGCCGATGTGCCGTATCCCGTCAACATCCCCACCGATCTCATAACACCTCACGGCTCGAGATAAATCTACGGTAGTTAAGTGACGAGGCTCAGGAATACTTCCATCAGAATGCCGCCCACCGCACGGAACATAGGTTAACTTCAGATCGCGCACCATTGATAAGAAGCGCTCTTCGGGCATCGGGAGCTTTAAATCAACTCGATATCGTTCGGTAAACGATTGCTCTCCACTTCCTGCAGCAACCGCCGCCTGCGCTACTGGCGCACCGCCCTTGTCTCGACCATTGAGATCGCAAGCGGTCAAAACAGCTACTACAAATAAGATGAGAATGAATATTCTCATACGCGGCCCCACTCTGTAGCTAAATTCATTATTTCCTTCCACATGAATTATCGGAGCACGCTGGAATCTGCGACTTCAGGCTTACGTCCGATCCTGGTAAAACACTTGAACTGGGCGGCTTCGACCCCGTTAAGACCTGATATGCAGTATTTGCGTAGACGTTAGAGTTAGTTGAAAGTGGCTTGTAGTCGATTTTTGCAGCATCAACAGAGCTATTGAATTTACTCAGCGTGGCTTCAGCCGCTCCAATTGGTTCCTTTAGTGTCATTGAGCTTCCGGCCACGGGACTACCGAGTTGAGTACCATCCTTTGAGTCTGCACTTTGATCGACCGGAGTTGTCGCCTCCCCGTAAACTTACTCCAGACATACACCGAGGTCTCCGGGCAAAATATCCCCAAGGAGACCCACGATGCGCAAGAGCAAATTCACCGAGAGCCAGATCGTTGCGACGCTGAAGCAGGTCGAAGGCGGCAGGCAGGTCAAGGACATGTGCCGGGAGCTCGGCATTTCCGAGGCGACCTACTACACCTGGAAATCGAAGTACGGTGGCATGGAGGCGTCGGACGTTCATCGCCTGCGTGACCTGGAAGCGGAGCACAACAAGCTCAAGCGCATGTATGCGGATCTGGCGATGGAGAACCACGGGCTTAAGGATCTCATCGCAAAAAAGCTGTAGACCCGGCGCATAAGCGCCCGCTCATCACCTGGCTGGTCGAGCAGCACGGATGGAGCGAGCGCCGGGCCTGTGAGGCACTAGGCTTCTCGCGATCTACGCTGCGCTACGAGGCTCGCCCTGATCGCGACGAGCCCGTCATCGAGCTATTAGCGGAGCTGGCTGAGCGATTCCCCGAGCGCGGCTTCGACAAGCTGTTCCAGATCATCCGCCGGCGCGGTCTGCCGTGGAACCACAAGCGGGTGTGGCGCGTGTATTGCCAGATGCAGTTGAATCGCCGCCGACGCGGCAAGAAGCGTGTCCCGACGCGTCACCCGCTACCACTGGTGGCCGGCGAGGCGATCAACGGAAGCTGGTCCATCGACTTCATGTCCGACGCGCTGTGGGACGGCTGCCGCTTCCGCACCTTTAATGTCATTGATGACTTCAGTCGCGAGGCACTCGCCGTGGAAATCGATTTGAATTTGCCTGCGTCGCGTGTGATTCGCACGCTCGAGCGTGTCGCTGCATGGCGCGGATATCCATCAAAGCTTCGTCTGGACAACGGCCCGGAATTTGTCGCCCTGGCGCTCGCGGAATGGGCAGAACGCAAAGGCATCAGGCTCGACTTCATCGAACCCGGTCGACCGATGCAGAACGGCTTCATCGAGCGCTTCAACGGCAGCTTCCGGCGTGCTGTCCTCGACATGCACGTGTTTCGGAACCTGACCGAAGTACGCGAGCAGGCAGAGCTTTGGCTAGCCGACTACAACCGCGAGATGCCGCACGACAGCTTAGGCGGGCCGACGCCCGCAGAATTCAGGCAGCAAAATGATCCGGCGACCTTGGGTTATGGTTGGCACTAACTAGTGGGGAGTCGACACCACCACGTCGGCGCAAAAATGAATTCGGCGACGACGATCGCTATAAAGACAAGGTAGATCTCAATGAGCAGGACGAAATCCGCATAACTCAGATACCACATGAATCGATGGGCATAAATGAGGTAGTGAACGACGGAAGAGACTGCCAACGCGAGGCTGGCCATCCATGGAAATCTTCTGCTTTGCATCGCCCCAAACCTCCTTCGTGCTATGAAGCCAAAACGATTTTTTTGATAGTCGATGATGTCATCGCAGCACATATGGCGAATCGCGAGCCAGACTGCGGATAACCCAGCTCATGCGACGGATGCCAGGCCGACAGCCGCAATGACACCCAAAATGGCTCCGACGCATGCGAAAAGTGCGCTGGCTACATGGCGACGCATCGCCTGGCGCCTAATCGAAAGCAGACGTGACTTTGCAAGGCGAACCCCAACACCGTCTTCCGGGCAAATGAAGTGCTTGGGCCTGAATATATAGTTGAAGCGAATGGGCGTGGAAGAATCGATATCCAACATCTCGCCGTGATCGCGAGCGATCCTTTGGGCTTCACTCACAACCCGTTGAACGTTAAATAGGTTCCAAAGCCCATAAAGGACACCAGGTGCGATTCCTATAAAAAATCCATATGCCCCGTAGTCTCTCGGGCTCATAGTTGATACCGAAAAAGCACGCCGAGCCGGGAAGACTCATGAAGGTGGTGGACTAGGAAATGGACGTGCTCTCACGTATCAATGAATTTTGACATCGTCACAAGTAGCCTTCCACATAGGCGAACGGATTGGATTTGTTTGAGCCTTACGAGCCGACGTGGGAGCTGCGGTACCAACGTCAGATCCGGCGAACGAAGACGTTGAGGTCACACCTGGACTACCCCACCGTGAAGCTTTTCATATCGGTAGGCCAGAGAGGGTTGTAAGCCTGCTCATCCAGACGGCGATAGCCCGCTGTTAGCGCAGCAAACCATGACTCCCTTCCGCAAACCGAACGGAGTACGTCGAAGCAATTCATCGGCTCGTGGGTCTCGATGAAGATATTGCACTCTGCCGCTCCAGCATCGTGACCATCGACCTCGCCGTATTCACCAATGGCAGCGATCAACGAATCTTCGATGGCAATCAGTTGATCGAAGTGCGGAAGGTTCGGCTCACACCACTGGAGCACGAGCCGAGAGTCCATAACTGATGCGGCCTCGCTGCTTAATCTTTTGGAAATACGCATATGATGTCTCGATCGTGCAAAAGGTCGCGCCGGACGACAGCCGCAAGAAACACTCGAATTTAGCCAACAACTTCTAGCATGTGTTTCAAAGACAGCAACCGTCTTCCTACACTGCATAGGTAAGTACAATGACTAGAGCCGCAAGTTCTACGATGAAGAAAGATACTAGTCGAATGATCAGTATGCGATCTCCCTTCTGGCATAGCTTGTACGCCATCCAGAAGTTTGCAAGCGGCCATGCAATAAAGAAAGCATAGCTGGCGAAGGATCCTTGCCTGAAGATAAGCGCCGAAAGAACATGGCCCAGCACGATCATAGGCAGCCACATCAGGATCAGTAGAACGCTCTTCATACTGGATCGCCAGATAATTTTTATACGCAGGAATGCCCATTATTCACAGCCTGCCTCGATACACTGTATAGCCCGACTACCCTTCGAACAGCTTGTCGATCAAGTCTTCCAAAAGCACCCCATCACTATTGGGATCATAGTTTTCGTCCATGCCAAGCCGTATTAAAACGTCCACGCATGCTTCGCGGAACTCAGCCAGCGCGTAGCCTGTTCCCTCAAGCATCGCATCGTTGCCGGCGACAAGGAATGTCGGAAGCAACATCATCGTTTCTTCCGACGTCTTCAGAAGCTCGTATTGCCTCGGGCTAATTCGTACTCTCATCCCTTGCTTCTCGGTGCGGGAAGAAACAACGTTGAAACGAAGCTTGCATATCGTCGCGTTAAAGAGCGAGCACATTAGAACGAAGCTAACCCTCTAGCAAAGGCTCACTCATAAAGTCTGCCCTCGTAAAGCACACTGAGGAATTCAGTCACGCTGGTTCCCAAAGGCATCGCATCCTTCCAGCCCATCCCGATGAAAGGGACCATGACCAGGGACGGAGTAGACGACGGGCGAAGATCATAACCAAAGCCTTCACCCGAGCCATTGGAACCAATGAAAAAAAGGCCTGGGACGTAGGTGGCCACGTCACACTCACGGTTGAACGGAACAAGTTCCTCAAGCGACCATAGCACCAGGTAATTCTTTCCCACGAATCCTTCCCCACCGTTTCGTTTCTCCATGAAGCGAAGATAGTCCTCCGACAGGCCACCGGGCGCTGCCTCCAGCAAGTCATCCGGCATGCCGTTTTCGGCAGGGCCTTTATCGATCCACGCACGAAGGTAGCGATCGTTTCGTGGTGGAAACCGGAAGAACAGGCAGAGTGCCACCATATGGAGCGTGGGGAAGATAAATACGAAAGCACCCATCCCTAACCGTAAGCGGAGAGGGAAGACTCCCAACACCAGGCCCAGGATGAATATGTAGGGTAGACGGGCAGTCAGGGATGCAACAGCACGTAGGGAAATCGCTATCGCGACGGAGTACGCGACGATGCCGACAATGCAGCCGACGACCTGCTCGGATGCCGTCCTGAAAAAGAATGACTGAAAGATCCACAGGGCGACCGATATCGCCAGCCCCACGCACGCAACGAGTCGAGCCATGCCTAGTGCCGCGTCACGGTGATGGCAACGACCACCCGCGAGGCGGACACGAGTGAATCCGACCATACCGAGACAACCACACTGCCAGGCGTAAGCCGGTAATCGAGTACGCGGTCCACATCCGGCGTGCTTATCGCTATCACTCCACCGGGAATGGCCAGCGTATGGGTTGCAGCCAGATGAAGCCCCTCAGGGACCGCCTCTTCCGTCGTCAGGGACACCTCGACCTCGCCATCGACGTAGGGGACGGCGGCGATCGACAAGCAGGAATCCGTCGCGGCAACCAGTTCGCCGTCTACGTAGTCAGGAACTATGGCGTCCCTGTTCGTTGGATCGACGACGAAGAGGATGCCGTGGTCTAAGCTCAGGCTGACGCTGTCCATTTTTTCCCCATAGTGAGAGTTGAGGAAGTCGCCCTTTACGCGCGAGCACTTCTCCCCCTCGTAGTGTCACCGCAACCCCTTCCGTGCAACGGCGTACCTTAGCGCTTCCCACCAAAATACACGGACACACCGAGACCCGCGACCACCGAAGGCCCACGGCTACCGATCCGGTGCAACGCATAGGCATCCAGCTGCGCATGGTCACCGATGGTGTACGCCACGCCACCGCCCGCCTGCACTTCGTTGCCGTCTTCGGCGTCATGGATGGCGTCCGCTTCCAGGTAGGCCATCCAGTTCTCACCGAACTTGCGCCCGAAGGTGGGTGCCAGTGTCCAGCTGTTGCGACCCTTCAGACGGTCCACGTTGGCATAGAGGGTGTTCTGATGGGTCTCGTCGACCTGCCACTGGCCGGTGGCGCCGAGGCTGACTTCCCGGGCGTCGTTGCCGAAGTCCTTGTCGCCATTCGCGAACGTGACATTACCCAGCGCCGCCCAGCTGAAGTTACCGCCATCCTTGGCACCACCGGGGGCGATCTTGAGGCCGACGCTGGTGTCGCCGTGGCCCACCGCGTGTCGGCGTGAGCCCATGCCGCGCTCTTCCAGCCGGTTCCAGGCCGAGCCGGCCACCTGCAACTCCGCCGGTCCACCCAGACCGATGCGGATGACGCTGTCGGCCGTATAGGTGTGATCGAGGTAGCCGTCCTGGCGTTGCCGCTGGTATGACGGCAGCCCTTGTTCCAGGGCCAGTGTGCCAGCGGGCAGCACGCTGGTGGCGAAGCCGGCACCGGGGCGGTCGAAGTCGGGGGCATCGGCAAAAGCTGGCGCTGCGATGGCGAGGAGTAAAGCGGCGGTGAGGGCAGGGCGTAGGTTCATGCGGGCATTGTGCCCGTGGGGCGTCGTTGTCGTGTGGAGGTGGCAATGAGGAGGCGTGCGGCTTGGCGGGATCGCCCACATCGTGGGCTCCTACCCCCCCCGGGCCGGAGGCCTGCAGGGTTTGCCTGCAGACCCCTCGAGATGCCTCAGTTCGGCGCCTTCATGACCGGGAAGCTCTCCGCCACCGTCACCGTCTTCTCGCCGGCGATGTCCGTGGCCGAGCGGCCCAGGCGCACGGTGTAATTGCCGGGGGCCACGCGCCAGCGCTTGCCGTTCGCGTCGTAACGCGCCAGTGCCAGCGGCTCCAGCGGGATGTCGACACGGCGGCTGGCACCGGGCTTCAGTGCCACCTTGCTCCAGCCCGCGAGGCGCTTCGTCGGCGCACCGGGGGCGGTCACGTAGATCTGGGGCACATCGGCCGCGGCGACCTTGCCGGTGTTCTTCACCGTGACGTGGGCGACCGGCTGGCCCTTGGCATCCTTGTCCACCGCGAAGTCGCTGTAGTCGAAGCGCGAGTAGGTCAGGCCGTAGCCGAAGGCGAACAGCGGCTCGCGGTGGGTTTTCTCGAACCAGCGATAGCCCACGTCGGCGCCTTCGATGTTGTAGTCGATGGTGTCGGCGGGTGCGTCCTTGTTGCCCAGGCCCGCCGCCTGGATCGTCGGGCGCGGCAGCTGCGACTCGTCCTTGGGCCACGTGACCGGCAGGCGGCCCGATGGCGAGACTTCGCCGTAGAGCAGGCGCGCGATGGCATCGCCACCGCCGGAGCCGGGGAACCAGGCCTGCAAGACACCGCCGACCTGGTTAAGCCAGGGCATCTTCACCGCGCCGTTGGTTTCCAGCACCACGACCGTGTGCGGGTTGGCCTTGGCGACGGCGGCGACGAGCGCATCATCTGCGGGCGCCAGCGACATGTCCGGTGCGTCGTACGATTCGGCGGCCCATTTGGACACGAAGACCACCGCCACGTCCGCCGCCGCGGCGGCCTTGGCGGCGGCTGCGGGGTCCGTGCCGGCATCGAAGCTGACCTTGTCACCCAGCTGCTTCATGAAGGTGAGCGGGGCCGACGCGTGATAGCGCACGGGGCCGGGCCAACCGGTCGGCTCGAGACCCGGCACCGGGTCGCCGCCTTCGTCGGTGACCGTGGAGGAACCGCCACCGGCGAGCACGCCCTTGTCGGCATGCGCACCGATGACCACCACCGACTGGCCCTTGCGCGACAGCGGCAGCAGGCCGCCTTCGTTTCGCAGCAACACGGCACCGGCCTCCAGGGTGTCACGCGCGATTCGGCGGTCGGCGACATAGGGCACCGGAGTCACGACCTTGGTCGGAATGGGATCGTCAATGACGCCGTGGGCGAACAGGCTGCGCATGATCCGCTTCGCCATGTCGTCCAGGCGCGTTTTAGGCACTTCGCCCGAGGCGATGGCCTTGCGCAGCGGCTGATCGAAGTACAACTCCTTGTCGAACACCTCGCCCGCCGACTCCTGGTCCATGCCGGCCAGTGCCGCCTTGCCGGCGCTGTGCACGCCACCCCAGTCGGACATGACGAAGCCCTTGAAGCCCCATTCCTGCTTCAGCACCTGGTTGAGCAGCCAGTCGTCCTCACCGGCGTAGGTGCCGTTGATGCGGTTGTACGAGGACATGACGGAGCCGGGGTTGCCGTGGCCGATGGCGATCTGGAAAGCCAGCAGGTCGGACTCGCGCATGGCGACCGGGTCGATCTCGGCGCTGTGCGTGTTGCGGCCGGTCTCCAGGTCGTTCATGGCGAAATGCTTCACCGTGGCGACGATCTTCGCTTCCTGGATGCCTTTTATCGCGGCGCCCACGATCGTGCCGGCCAGCACCGGATCTTCGCTGGCATATTCGAAGTTGCGGCCGTTGCGGGGGTCGCGTACCAGATTGACGCCACCAGACAGCAGCACGCCGTAACCCTTGCCGCGCGCCTCGCCGCCGATCATCCGGCCGCCGGCGTGGGCCACCGTGGTATCGAAGCTTGCTGCGGTCGCCAGGCCGGCCGGCAATGAAATCGCACCCTTGCCGTCGATGCCGGGTTTGTTGACGCCCAGGCCAGCGTCGGTCTCGTTGATGGCAGGCAGCCCGAGCCGGGGCAGGGCAGGCACATAGCCCGCGCCACCGACCGCGCCGTCCGGCACGCCATGCTTGTCGCTGGCCAGGCCGAAGTCTGCCCGGATCACACGGAATTTCTCATCGTCGTTCATCGCGGCGACCAGCAGTTCGGCCCGGCGGTCCGGCGACAGCGAAGAATCCATCCAGGGACGGGCAGGCGGCGTGGCTGCGCCGACGGAGGCGGTAAGGCCCGCGGCGACGGCAAAGGCGAGGGCGGAGCGGCGCAGGGTAGCGGACATGATCTTCCATTCGATCCGGGGGACAGGCCTACACCATCGCCAAGTAACGGTTTCATCGCAACCCACGAGACCCGGACGGCGTAAGCTGAAACCTTGACCGTCCTGCCTCGCGACCCCACTTAAGTGGTTCAATGAATTCACAAAAGTCGACGCCGCTCGCCGCGTTCCATCCCGCCGTCGCCGGCTGGTTCGCGCAGACCTTTCCGGCGCCCACCGAGGCGCAGGTGGCCGCGTGGCCGGCGATCCGCTCCGGGCGGCACACGCTGGTGGCCGCGCCGACGGGCTCAGGCAAGACCCTGACCGCCTTCCTTTCCGCCATCGATATGCTGGTACGCGACGGGGTGCGCGACGGCGGGCTGAGCGACCGCACCGTCATCCTCTATGTGTCCCCGCTCAAGGCCTTGTCGAACGACATCCGGATCAACCTCGAGGCACCGCTGGCCGGCATCCGCGAGCAACTACGCCAGCAGGGCCTGCCCGACCTGGAGATCCGCACCGCCGTGCGCACGGGCGACACCCCGGCATCGGAACGCGAGCGGATGAAACGGCGACCGCCACACATCCTGGTCACCACGCCCGAGTCGCTTTACGTGTTGCTCGGCTCGGCGTCGGGACGCGCCATGCTGAGCCATGTGCGCGAGGTGATCGTCGACGAGATCCACGCCGTGGCGGCGAGCAAGCGCGGCAGCCACATGGCGGTGTCGCTGGAGCGCCTGGAAGCGCTGGCACAGCGACGCATCACGCGCATCGGTTTGTCCGCCACGCAGAAGCCGATCGAGAAGGTGGCCGCCTTCCTTACCGGTGGCGCCACGGACGACTGCGCCATCGTCGACATCGGCCACGCACGTCGGCGCGACCTGGCACTGGAGGTGCCGCCCGTGCCGCTCGAGGCCGTCATGTCCAACGACATGTGGGAGCTGGTCTACAACCGGCTGGCCAACCTGATCGAGCAACATCGCACCACGCTGATCTTCGTCAACACGCGGCGCATGGCCGAGCGGCTGTCGCGCCACCTGTCGGAGCGGCTGGGCCGCGACGCGGTGACGGCGCACCACGGCAGCCTGTCGCGCGAGCAGCGCCTGGATGCCGAGCAACGCCTGAAAGCCGGCCAGCTGCGCGCGCTAGTGGCCACCGCGTCGCTGGAGCTGGGCATCGACATCGGCGACATCGACCTGGTCTGCCAGATCGCCTCGCCGCGCTCCATCGCCGCCTTCCTGCAACGGGCCGGACGGGCCGGCCATGCCGTGGGCGGCACGCCGAAGGCCCGGCTGTTCCCGACCTCGCGCGACGATCTGGTGGAATGCACCGCGCTGCTGGACTGCGTGCGCCGTGGCGAACTGGACGCGCTGATCATGCCGCACCAGCCGCTGGACGTGCTGGCGCAGCAGATCGTCGCCGAGGTGTCGTGCCAGGAGTGGGACGAGGACGCGCTGTTCGACCTGTTCCGCCGCGCGTATCCGTTCCACGACCTGCCACGCGCGACGTTCGACGACACCGTGCGCATGCTGGCCGACGGTTTCACCACGCGGGTCGGGCCGCGTGGCTCGTATATCCATCGCGATGCGGTGAACAAGCGCCTGCGCGAACGGCGCGGCGCGCGACTCACCGCCGTGACCTCTGGCGGCACGATTCCCGAGACGGGCGATTACAACGTCGTGCTGGAGCCGCAGTCCACCGTGGTCGGCACCGTCAACGAGGACTTCGCGGTCGAGAGCCTGGCCGGCGACGTGTTCCAGCTGGGCAACCGCTCCTATCGCATCATGCGCGTGGAGATGGGCCGCCTGCGCGTGGAGGATGCGCAGGGCCAGCCGCCGAACATCCCTTTCTGGCTGGGCGAGGCGCCCGGGCGTACGGACGAGTTGTCGATCGGCGTGTCGCGGTTGCGCACGGATATCTCGGCCAAGTTCGACGAGGGCGGCCGTGACGGCGCCCTGCGTTGGCTGATGGACGACCTGGGCCTGTCACGCGCCGCGGCCGAGCAGATCGTCGACTACCTGTTCCGTGCACGCGCGGCACTGGGCGCGCTGCCCACGCGCGAGACGCTGGTGATGGAACGGTTCTTCGACGAATCCGGCGGCACCCAGCTGATCATCCACACACCCTACGGCAGCCGCATCAACCGCGCGTGGGGCCTGGCATTGCGAAAGCGGTTCTGCCGGAAGTTCAACTTCGAACTGCAGGCCGCGGCGACGGAAGACGCTATCGTGCTGTCGCTGTCCACCAGTCACAGTTTTCCGCTGGACGAGGTGGCCCGCTACCTGCATTCGAATTCAGCCGAGCACGTGTTGATCCAGGCCTTGCTGGATGCGCCGCTGTTCGGCGTGCGCTGGCGCTGGAACGCCACGACGGCGCTGGCGCTGCCGCGGTTCACCGGCGGTCGCAAGGTCGCGCCGCAGTTGCAGCGCATGAAGAGCGAGGATCTGCTGGCCACGGTGTTCCCGGACCAGGTGGCCTGCGCCGAAAACCTCGTCGGCGAGCGCGAGGTGCCCGACCACCCGCTGGTCAAACAGACGCTGGAAGACTGCCTGCACGAGGCGATGGACAGCGAAGGCCTGCTCACCATACTGCGTGGCCTGGAAGCGGGCACCATCGCCATGGTCGCGCGTGACCTGGCCACGCCATCGCCACTCGCGGCGGAAGTGCTCAGTGCGGCGCCGTACGCGTTCCTCGACGATGCGCCGCTGGAAGAACGACGCACCCAGGCCGTGCAGTCGCGCCGCTGGAACACCGCCGAAACGGCAGACGACCTGGGCCGGCTGGATGCCGAGGCCATCGCGTCGGTGCGCGAGGAAGCCTGGCCGGAAGCACGCAGCGCCGACGAGATGCACGAGGCGCTGGTGCAGCTCGGCGCGGTCACGGCCGACGAAGCCACGCGCGAGCCGGGCTGGAAAAAGTTGTTGACCGCCCTGGCGAAGGATGCTCGCGCCACCGCGATGACGATCGGCGGCACGACGCTGTGGATCGCCGCGGAGCGTTTGCCCGCATGGCATGCGGTGCATCCGCAGGCCATGCTGGCGCCGGCCATCGTGGCGCCGGCGGACTACGCGGCCCAGGCCTGGACAGCCGACGCGGCGCTGATCGACCTGGTGCGTGGACGCCTGGGTGGGCTCGGCCCGGTGCCGGCCGCCATGCTTGCGACGTCGCTGGGCGTCGCCGTGGGCGACGTGGAGGCCGCGCTGACCTCGCTGGAAACCGAGGGCTACGTGATGCGCGGGCCGTTTTCGCCCGGCGTTACCGAGGTCGAATGGTGCGAGCGTCACCTGCTGGCCCGTATCCACCGCTACACGATCGGTCGGCTGCGGCGCGAGATCGAGCCCGTGGCGCCACGCGACTACCTGCGCTTCCTGCTCGACTGGCAGCACCTGACCCGCGCCACGCAGGTGGCCGGCCCCGATGCGCTGGCCGGCGTCATCGCGCAGCTGGAGGGTTTCGAGGCCGCCGCGGGTGCCTGGGAAGCGGAACTGTTGCCGGCACGCGTGGGCGACTACGGCATCGGCTGGCTGGACGACCTGTGCCGCGCCGGACGCGTGGTGTGGAGCCGGCTACGCCTGGGCACGGGCAGCGGCGGGCCGGTACGCGCCACGCCCATCGTGCTGCTGCCGCGGCGGCAGTTGCCGATCTGGTCCGCCGCCGTGCCGTTTGCCGAGGGCGAAACCGCGCTGTCGTCGCGTGCGCAGGCCGTGGCCGACGCACTGCGCGACGACGGCGCCCTGTTCTTCGACGAGATCGCCACGACCACCCGCCTGCTACGCACGGAGCTGGAAGACGCGCTGGGCGAACTGGTGGCGGCCGGACGCGTCACTGCCGACAGCTTCGCCGGCTTGCGCGCGCTGTTGCTGCCCGCCGCCAAGCGTAGCGGCAGCCGCCAGCGACGCAGCCGCCGACACATGCTCAGTGGCATCGAGGACGCGGGCCGCTGGTCGCTGGCGCGGCGCCCGCGCGACGAGCGCAACGACGCCGATGGCCTGGAGCACATCGCCCGCACGCTGCTTCGGCGTTACGGCGTGGTCAGCTGGAAGATCCTGGAACGCGAGGCCAGCTGGCTGCCGTCGTGGCGCGAGTTGCGGCGCGTGTACCACCGACTGGAAGCCCGTGGCGAGATCCGCGGGGGCCGCTTCGTCGACGGCTTGGTCGGCGAGCAGTTCGCCCTGCCCGAGGCACTGCCGGCGCTGCGCCAGATCCGCCATCGCGACCACGACCGCGATATCGTCTGCATCGCCGGCACGGACCCGGCCAACCTGATCGGTGCCATCATCGCCGGCGCCAAGGTGCCCGCGGTGATCGGCAACCGCATCGCCATCCGCGACGGCGTGCCGCTGGCCGCCATGATGGCCGGCAAGTTCGTCGCGCTCACGCCCCTGGAAGGCGACGACGAGCGCGACGCCCGCAAGGCCCTGCAACGCCACGCGACATTCCCCGCCGCCTACGCCTGACCCGCCTACCGCCTTCCTACCGCCGTAGGTAGGAGCGCACGATGTGCGCGAAAAACCAACAACGCGGCGACGCGGAACCCCCCATCGGGCGATCCCACCGTTCAACCTCATCGTTCGACGGTGCGCGTCATCGTGCGACGGTGCGGCACGGCTATCGCGCACATCGTGCGCTCCTACATGGCTGTTTGCGTCTTAACGCAGCTGTACATCCCCGATCACCCATAGCTTCGGGCCGGGCTTGCCGGTGATGACGAAGCAGAGGTCGTGCGTCCCTTCGCGCTTGGGCAGCGTGCCTTGCAGGGTGGCGCGGCCGTCCTTCGCCTTGGCCAACGGCAGCGTGGCGAGTTTCGGGCCGCTGCAGGTGTCCTGGTGGACCTCCACCTCGCCGGCCGCCGAGTGCGCCTTGCGCGACACGATGCCGGCGGCGTCCTTCCATAGGGCGTAGTTGTAGGGCAGGCGGTCGACCGTAATGTCGATGCCATAGCGACCATCGAGGTTCACGCCCTTCCACATCCAGCAGGTGTCCATGATGTCCACCTTGTAGACCGGGCGCGCACCGTCCACCGCGTTGACCGCGGATAGCCGCAACGCCAGCTTGTCGGTGCAGGTGTCGAGTCCGTCGCTGGTGCGATGCAGGAGCGACGCCGCGTCGATGCTGCGATCGCGTGGGCCGGCCAGGCCAAAGCCGTTCTGGAACGTATTGGCGCGCACGGTCGTCGGCAACGCCACCTCGAACGGCGCGGTGTACGCGGTGGACTGCGAGGTGGGTGCGGTGCCGTCCGTGGTGTAGCGAATCGTGCCGTAGCCGCTCTGGTTGGACAGGGTGACGCGCGCCTTGCCGTCGACCGCGGCTTCGCTGGCGATGGCCACGGCGAACACCCCGTCGGCCGGCACGATGCCCGCCGCGCGATAGCGCGCCATCTGCGCGGGCAGGCGCGCGATGAAGCTGTTCCAGTCGGCCTTGGGCGACCAGGTGCGCTCGGCCACCGCCGCCATGCGCGGAAAGATCGCATGCTGCGTGCTGTACCAGTCCGGCAGGTATTCGGTGAACACGGTGACCTGCTCGCCGAGCACATGCTGCGCCTTGTCCGGTGCGATGCCAGCGGGAACGGGGTCGAAGTCGTAGATGGTTTTCAGCGTCTGTCCCGAAGGGCGGCCTGCCGGTTCGTCGGGCAGCGTGGATTGCAGGCGATCCAGGTACAGCGTGGGCGACGGTGCCATGACCACGTCGTGTCCGGCATTGGCGGCCTTGATCGCACCGGCGGTACCGCGCCACGACATGACGGTGGCGCTGGCCGGTACCTTGCCGTCGAGGATTTCGTCCCAGCCGATCAGGCGACGGCCGTGCGCTTCCAGGTAGTCGCCGATACGCGCGACGAACCAGCCCTGCATTTTTTCTTCATCGGTGATGCCCAGGGTCTTCATCCGTGCCTGCACGGATTTCGAGTGTTCCCACTCGTCCTTGGCCGCCTCGTCGCCACCGACATGGATATACGTGGACGGGAAGATCGCCATCACCTCGTCCAGCACGTCCTGCAGGACGACGAAGGTGGCGTCGTCAGTGTTGAACAGCGCGGTGTTGACGCCCCAGTCGGACGACACGGTCAGCTTCTTGCCGCTGCCCAGCTTCGGATACGCGGCCACGGCAGCCTGCGCATGGCCTGGCATCTCGATTTCCGGTACGACGGTGATATGTCGCTCGGCCGCATAGGCGACGATCTGCTTCGCTTCGTCCTGCGTGTAGAAACCGCAGTACGGTGTATCGGCACTCCCGGTCAGCGCGATGTCGGGACCCACGGGTTTGCGGCAGGCACCCACCTCGGTCAGCTTCGGATATTTGGTGATCTGCAGCCGCCAGCCCTGGTCGTCGGTGAGGTGCCAGTGGAACGTGTTGAGCTTGTGCATCGCCATCTGGTCGAGCAGGTGCTCGATCTCGCTCACCGACTGGAAGTGTCGGCTGGAGTCGAGCATCAGGCCGCGCCATTCGAAGCGCGGCGCATCGACGATATGCAGGCCCGGCACGCCGGCCTGGGCGGCGGGGTCGGTCAGCAGTTGCGCATAGGTCACCGCGCCGTAGTAAAGACCGGTCTCGTCGTTGGCGGCGATGCGCACACCGTTGCCGTCCACATCCAGCGTGTAGGCTTCGCGGCCCTTGATCGCCGCGCTGGTGGCCAGCACGATGCCGCCGCCGCGCGGCTTGCCTTCGACAATGGCGAGCGTGATGCCACGCGCCTGGCGCACCCACCCCTGCAACTGGGCGGCCACGTGCCGTGCCGCGGTATCGCCCGGCGCCACCGTAATGGCGGCCTTCGGATCGAGCGTGTAGCGCCCCGGCAGCCGCTGCATCTGCGCGGGCTGCGGGATGAGGGAAAGCGGTGTGTCGTCGATGGGGCCCACATTGCGCTTGGGTGGCTGCTGGGCACAGGCGCTGAGGCCGACAACCAGGACGAGCAGGAGGGTACGGCGCATCGATGACTCCGAAAGGTGCGGGAAACGGCATCGTCGATTGTGGCGAACGCCGATGCCGGTGGAAAGTGGAGGCGAGCCTCGGGGAAACGTCACCCAAAAAAAACGGACCCGATACGTCGCGTCGTCGGGCCCGAAGGGGAATGAAGCATCAGGGTGGCGGCCATCCATGGCCGCGGAAGATTTACCGCCGATCAGAGGTCGAAGTGCACCGAGGCCATGTAGCGGCGGCCCGTGGTGTACTTGGCGACCGGCAACGAGGTGACCGTGAGGTACTGCTTGTACGTTTCGTTGGTCAGGTTCATGCCGGCCAGGGTGAACGACACGTTCTTGTTGAGCTTCCAGCCGAGGGTCGCGCCCAGGTCGCCGTAGTCGGCCGTCGTGGCCGGCGGCGCACCGGCGATGTAGCCGCCGGCGAGGTACTTGCTGCGCCAGTTGTACGTGACACGGGCACTGAACGGACCCATCTCGTAGTACGGGCTGAGCGAGTACGCGTTCTTCGAGTTGTACGGCAGCGAGCCACCGGAATCCAGCGTGCCCTTGGCGTAGGTGTAGCTGGCCGTGGTGCCGAAGCCGGTGTCACCGAACGCCTGCTGGTAGCTGATGCTGCCGCCGCGGACCTTGCCCGACCCGGTGTTGCGCGGCCGGCTGATGGAGTAGGTGCAGAAGCCGTCGGCCGTGCACAGCCCCTGCGCCACCTGGCGGGCGAACGTGGTCGGGTCGTTGACCAGGCCGGAGTTGAACTGCCGCTCGTTGGCCGAGTCGACCACGGTGTAGTTGTCGATCTGCTTGAGGAAGCCGGTGACCGCGACATACGACTGCGGCGCGAAGTACCACTCCGCGGACAGCGAGTAGTTCTTCGACTTGTAGTCCTTCAGGTCCGGGTTGCCGCCCGAGCCGGTCAGCACCGAGTCGTTGAGGAACAGGTTGTTCACCTGCATGTTGTACGGCGGGCGGGCGATGACCTTCGCCGCCGCGGCACGCAGCACCACTTCGTCGGTGAGGTCGTAGGCCACGTTGAGGCTGGGCAGCCAGTTCTTCGACGTGCGCGAGGAGGTCTGCCACGAACCGGCCGGGGCCGGCAGCACGGGCGCGCCGCTGTAGTTGAAGCCGGTGCCGTCGGTCTTGGTGTCCACGTAGCGCACGCCGATGTTGCCGTGGAAGCCGCCGCCGGCGAAGTTGCCCTGCACATAGGCCGCGTTGGTCTTCTCCAGCAGCTTGTAGGTGCCGTTGAGGTACGTGCCCGGGTCCTCGTTGCCGCCGTTGGTGTTGCGCACCCAGGCGTACTGGGCGTTGCGGTCGGGCATCACGTGGCTGGCGGAGCCATCCAGGCCACCCAGCGCATCCAGCGTGTCGGTGTAGCCGCCGAAGCCGAGGTCCTGCAGGTTGGTCGGTGCGTTGCCGCCGTAGACATGCGCCTGCATGCCTTCCTCATGGCGGTTCCAGCGGTAGCCCACGGCCACTTCGTTGAAGAAGCCGTCGAAGTACTTCGAGAAGTCCAGCTGGCCGTACGTATCCCGCGACTGCGCCGAGTAGTCACCGTAGTTGCCGGGCCAGCCGCCCAGGCCGGGCACGTCACCCATGTGCCAGTTGGCCGGGTTGCGTGCTGCCGCCGGGCTGTCGAAGTTGAAGCCCTTGTTGATGTCCCAGGTGTAGCCGCCCGCGTAGACCGGCTCCATCACTGCCTGGGAGATGTTGTCGTTACGCGCCTTGCTGTAGCCCGCCGCGCCGGCCAGCTGCCAGCCGTCGCCGTGGAAGGTGGACTTGATGTCGTGCGCCACGGTGCGCACCACGGACTTGCGGATGTTGCTGTCGAAGGTGTTCTGCGCGATGGCGGGGCAGGCCGGGTCATCGTTGCCGCAGACATGGCCGCCGGTGACGACACCGTTCGGGCCCTGGTTGAAGCTGGTCACGTTACCGGGCGTGGCGCCGGTGAACGGATACAGCGACTGGTTCCAGTTGTCGAAGTTCTCGCGCACGAACAGGTTGTTGATGTCGATGTCCCAGTTGTCCGTGGGACGGATCTGGAAACCGAGCGTGGCGGTGTCGCGCTTGCGCTTCTGCTGGAACCACGCCGAGTTGATCTCGTCGGGCACCTTGGCGTTGGGATCGAGCGAGCCGTTGGCGATGCCGGCGGCGACCGCCGGGCTGGACGCCCACTTGGAGACCGGGCTGTAGCTGAAGATCTCGAAACCCTGGCGATCGATCTTCTCTTCGTAATGCTGGATGGAGGTGACCATGCCGAAGGTGTTGGCATCGTTTTTCCAGCTGTACAGCGCCGAGCCGTTCGGACGCGTGCCCGGCGTGCCCTGGTCGTTGTAGTTGAGGCCGAACGAACCGCGCACCGTGTTCGCGGGCAGGTCCAGCGGCTTCAGCGTGTGCAGCAGCACGGTGCCGCCCAGGCTACCTTCGGTCAGGCGCGCCTCGGGCGACTTGTAGACTTCCAGGCGGCCGACGATTTCCGGGGCGAGCATGGTGAAGTCGAAACCGCGGTTCGGCTGCGCGCCGTACTGCCACGGCGTCTGCGACACCGGCTGCCCGTTGAGGAAGGTGAGGTTGAGGCTGGGATCGGTGCCGTCGATCGACACGCGGTCGCCCTGGCCGAACTGGCGATCGATGGTGACGCCGGGAATCTGCGTCATCGCCTCGGCGACGTTGGTGTTCGGGAACTTGCCGATGTCCTCGGCGGTGACCGCCTCGACGATGGCGTCCGCGTTGCGCTTGGTGTCCAGCGACTTCTCGAGGCTGGCCCGGATGCCGGTGACGGTGATGCCCTCGAGCTGCGCCGCCTTCTCGGCGTCCGCTTTCTCTTGGGCAGTCTGCGGTTTCGCAGGCGGGGCCGGCGCGTCCTGCGCGGCGGCCATACCCGTGAAACAACACAATCCGGCGATGATGCTCGCCGTGAGCAGGTTTCTACGATGCGACATGGTGTCCTCCCCTCAGAGGAATAGCGTCGACGGGTTTCGCGACCGCGCCGTGCTGTGTTGCTATCGAAAGGTCTTGCGACCCCGTGGTTTGCCGAGCCTGCTTGCCTTTCCCACCCTTCACTGGACGCTCGAACCGTGCAGGTAGAGACCGGCGGCACCGATCACCCCCAACTGCCCATGGTCCATCAGCCGTACCGGCACTTGCTGGAGAAAGGGACGCATGACGCCCTTGTTGAAAAACCTGTTGGCGAAGCTGCTGGCGATCAGGTGGTCGCGGATGCGGGGAAGGATGCCCCCGGCCAGGAACACACCACCACGCGCGCCGTAAAGCATGGCCAGGTCGCCGACGAAACTGCCCAGCACGCCGCAGAACACGTCCAGCGCCTCGACCGCGGCGGCATCGCTGCCATTGAGCGCGGCAGCGGTGACGGCCGCCGGCGTCGTCAACGTCGCGACCGATCCGCGCAGCGCCGACGTCGCGCGGTACAGATTGACCAGGCCCGGGCCGGACAGCGCGGTTTCGTACGACACGTAGTCACGGCCCCGGGCGAGCTCACCGAGGATGGCCACCTCGCGCGGGTTACCCGGCGCGAACGAGATCTGTCCGGCTTCCGTCGCCAGCACGGTCGCGTGCGGCGATCCCGGCAGGAGTACTGCGGAGCCCAGGCCCGTGCCCGGCCCCATGACCAGGATCGGGCCCACGGTGGGCTCGGCGGCGGTATGGATGATCGGCGTGGTCTCGTGGCTGCGCAGGAACTGGCAGGCGTAGGCCACCGCTTCGAAGTCGTTGACCACGGCCAGCCCGTGCAGGCCCAGCGTGTCGCGGATATCGCCGATGGACACCGGCCAGGGCAGGTTCTCGTTGACGATGGCATCGCCCAGTACGTAGCCGGCGCTGGCGATCGCGCAGTGCTCGATGGCGTCGCGGGCGTCCAGACGGCCGATGAAATCCTGCAGCACCGCGGTCAGGCTGGGCCAGTCGGCACAGGCATAACGCTCGTAATGCAGTACGTCGATGGTCGCGGCACCCGGCGGCCGGCGGACCAGGCCGATGCGGGCATGCGTTCCGCCCACGTCGGCGGCGATGAACGCCCCGGTACGCGACGCACGCACGATGTCCCGCTGGTTGGCCGATTCGCCCACGCCCTGCCCCTTGGTGCCCCTGATTCGCCATGAGTCTGTGAGTGGAATGACAACGTTGTCAACAGGACAAATGGCTAGGACAACGCGGAATCCGTAACGCGCTGCAACAGGAACGATCCGCGCCGCAGGGCGGCTGTACGCGATGCATGCCTTTGCGCACGCTCTCGTGACACCGGCTCGCTTGCCGCAAGGCGCGTGACGCGCCGCCACATCGAAAGTCGCCACGCGCTGCCCGTGGCTTCGCAAGAACCTCACTGCCGATTGACAACGTTACGCAGCCGAGTCAATAAAGGGACAATTCGGGGTTCAACAACGAGGGGTAAGCCATGTCGTCCACACCGGTCGCCGTCGAAGAGACGCGCCATTCCAGCCTGGTCCCGATGATCATCATCGGCGTCCTGTTCTTCATCTTCGGCTTCGTGACCTGGCTCAACGGCCCGCTGATCACCTTCGTCAAGCTGGCCTTCAACCTGGACGACGTCAACGCCTTCCTCGTGCCGATGGCGTTCTACCTGTCCTACTTCTTCCTCGCCTTGCCCTCGTCGTTCATCCTCAAGCGCACCGGCATGAAGAAGGGCATGGGCCTGGGCCTGTTCGTCATGGCCATCGGTGCGGTGCTGTTCGGCCAGTTCGTCACCATGCGCATCTACCCCGGCGCGCTGGTCGGCCTGTTCGTCATCGGCGCGGGCCTTTCGCTGCTGCAGACGGCGTCCAACCCGTATATCTCCATCCTCGGCCCGATCGACAGCGCGGCGCAGCGCATCGCGTTCATGGGCATCTGCAACAAGATCGCCGGCGCGCTGGCGCCGTTCGTCTTCGGTGCGGTGGTGATGAGCAACATCGGCACCTTCGACAAGCAGATCGCCGCGGCCGCCACGCCGGGCGAGAAGGACGCCCTGCTGGCCGCCTTCGCCGCCAAGGTGCATATGCCGTACATGGTGATGGCCGCACTGCTGGTAGTACTGGCGATCTGGGTGGTGCGTTCCTCGCTGCCGGAGATCCGCGCCTCGCACGACAACTCCGAGCGCGCCATCGGCCACGACAAGGGCAGCGTCTTCAGCTTCCCGCACCTGTGGCTGGGCGTGCTGTGCCTGTTCGTCTACGTGGGCGTGGAAGTGATGGCCGGCGACGCCATCGGCACCTACGGACAGGGCTTCGGCATGACGCCCGAGGACACCAAGCACTTCACCTCGTATACGCTGTTCGCCATGCTGCTGGGCTACATCGCCGGCTTGCTGCTGATCCCGAAGTTCGTCTCGCAGCAGCGCTACCTGGCGATCTCCGCGATCCTGGGCGTGCTGTTCTCCATCGGCACCTATGTCACCACGGGTTACACGTCGGTCGCCTTCGTCGCCGCGCTGGGCTTCGCCAACGCCATGATGTGGCCGGCGATCTTCCCGCTGGCGATCAAGGGCCTGGGGCGCCTGACCGAGTTCGGCTCGGCCTTCCTCATCATGGGCATCGCCGGTGGCGCAGTCATCCCGCAGCTGTTCGCGCACCTGAAGCAGACCCACGACTTCCAGGCCGTGTTCCTCTGCCTGATGGTGCCGTGCTACCTGTACATCCTTTACTACGGCGCGGCCGGCCACCGGGTGGGCCAGCACGCCCGCACGTAAGCCGCGGCATCTTCGCTCGACGACGGCCATCCAGTAGGATGGCCGTCTTGCTTACGAGGTTCGTCGATTGCGTAGTCCCACCATCAAGGACGTGGCCGAGCGGGCCGGCGTGTCGCTGAAGACCGTCTCCCGTGTCATCAACCACGAAGCATCCGTGCATGCGCGCACCCGCGAGAAGGTGCAGCGTGCCATCGATGCGCTGGATTACCAGCCCGACCAGGCCGCACGCAGCCTGCGCAGCCAGCGCACCTATGCCCTGGGCCTGGTCTACGACAACCCCAACGCGCACTACGTGATCGCCATGCAGAACGGCGTGCTGTCCGTGTGCCGCGAGCGTGGCTTCGGCCTGCAGATCCACCCGTGCGATTCGTCCGTGCCACGGCTTGCGGAACAGTTGTGCGACCTGGTCAGGCGCAACCGCCTGGCCGGCCTGGTGCTGTGTCCGCCGATGTCGGAGCAGCCGGCATTGCTGACGGCGCTGACCGAGCAGAAGGTGGCCTTCGTACGCATCATTTCCGCCCGACAGGATCCGAAAGACGGCTGGCCGTGCGTGTTCGTGGACGACCGCGACGCCGCCTACGCCATCACCGAGCACCTGATCCAGCTGGGCCACCACCGCATCGGTTTCCTGTGGGGCGGCAAGGAGCATCGATCCAGCCCGGAGCGCTACCAGGGCTATGAAGACGCCCTGCGCGAATACGGCCTGCCCGTGGACCGGAAACTGGTGGTCGAGGGCGACTACTCGTTCGACGACGGTTTTCGTGGCGCACGCCGGTTGCTGGCGCTGAAGGAACCACCCACCGCCATCTTCGGTTCCAACGACGAGATCGCCGCCGGCGTGCTGGCGGCAGCGCGCTCGGGCGGGGTGGACGTGCCCTGGGAGCTATCGATCGCCGGCTTCGAGGACAGCCCGTTCTCCAAGCAATCGTGGCCGGCACTAACCACCGCGCGGCAGAACACCGAGGAAATCGGGCGCCATGCCGCGCAACGCCTGATCGCCGAGATCGAGCACGACGACCCCTCGCACGCGCTGGGCAACGAGGGCTTCAGTCCCGACCTGGTCGTGCGGGGTTCCACGGCGCCGCGGCGCCCGCCTACGGGCGCTTAACACCGTTTTACGTATACTTCCGGGGTTGTCCGCGCCGCGTCGTGCTTCGATGCAACCTGCCGGCAACCACGCGTCCCTTTGATGGACCGTTCGCGCGCCGCCGACCGACGCGGCGCATCCCTTTCCCTTGGGCGGCAAGCACCGGCTGCGTCGTGCCGTGCCCGCTCGCGTGACAGGATCAAACATCCATGCAAGATCGCCACGGGCACGAAGCCCATTTCGGCTGGTTCCATCGCCGTCGTAAACACCTCAAGCCCGACGACCTGACCATCGTCGACCAGGCCATGTTGAAACGTGCCGTGGGTGCTGCCGCGCTGGGCAACGCCATGGAGTGGTTCGACTTCGGCGTCTACGGCTACCTGGCCGTCACCCTGGGGCACGTGTTCTTCCCCGGCAGCAGCCCCACGGCGCAGGTGATCGCCACCTTCGCCACGTTCACCGTGGCGTTCCTGGTGCGCCCCATCGGCGGCCTGGTGTTCGGCCCGATGGGCGACCGCTTCGGGCGGCAGAAGGTACTGGCGGCGACCATGATCATGATGGCAGCGGGCACGTTTTCGATTGGCCTGATTCCCGGTTACGACGCCATCGGCCTGTGGGCGCCGGCCTTGCTGTTGCTCGCGCGCCTGTTGCAGGGCTTTTCCACGGGCGGTGAATACGGCGGTGCAGCCACCTTCATCGCCGAGTATTCCACCGATGCACGCCGCGGGCAGATGGGCAGCTGGCTGGAGTTCGGCACGCTGGGCGGTTACATCGCCGGCGCGGGCGTGGTTACCGCGCTGACTACCCTGCTCAGTGCGGAGCAGATGCTCGACTGGGGCTGGCGCGTGCCGTTCCTCGTCGCCGGCCCGCTCGGCCTGCTTGGCCTCTATATGCGCATGAAGCTGGAGGAGACACCGGCGTTCAAGGCGCATGCCGATGCCATGGAAGCGGCCGGCGACGCCTCGCGCGTGTCGCTGAAGGAGCTGGTCTCGGTGCATGGGCCGCAGCTGCTGAAATGCATCGGGCTGGTGCTGGTATTCAACGTCACCGATTACATGCTGCTGACGTACATGCCCAGTTACCTCACGGTGACGCTCGGCTACAGCGAGGCCAAGGGCTTGCTGCTGATCCTCATCGTCATGCTGGTGATGATGCCGCTGAACGTGGTGGGCGGTTTCTTCAGCGACCGCCTTGGGCGTCGGCCGATGATCATCGGCGCGTGCGTGGCGATGTTCGTCCTCGCCATCCCGTGCCTGTGGCTGGTGGGCACCGGCAACGACTGGCTGATCTTCGCCGGCCTGATGGGTCTGGGCGTTGCCCTGGTGTGTTTCACCAGCACGATGCCCGCCACGCTGCCGGCGTTGTTCTACACGCCGGTGCGCTACAGCGCGCTGTCGATCGCGTTCAACGTGTCGGTCTCGCTGTTCGGCGGCACCACGCCGCTGGTTACCGCGTGGCTGGTGGAGCGCACGGGCGATCCGCTGTTGCCCGCCTACTACCTGATGGGCGCGTCCGTGATCGGACTGGTCACCATGCTGTTCGTGCGCGAAACGGCCGGCATGCCCTTGCGCGGTTCGCCGCCGGCGGTGGCCGATCATGCCGAGGCGACGGAACTGCTGGCCGGCGACGCGCCACTGACGGTGGACGAGGCCTTGCCGTCGGTGCCCGAGCGCGCTGTGATCGAAGGTCACGCCGCGTGACCTGACGTGACGTGCGATCCTGCGCGTCTTCGTCCCCTCGGTGGCACTGTCCATGGTCTATGTCGTCCTCGCCATCGCGTTCAGCGTGGCCGTTTCCATCCTGCTGAAGCTGGCGCGGCGTGGCCAGGTCGACATGGTCCAGGCCGTGGCCACCAACTACGTGGTGGCCGCGGCCCTGGCCTGGCTGCTGCTGGATGCCCGTCCGCAAGCGGCCATGGCCGCCAGCGACACCTACGCGCCATTGCTCCTGCTCGGCGTGCTGCTGCCTGCCATTTTCCTCGTGCTGGCGCGCTCGATACGCAGCGCCGGCATCGTGCGCACCGACGTGGCGCAGCGCCTGTCGCTGGTAATCCCGTTGATCGCCGCGTTCGCGCTCCTGGGCGAGGTCGCCACCGGACGCAAGCTGCTCGGCGTCACGCTCGCGCTGGTGGCGGTCGTCTGCGTGCTCTGGCGACGGTATCGCGGCGACCTCGACCCGCGCGCCGCAGGCCTCCGCAGGGAACCCGGTACATGGCTAGCGCCTCTCGCCGTGTTTGCCGGCTTCGGCGTGATCGACCTGTGTTTCAAACTGCTGGCCAAGGCCGGCGCGCCGTTCGCCAGTGCGCTGCTGGTCTCGTTCCTGATCGCCATGGTGCTGTGCTGGCTGGTCGTAGTCGGCCGCGCTATCGCCGGCGCGGCGACATTGTCGTGGCGGAGCATCGGTTTCGGTATCGTGCTGGGCGCGGCTAACTTCGCCAACATCCTGTTTTATGTGCGCGCGCACATCGCCTTGCCGAACGATCCGTCGCTGGTGTTTGCGGCGATGAATGTCGGCGTGATGGTGCTGGGCGCGCTGGTAGGCGCGCTGGCGTTTCGCGAGAAGCTGTCGTGGATCAACTGGGGCGGGCTGGTGATGGCGCTTGCGGCCATTGCGGTGATGACGGGCTGAGCGCCGCGCGCCACGATGTGCGTGGATCGCCCGCATCGCGGGCTCCTACAACCGCCGGCACCACCGCAACGGTTGCCGACCCCACCGCATCGATGCCCCCGGTAGGAGCCCACGATGTGGCGATCCCAAGCCACATACCAGCGCATCGAAACCCTGTAGGAGCCCACGATGTGGGCGATCCCCAATCCCGATAGGTCGTGCCGACTCAGCGACCCAACTGCGCCGCCTCGCGCGCCAGGGCTTCGATGGCCGCCCAATCGGACGTCGCGAGGAGCTTGGCGGGCGTGAGCCACGAGCCACCCACGCACACGACATTGGGCAGCGAGAGGAAGTCCGGCGCGTTGGCCAAGCTGATACCGCCAGTAGGACAGAAATGGATCTGCGGCAGAGGGCTGGCCCAGGCGCCGATCAACTTCGGGCCGCCGGCCGGTACGGCGGGAAAGAACTTCTGGAAGCGATACCCGCGCTCCAGCAGGGCCATGGCTTCGCTGGACGTAGCCGCACCAGGCAGCAGCGGCAGCTCGTGGTCGTCGGCGGCATCGAGCAGGCGGGGCGAACTGCCGGGCGACACGGCAAACTTCGCGCCGGCCTTGAACGCGTTCTCGAGATCACGCGCGGTCAGCACGGTACCCACGCCGACGAAGGCGCCTTCCACTTCCGCGGCGATCGCCCGCACGGCGTCCAGCGCCGCTGGCGTGCGCAGGGTGACTTCGATGGCGGGAACCCCGCCGGCCACCAGCGCGCGCGCCATGCCGACGGCCTTTGAGGCGTCCTCGATGATGACCACCGGCACCACGGGTGCCAGGCGCAACGCGGACTCGACACTCTGTTGCTTCGCTTCGTTGCTCATCAGGTACTGCTCCGTTGAATCAGAAGACGCCGGCACCGAGGTCGGCCGTGACGGCGGACTGACGGAACATGGCGAAAAGTTCGCGACCCATGCCGGTGTGGTGCACCGCCAGGTCGATCTGTTCGGGGATGCGACGTTCCCACTCGTCCGCGGGCACCAGCACCTCGATGCTGCCGGCCAAGGCATCCAGTCGCACCAGGTCGCCCGTGCGGATGCGCGCGATGGGGCCACCGGCTTCCGCCTCGGGCGTGACGTGGATGGCCGCTGGCACGCGACCCGAAGCTCCGGACATGCGGCCGTCGGTCAGCAGGGCAACACGGTGGCCGCGATCCTGCAGCAGGCTGAGCGTCGGTGTCAGCTTGTGCAACTCGGGCATGCCCCGGGCCCGCGGACCCTGGAAGCGCACCACGGCGATGAAATCGCGATCCAGCTCACCGCGGTCGAACGCGGCTTTGACGTCGTCCTGTTCGTCGAACACGATGGCCGGCGCCTCGATCACCATGCGATCGTCCGGCACCGACGACACCTTGATGACACCGCGGCCGACGTTGCCCTTGAGCATGCGCAGACCGCCGTCGTGACGGAACGGCTCCGCCATCGTGCGCAGCACGCCGCGATTGCCGCTTTCCTTCGACACCGGCTTCCAGGTCAGCGTGTCGCTTTCCAGCACCGGCACCTGGCGGTAGGCGTCCAGGCCCTGACCCATGATCGTGTTGACGTCGCCATGCAGCAGACCGGCGTCGAGCAACTGGTCCATGAGGAAGGCCATGCCGCCGGCATCGTGGAAGTGGTTCACGTCGGCGTAGCCGTTCGGGTACACGCGCGCCAGCAGGGGCACCACGGCGGACAACGCGTCGAAGTCGTCCCAGCGCAGTTCCACGCCGGCCGCGCGCGCGATGGCCACGAGGTGCAGCAGGTGATTGGTCGAACCGCCCGTGGCGTGCAGGCCGATGACACCGTTGACCACGGCGCGCTCGTCGACGATGCGGCCGATGGGGCGATAGTCGTCGCCCAGGGTGTCGATCGCCAGCACGCGCGCCACCGTGGCGCGGGTCAGCGCGTCGCGCAGCGGGGTATCCGGTGCCTCGAAGCTGGCGCCCGGCAGGTGCAGGCCCATGATCTCCATCAGCATCTGGTTGGAGTTGGCGGTGCCGTAGAAGGTGCACGTGCCCGAGCCGTGGTACGAGCGGGCCTCGGCATCGAGCAGCTCGGCACGCGTGGCCTTGCCGGCGGCGAACGCCTGGCGGACCTTGGATTTTTCTTCGTTGGGAATACCCGACGGCATTGGGCCCGACGGCACGAACGCGCTGGCCAGGTGACCGAAACTCAGCGCGCCGATCAGCATGCCCGGCACGATCTTGTCGCAGATGCCCAGGTACAGGGCGCCTTCGTACATGTCGTGCGACAGCGACACCGCGGTGGCCATGGCGATCAGGTCGCGCGAGAACAGCGACAGCTCCATGCCCGGACGGCCCTGGGTCACGCCGTCGCACATGGCCGGCACGCCACCGGCCACCTGTGCCGTGGCGCCCAGCGTGCGCGCGGCCTGCCGGATCAGTTCGGGGTAGCGCTCATAGGGCTGGTGGGCCGAGAGCATGTCGTTGTACGAGGTGACGATCGCGATATTGGAGGCGTGGCCGTTGCGCAACGCGTCCTTGTCGTTCTCGCCGCAGGCGGCGAAGCCGTGGGCAAGGTTGCCGCAGGACAGGTGGTGGCGCTTCGCGCCCTTGCCGCGCGCGGCGTCGATCCTGGCCAGGTAGGCCGCGCGCGATGCACGGCTGCGCTCGACGATGCGCTGCGTCACCTCGGCGACGATGGGATGGATGGTCATGGCATGTGTCCGGAGCGGCGAGGTGCCGCGCGATGATCGCGCGGCGATTTAACGATGATCAGGCTGCCCAGTAGATATCCACCGGGACGCGATCCTGCGTGAGCACCGCGGCGATCGGCAGGTCCGCACCGGCCTCGGCCTTGGCCAGCACGTCCTTCTTGTCGGCGCCTTCGATGTGCAGGTAGAGCGTTCGCGTATCGAGCAGGCGCGGCAGGCTGAGGGTGATGCGTGGTTCACCCGCGCCCTCGGCACGCATGGACAGCACGCTTTGCGTGCCCTTCAGGTCGAGTGCCTCGGCCAGTTGGTCGCCACCGGGGAAGAACGAGGCCGTATGGCCGTCCGGACCCATGCCGAGCACGACCACGTCGAACGGCTTGCCGAGTGCATCCACACGCTCGCCCACGGCATCCAGCGCGGCGTCCACGTCGTCGGCGTGCGACTTGTCGAACAACGGCAGGAACGCCGCCACGTGGGCCTCGTGCCGGATCAGGTGATCCTTGACCAGAGCGGCGTTGGAGCGCTCGTTGTCCTCATCCACCCAGCGCTCGTCGACGAGCGTGATGGTGACCTTCGACCAGTCGATCTCCTGCTGGGCGAGTACGGCGAACATCTGCTTCGGCGTGCTGCCGCCGGACACGGCGAGGCTGGCCTTGCCGCGCGCCTTGACGGCGGTGTCCAGCTTGCCGGCGATGTCCCGGGCCAGTTGGTCGGCCAGGGTGAGCTTGTCGGCGAAATCGTGCTTGTGGATCGTGGCGTTCATGCTGCGTCCTCGGCCCAGGTGCGGCCATCGCGTTCGATGAGCGCCACGGCGGCGCTCGGACCCCAGGTACCCGCGGTATACGGCTTCGGCGTGTCACCGCCGGCTTCCCAGGCGTCGAGAATGGGACCCGCCCAGTTCCACGCCGCTTCCACTTCGTCGCGGCGCATGAACAGGGTGGGGTTTCCACGCACGACATCGAGGATCAGCCGTTCGTAGGCGTCGGGCTGCTGCACGCCGAATGCCGCCGCGAAGCTCATGTCGAGCGGCACGTGGCGCAGGCGCAGGCCACCCGGACCCGGATGTTTGATGGTGAGCCACAGCTTGACGCCTTCGTCCGGCTGCAGGCGCAGCGTCAGGCGGTTGGGCAACAGCGCACCGTTGGTGGGATCGAAGATGGAGTGCGGCAACGCACGGAACGTCACCACGATCTCCGAGACCCGGCTGGGCAGGCGCTTGCCGGTGCGCAGGTAGAACGGCACACCCGCCCAGCGCCAGTTGCCGATCTCCGCCTTGAGGGCGACGAAGGTCTCGGTGCGCGACTGGTCGCTGCCCAGCTCGTCGAGGTAGCCCCGTACGCCCTGGCCTTCGGCCGCACCGGCGCGGTACTGCCCGCGCACCGTCAGCTGGGCGGCGTTGCTGGCGTCGATGGGGCGCAGCGAACGCAGCACCTTGAGTTTCTCGTCGCGCACGGCGTCCGGCGCCAGCGACGACGGCGGCTCCATGGCGAGCATGCAGACCAACTGCAGGATGTGGTTCTGGACCATGTCGCGCAGGGCGCCGGCGCGATCGTAATAACCCGCGCGATGGCCGACGCCGACCGTCTCGGCGACGGTGATCTGCACGTGGTCGATGTGCTGGGCGTTCCACAGCGGCTCGAACAGGGCGTTGCCGAAGCGCAGCGCCAGCAGGTTCTGCACCGTCTCCTTGCCCAGGTAGTGGTCGATCCGGTAGGTCTGCGATTCGTTGAAGACGCGGGCCACGGCATCGTTGATGGCGTTGGCGCTTTCCAGGTCGCGCCCGATGGGTTTTTCCAGCACCACGCGCGAGCGTGCGCCGTTGAAGCCCAGGGCGCCGAGGCGCTGGCAGATGTCGGTGAAGATGTCCGGCGCGGTCGACAGGTAGAACACGCGGATGTGGTTGGGCTGCACCTGCATCAGGGCAGAAAAGTCGTCCCAGCCTTCTTCCTTGCGTGCATCCAGCGAGAGATAGCCGACCATGGCGATGAACGCCTCGAGCTGGGCGGGGGCGACATGGGTGACGCCCTGCTCGACCGAACCGCGCACCAAGTCGCGGTAGCCGGCATCGTCCAGGCCTTCGCGGGCGACGCCGAGAATGCGGCTGCCGGGCTGGATCTGGCCATCCACGAAACGCTGGTACATCGCAGGCAGGAGCTTGCGCACGGCCAGGTCGCCGGTGCCGCCGAAGATAACGAGGTCGAAGGGTTCGATCGGGAGGAGTTGGGCGCTCACGACAGTGGCCTTTGCAAAACGGGAGGGTGCCGGAGGATCGTACCAGTGACATACCAGGACGTACCAGCCCCGTACCAATCGGCGCGACATTTCGCCTCGGAAGATCGGCGCGCCAGCGGCGCAAACGTTTACGTTGCCGATTTGGATCGTGCAAACAGTCGTTTGAATCCAAAGGGTTTGTGAGACGCGCGAATGAGTCTTGCCGCAGTGGTTGTGGATTGGTATCTTCCCGGCATGGAAACCGCCCTCGTCGCCGAGTACCAGCGCCTGCAGCACGACCCGGCCGCCCGGCAACCGCTGGCGTACATGCGCCTGCGCCGGGCGATCCGCACGGTGATCGAGAACGGCGAGGTGCAGGTCGGCCACGCACTGCCCAGCGAACGCGACCTGGCCAGGGCCCTCACCCTGTCCCGGGTCACCGTGCGCAAGGCCATCGGCGGGCTGGTCGAAGATGGCCTGCTCACCCAACGCCACGGCGCCGGCACCTTCGTATCCGAACGCATCGTCAAGCCGTTGTCGCGGATGACCAGCTTCACCGAGGATCTTCGCGCCCGCGGGCTCAACCCGCGCTCGGAGTTCTTCGAGCGGGCCATCGGCGAGGTCACCCCGGAGGAAGCCATGGCGATGAACCTCTCGCCCGGCACCCAGGTGGTCCGCCTGCATCGCCTGCGTTACGCCGGTGACGAGCCCCTGGCGATCGAGCGCAGCGCCGTGCCGCTCAGCCTGCTGCCCGACCCCAGCCTGGTCGAGGATTCCCTCTACGAAGCGCTCGACACGCTGGGCAATCGGCCGCGACGCGCGCTGCAACGCCTGCGCGCGGTGGTGCTGGGCCCGGCCCAGACCCGGCTGCTCCGGCTCGGTGCCGGCAGCGCCGGCCTGAACATCGAGCGGCGTAGTTTTCTCGACGACGGCCGCATCGTCGAATTCACCTGTTCCTGGTATCGCGGGGACATCTACGACTTCGTCGCCGAACTGCAAAGCGACTGACGGGCACACCACTTCTATGACCACCCAGCCGCAAGACACCCTGATGTACCGCGAAGCGCACGAGACGGCCGAGGTGGTCGAACGGCAACTCGCCCTCAACGAAGGCGTGATCGGCGCCCTTGCCGACCGGCTTCGTGCCCAGCCCCCGCGCATGGTCATCACCTGCGCCCGCGGCAGCTCCGACCACGCGGCGATGTACGCCAAGTACGTGTTTGAAACCCAACTGGGCGTGGTGACCGCATCGGCCTCGCCGTCGGTCACCTCCATCTATCACGCGGCACAGCGCCTCGATGGCGCGCTGTACCTCGCCGTTTCGCAGTCGGGCAAGAGCCCCGACCTGGTACGCAACGCGGAGGCCGCGAAGAAGGCCGGCGCCTATGTGGTCGCCCTGGTCAACGTGGTGGATTCCCCGCTGGCCGACGTGGCGGACGTGGTGGTGCCGCTGCACGCGGGCCCGGAAACCAGCGTCGCCGCGACCAAGAGCTACCTGGGCGCGCTGTTCGCGATCCTGCACATCGCCGCCCGCTGGAGCGGCCGCGCCGAGATCGCCGACGCCATCACCGCCCTGCCCACGCAGCTTCGCCAGGGCTGGGACGCGGACTGGTCGGCACTTACCGAGGGCCTGGTCGATGCGCACAACCTGTTCGTGGTCGGCCGCGGTTTCGGCTTTGCCGGCGCGCTGGAAGCCGCGCTTAAGTTCAAGGAAACCTGCAACCTGCACGCCGAGGCCTTCAGCGCGGCCGAGGTGAAGCACGGCCCGATGGCCCTGGTCGGCCCGCATTTCCCCGTGCTGTTCTTCGCGCAGAACGACGATACGCTGCCCGGCGTGCTGGAGATCGCGGCGGAGTTTCGCAAGCGCGGCGCCAATGTGTGGATCGCCGCACCCGGCGCCACGGGCGAGGGCGTGCTGCCCCTGGTCGCCACCGCGCCCATCGCCGCACCGCTGATCACCGTGCAGAGCTTCTACCGCGCCACGGCCGCGCTGGCACTGGCACGCGGTTTCAACCCCGACGTGCCGCCGCACCTCAACAAGGTCACCGAGACCGTCTGACCTCTCGCCCCACGTATAGGAATTGCCATGACCATCGCCCTCGTCAACGGCCGTGTGCTGACCGATAACGGCTTCCAGGGCGGCTTTGCCGTGCTGGTCGACGGCGACACCATCACCGGGCTGGCCTTGCCGTCCGATCCTCGCGTGCGCGCCGCCGAGCGCCACGACCTCGGTGGCCGCACGTTGCTGCCCGGTTTCATCGATTGCCAGGTCAACGGCGGCGGCGGCGTGCTGTTCAACGACGTGCCCACCGTCGAGACCATCCGCCGCATCGGGCAGGCGCACGCGAGGTTCGGCACCACCGGCTTCCTGCCCACCCTTATCAGCGACGATGCCGCGGTGATGGCGAAGGCCATCGACGCGGTGAACGATGCCGTGGCCCAGGGCGTGCCGGGCGTGCTCGGCATCCACCTCGAAGGCCCGTTCATCGCGCCCGAGCGCAAGGGCGTGCACGATCCGGCCAAGTTCCGTATCGCCGACGCCGACGACGTAGCCATGGTCGCCCGGCGGCACGGCGGCGTCACCCTGCTCACGCTGGCGCCCGAGCGCGCCTCGGCGGCGGTGCTGCAACAGCTGGTCGCCCACGGCGTGATCGTGGCGGCCGGCCACACGGCCGCCGACTACGACACCACCCGCCAGGCCCTGGCGACCGGCGTGCGTGGCTTCACGCACCTGTTCAACGCCATGACGCCGTTCACCAGCCGCGAGCCCGGCGTGGTCGGCGCCGCGCTGGAAGACGCCGCCAGCTGGTGCGGCCTGATCGTCGACGGCCACCACGTGCACCCGAGTTCGCTGCGTGTCGCCATCGCGGCCAAGGCGCCGCAGAAGATGATGCTGGTCACCGACGCCATGCCACCCGTGGGGTCGGACGATCCGAACTTCGTCCTGAAGGGCGAGACGATCACCGTCCGCGACGGCGTCTGCCAGACGGCCGACGGCACGCTGGCCGGCTCCGCGCTGGACATGGCCACCGCCGTGCGCAACACGGTGGAGATGGTCGGCGTGGCCTATGACGAGGCGGCCCGCATGGCCTCCACCTATCCGGCCGCCTTCCTCGGGCTGGAAGCCACCCACGGCCATATCGCGGCGGGCTATCGCGCCGACTTCGTGGTGATGGACGACGACCACATGGTGGCCGAAACCTGGATCGGCGGCGCGCGCGTCTACGCCGCCTGATCCGCCGCCCCGCACTGGCTCGCTTCCGCGCGGGCCAGGCGTTAACATTACGTTGTTCGGGTGTCCCCGCCGGCCTGAAGCGGGCGGGGATGAAACGGGAAGCCGGTGCGCCACACATGTGGCAAGGCCGGCACTGCCCCCGCAACGGTAAGCGTGAGGAGCCGCCCAGAACGGCTCCATCCACCGGCCACAGCCACTGCGCAAGCGGGAAGGCGCCGGTGCGATGCCCTCGGGCCAGCGCGAGTCCGGAGACCGGCCCGATCGGCGAATCCCGCGCTTTTAAGCGCGGGCGCCGTCCCGTTATCGGCGATTCGCGGAGGGCGAATCCGGACAGTCATCCGGGTGTTGCCCGTGGTGCCGTTCGTCGTTGTGTCCTCCCGCGCGCCTGTTGAGGCTACGCATTGCCGCACCAGCGGCGGAGGAAACCCGTTCCATGAAGAAGACCCTGCTCGCGACGGCCCTGCTGTCGACGATCGTCGCTGCCCACGCGGCCGACGCACCCAACGGCACCCTCGACCCGGTGGTGGTCACCGCCAACCGCGCGCCCACGCCATTGGACGAAGTGCTGGCACCGGTGACCGTCATCAGCCGCGAGGACATCGAGCGCCTGCAGCCCCGCAACGTGCAAGACCTGCTGGCCGGCCTGCCCGGCGTGACCATGACCAACAGCGGCGGCCTCGGTCAGCAGACCTCGCTCTTCATGCGTGGCAGCAACTCGGCACACACGCTGGTGCTGGTGGACGGCGTGCGCGTGGGCACCGTGGGTGCCGGCCTGCCCGCCTACGAGCAGCTGCCGGTCGAGCAGATCGACCATATCGAGGTGGTCCGTGGCCCGCGCTCCAGCCTGTACGGCTCGGATGCCATCGGCGGCGTCATCCAGATCTTCACCCGTCGCGGCCAGGCCGGCGAAGCGCCCACGCCCAGCCTGTCGATCGGCGGCGGCAGCCACGGCTACACCGCCGGGCAGGTGGGTCTCTCGGGCGGCACCACGCACGGCTGGTACAACGCCAGCCTGGGCGGCCAGTACACCGCGGGGATCAACGCCTGCCGCGTTGGTGCGAAGGAAGCCGGCAAGGGCTGCTTCACCGACGAGCCGGACCATGACGCCTACCGCACCTACAACGGCGCGCTTTCCGGCGGCTATCGCTGGGATAACGGCACCGAGCTCACCGGCAGCTGGCTGCGCAGCAAGGGCGACATCGAATACGACGGCGATTTCCAGAACCTGACCCGGCGCTCGCAGCAGGTGGCCGGTGCGAACCTGGCCTTCGACGTGCTGTCGGCCTGGCGCATGTCGGTCAGCCTGGGCCAGAACCAGGATCGCGCGGACAATTACCTTAACGGCGCGGACAAGACCTACTTCGGCGGCCTTGCCCAACTCTTTGTTACCGGCGCCGATAAGGTCCGTGGGGGTTACCTGTACTCCAGGCGCAACCAGGCATCCTGGCAGAACGACATCACGCTGGCCGCCGGCCAAACGCTCACCGCCGGCGTCGATTACCAACAGGAAAAGCTCGACAGCGACACGGCATACCTGAAGGACACCCGCAACAACACAGGCGTGTTCGCGCTGTACCAAGGCGTGTTCGGCCCGCACGAGATCCAGCTGTCCGCGCGCCACGACCACAATACGCAGTTCGGCAACCACACCACCGGCTCGGCCGCCTATGGCTACCGCTTCGACGACGGCATGAAGATCACGGCCTCGTACGGCACCGCCTTCCATGCGCCGACGTTCAACGACGAGTACTACCCGTACTTCCAGTACGGCCCGTCCGTGCGGAACCTGAAGCCAGAGAAGTCGCGTACGGCCGAAATCGGGCTGTCCAGCCGCCCCGGCATCTGGAACTGGGCGGTCAACGCCTACCAGACCCAGGTGGACGACCTGATCGGATACGACGCCGATTTCCTGCCGATCAACGTCAGCAAGGCGCGCCTGCGTGGTATCGAAGGTCAGGTGGGCGCCGACCTGGATGGCTGGCACGTGCGCGGTTACCTGACCCTGCAGCAGCCGCTGGACCGTGACAGCGGCACGGAAAAGGACAACCTGCTGGCCCGTCGCCCCCGGCGCACCGGCCGGGTGGACCTGGACAGGGACCTGGGCGCGTTCACGCTGGGCGGCTCGGTCTACGCCTCGGGCTACAGCTACGACGACGCGGCCAACACCACCCGTCTGGGCGGCTACACCACCGCCGACCTGCGGGCCACCTGGCACCTGGACGACGCCTGGAGCGTGCAGGGCCGCGTCGCAAACGTTGCCGATAAACGCTACGAAACGGCGGCGTACTACAACCAGCTGGGTCGCACGTATTACCTCACCCTGCGCTTCTCGCCCCTGCGCTGATCCGGCCTGCCGGCGGCTCCCGCCGGCAAACGGGGTACCCCTGCCTTCCGGCAGGGCCCCCACTAAAGGCACACGCCACGAAACCGTGGGAACGTCATAAAGTCTGTGGGCGCGGGTATGCTTCCCGCGATCACAGGAAGTGTCGTGAACGTTTTTGCACCTTTCATCCGCAGGCCGATCGGAACCTCGCTGCTCGCGGCGGGGCTGGTGTTGTGCGGCTCCATCGCCTACATGCTGCTGGGCGTGGCGGCGCTGCCGTCCATCGAAGTGCCCGCCGTGTTCATCCAGGCCCAGATGCCAGGCGCCAATGCGCAGACCGTGGCCTCGACCATCGTCGCCCCGCTGGAGCGCCACCTCGGCCAGATCCCGGGCGTGGACCAGATGTACTCGAACAGCTCGGAGGGCAGCGGCTTCGTGCGGCTGCGCTTCACCCTGGCGCGCTCCACCGATGCGGCCGCCCGTGACGTGCAGGCCGCGATCAACGCGGCCGCCGCCGACCTGCCGGCCGGCATGCCGACGCCGCCGCAGTACTTCAAGTTCGACACCGGCCAGATCCCCGTCCTGCTGGTGACCTTCACCTCGAAGACGCTGCCGCCGGACAAGCTCTACGACGTGGTGGACACGCTCATCCGCCCGGCCGTGGCGCAGATCGAAGGCGTGTCACGCGTGCAGGTGTTCGGTGGCACGCCCCACGCGGTGCGCGTGGAACTGGATACGCGCGCACTGTCGTCGAAGGGACTGACCGCCAACGACGTCTCCAATGCGCTCAGTGCCGCCAACGTCACCTCGCCGCAGGGCGTCCTCTCGGATGGCCACAGCCAGATGACGGTGACGGCCACCGACAGCCTGCGCGACGCGAAGGACTTCGGCAAGATACTGATCGCCGTGCGCGACAACGTGCCGGTGCGCCTTTCGGATATCGCCAGGGTCTACAACGGCCAGCAGGACCAGTACCAGGCCGCGTGGTTCCAGGGCGAGCGCGCGGTCACCATGCAGATGAGCAAGCGGCCGGAAGCGAACTCCATCGCTACCGCGGACGCGATCCGAGCGGCGCTGCCCCGGTTCCGTTCGCTGCTACCGGCGGATGCGAAGGTCACCCCCATCTTCGATCTGACCCAGACCACCCAGTCGGCGCTGCACGAGGTGAAGGTGGCGCTGCTGATCAGCATCGTCATGGTGTTCCTGGTGATGATGGTGTTCCTGCGCCGGCTCGGTCCCACGCTCATCGCCACGCTGAGCGTGCCGTTGTCGCTGGCGGGCGCCTTCGTGGTGATGTGGACGCTCGGCTATACGCTCAACACCATGTCGCTGATGGCGCTGGTGCTGTGCATCGGCTTCGTCGTGGACGATGCGATCGTGGTCATCGAGAACATCGTGCGGCACATGGAGAACGGATCCAAGCCGATGCCTGCCTCGCTGGATGGCGTCCGCGAGATCGGCTTCACCGTCATGTCGATCACCCTGTCGCTGGTGGCCGTGTTCGCGCCCCTGCTGTTCGGCAACAGCCTCATCACCAAGCTGCTGCGCGAGTTCTCGGTGACGCTGGCCGCGGCGGTACTGATCTCCGCCATCGTATCGCTCACGCTGACACCGGCCCTGTGTGCCCGCTATCTCAAGCACGATGCGCCCGGGCGCCAGCCCGGTCGGATGGAACGCGCGCTGGAGCGCTTCGATCGCGGGTTCCTGCACTTTTACTCGCGTGGCCTGGACTGGGCCATGCGGCACCGGCGGGTGATGCGCTGGCAACCGCTGATCCTGCTCGTCGCGACGTTCGGGCTGGGCTTCGCCGTGGTGAAGACCGCCGGCGGCAACTTCATGCCGGACGAGGACACCGGCATGCTCCAGGCCGAGGTCACCGCGGACGCGAACATATCCCCGACGGAGATGTCGCGCCGGCTCAAGCGGGTCGGCGAGATGATGCAGAGCGATCCCGCCGTGGCGGACGTGACCACGATCCTGGGCAGCGGCAACGACGGCGCCGCGGTGGGCAACAACGGCACGATGTTCATCGATCTCAAGCCCAAGGGCAGCGGCGCCGGGCAGCGCCACGAGTCGATGAAGGAGTTCCTGGATCGCAAGGGCAAGGAGTACGACAAGCTGTCCGATGTCCAGGTGTTCATGAACCCGATGCAGTTCCTGGGCGGCAACGGCGGCAACAGCAATCGCGGGCAGTATTCGTTCCAGCTGGTCAGCACCGGCGGCGAGCCGCTGCAGCCGTGGACACTGAAGCTGGTGCGGCAGATGCGGGCCATGCCGCAGTTCCGCGACGTCGGCAGCGACTTCGACATCGTCGGCAAGCAGCAGATGCTCTCCGTGGACCGCAATGCGGCCGGCCGGCTCAACGTCGGCATGGGCATGGTCGATTCAGCCCTGTACAACGCCTTCGGCCAGCGCCAGGTATCGATCATCTACTCCGACGTCAACCAGTACTGGGTGGTGCTTACCGCCGCGGCAGCGCAGGAGTTGAGCCCGGACACGCTGCTCAATACCTACGTGAAAAACACCGTCGGCAAGATGATTCCGCTCTCGGCCGTGGCCACCATCCGGCCGGTGGCGACACCCAGCGCGATCACGCACCAGAACCAGCTCGAATCGGCGGACATTACGTACAACCTCGCGCCGAAGATCACCCCCGACAAGGGCAATGCCCTGGCCGAAGAAGCCGTACGCCGGATCGGCCTGCCGGCGGGCGTGCGTATGGACGTTACCGGCACCAACCAGCGCATGCGCGATGCGCAGTCCAACGGCATGGTGCTGCTCATCGGCGCCATCCTCGCCGTGTACATCGTGCTGGGCATCCTCTACGAAAGCCTGGGTCATCCGCTGACGATCATCTCCACGCTGCCGGCGGCCGGTGCAGGCGCCTTCCTGGCGATGCTGGTCACGCAGACCCAGCTCACGCTGATGGCGATCATCGCCGTGCTGCTGCTGATCGGCATCGTGAAGAAGAACGCGATCCTGATGGTCGACTTCGCCCTGGTCGCCGAACGCGAGCACGGCATGTCTCCCGTGGAGGCCATCCGCCAGGCCGCGCTGGTGCGTTTTCGCCCGATCACGATGACCACGCTGGTCGCCATGGGTGCGGCACTGCCGCTGGCCATCGGCTTCGGCGTGGGCTCGGAGATGCGTCGCCCCCTGGGCATCGCCATCGTCGGCGGCCTGCTGGTCTCGCAGATGCTGACCCTGCTGAGCACGCCCGCCATCTACCTGTGGAACCACGACCGCAAGGAGCGCAAGGCCACGCGGATACATCGCCGCATGCTCAAGCGCCGCTACAAACGCTGGAAACGCCTTCGTAAAAAATAGGCGCATGTAGGAGCGAACGATGTTCGCGAACCCAAGACGCGCATGCTGCGAATGAAGCCATGCACCAACCCATGCCGGCGTTTCCGTGCGCAAAACAAAGTGCTCTTGCGCTTTGTTCGCCTTCCAACGTCAGAGCCGCTTCGTCGGGGCCACGGAAACGCCGACAGGATGGTTTGCATGGTTTCAGTCGCGGTAGATACCGTGACGGTTCGCGGACATCGTCCGCTCCTACCCCCCACCACGGCAAATCCATCCGCACCGCATGTAGGAGCGCACGATGTGCGCGATACGTCGTTGCGATACGTCGGCAAGCTACATCGCCGTAATCAGACCGACGCATCCCCCACAGGCAACATCCCCGCATTCTTCCAGCTACCACGGCGGTAATACACCGCCGTGATGCCGAGCGACACCAGCGAACCCACGGGGAAGCTCCACCAGATGGCGTCGGCTCCCCAATACGGTTCGAGGAGCGCGGCGAACGGATAGCGCACCACCCACATCGCGATGACCAGCACCACCAGCGGCAGCATCACCGCGCCGGTGGCACGCACCACGCCGAACATCACGAAGGTGACGCCGAACAGCAGGAACGACCAGACCACGATGTGGTTGAGATGCTGTGCGATGCCGATGGCGGAACTGTCTTCGCCCAGGAACAGCGCCAGCGCCGCCCGGTTGAACAGGTAGATCACCAGCACCAGCGTGCCGGTGAGTAGGAAATTGGTAAGGATGCCCGCGCGGCCGATGCCGGCGACGCGATCCCAGCGCCGCGCCCCCACGTTCTGCGCCACCATCGACGACACCGCCGAGCCGATCGCCAGCGCAGGCATCTGGATATAGGTCCACAACTGCGCGGCGGCGCCGTAGGCCGCCGTGGTCTGCGAACCGTGCCGGTTGACCAGCGACATCATGATGATGGCCGACGAGGAGATGACGATCATCTGCGCGCCCATCGGCAGGCCCTTGAGCAGCAGCTGCTTGAGCAGCACGGGCCGGGGCAGCAACAGGTGCAGCTCATGGCGGCCGATGCACAGGAAATGGCGTCGCCGATACAGCCAGCCGACCAGCGCCAGCAGCGAGACCACCTGCGCGATCAGCGTAGCCACCGCGGAGCCCGCGATACCCATGGCGGGTACCGGGCCCAGGCCGAAGATGAAGAGCGGATTGAGCGCGACGTCGAGCACCACGGACAACAGCATGAAGGCGAAGGGCGTGCGCGAATCGCCCGCGCCACGCAGCGTCATCATGAGGAACGTGTGCAGGTACATCGCCGGCAGGGCGACGAAGATGATGCGCAGGTACGCCGTGGCATAGGGCAGCGCGTCGTGCGGCGTGCCCATGGCGGCGAGCATGACCGGCGTGGCGACGAAGCCGCCCAGCGCGACCAGCAGCGACATCACGACGAAGAAACCGAGCCCCGTGCCCACCACGCGCCGCGCCTCGGGCACGTCGTTCGCCCCCAGCGTCTGGCCGACCATGATCGTGGTGGCCATGCCCACGCCGAAGACCACGCCCAGCAGGAAGAACAGGATCAGGTTGGCATTGGACGTCGCAGCGAACGCGGCCTCGCCGAGGAAGTGGCCGATCCAGACCGCGTTCACCGACGCATTGAGCGACTGCAGCACGTTGGCGCCCAGGATGGGCAGCGAGAAACGCAACAGCGTGCTGACGATCGGGCCTTCGGTCAGCGTGCCACGCGGCGGGGTCACGCCTCGTCGCCGATGGATGGGCATGGCTACGGCCGAAGGGGAAGGAGGGCGCAGTTTTACCCGGAGCAAACCGCGCGTCAATCGCCGCCCGGCGAGCCCGTGGCGACCATCGCGGACGACCAGTCCTCGACGGCGCCGTTGCCGCACAGGCTGGCTTCCAGCGCGTCGATCGACACCGGACGGGCGAACAGGTAGCCCTGCATCGCCACGCACCCTTCGCCCAGCAGCCAGCGCCGCTGGCTTTCGGTTTCCACGCCTTCCGCCACCACTTCCAGGTTGAGGCTGCGGGCGAGGAAGATGATGGATCGGCAGATCGACGCGTCGACATCGTCGTCGAGCAGGCTGGTGGTGAAATGACGATCGACCTTGATCTTGTCCAGCGGCAGCCGCGAGAGGTAGGTCAGGTTGGAGTAGCCGGTGCCGAAGTCGTCCAGCGAGATGCTCACACCCATGGCGCGCAGTTCGTGCAGGGTGCGGATGGCGCGCTCGGGCTCCTGCATGAAGGCGCTTTCGGTCAGTTCCAGCTCGAGCGAGGAAGCACTGGCACCGGTCTCGGCCAGCGCCATGCGCACCTCCGCGACCAGGTCGGTGTGCACCAGCTGTTGGGCGGAGACGTTCACCGCGATGCGGCACCCGGGGCCCAGGCGGTCGAACACCAGTCGCTGCTGGCGGCACGCCTCGCGCAGCACCCACTGGCCGATCTGCACGATGGCGCCGGTCTCTTCCAGCAGGGGCACGAGCTTGTCGTTGCCGGCCAGGTCCGCCGGTGCGGACGGCCACCGCAACAGCGCTTCCACGCCGATCACCCGGCCATCGTCGCCCGAGTGCTGCGTTTGCCAGGCCAGCGACAGCTCGTTGTCCAGGTTGACGCCGGACAGCCGGGTGAGCACGGTGAGACGGGCCATGGCGGTGGCGTGCATGTCCGCCGCGTAGCGCTTCCACGTGTGCCGGCCCGAGCGCTTGGCGACGTACATGGCCGTGTCGGCGTTGCGGATCAACGTATCGGCATCGGCGCCGTCGCGGATGGCGAAGGCCACGCCCATGCTGCACTTCAGGCGCTGCATGGTGCCACCGACGGTCAGCGGCTCCTCGATGGCGCGCTGGATACGCGGCAGCACTTCCATGGCCGTCGCCGGATGGCTGGTGAAGGGCAACATCGCCACGAACTCGTCGCCGCCGAAACGGCCCACATGGCCCAGGCCGTCCAGCGCATCGCCCAGGCGCAGGGTGACGTCGCGCAGCACCTGGTCGCCCAGCGCATGGCCGAGCGCGTCGTTGATGACCTTGAAGTGGTCCAGGTCGATGAACAGCACCATCAGGCCCGAGCCCTCGCGCACGCTATCGGTCACCAGCTCGTCGAGTTTCTCGCGCAGGGCGCGCCGGTTGGGCAACCCGGTCAGTTCGTCGTGCGTGGCCTGGTGGTTGAGGCGCTCTTCGTAACGGCGCTGCTCGGTCACGTCACGCATGATCACCAGCGTGCCGTCGCCCTTGGTGTCCCGGTAATCGGACAGGGCCAGCTCGGCCTCGAACGGCATGCCGTGGTCGGGATTGAGCCACGCGATGAGGTTGGCGCCATCGGGTGACCCGGCACGCAGCACCGCCAGCGCGTCGTCGTCCATGAAGCCGTCCACGCGGCGGCCAACCAGGGTCTCACCGCTGCTGCCCAGGCGCTCTTCGGCGCGCGGGTTGGCGTACTCGATACCGTCGTCCCGCACGATGGCCAGCGGCAGCGGCACGCGGGCCAGCAACTGACGATAGGCGGCGGCGCTGGCGGCGAGGTCGCGATCGGTATCCTCCAGCCGGCGGCGCGTTTCGTGGAGTACGGTGACCTCGGCGATCGTACCGGCCAGGACGGGCCGGCCGTCCTCGTCGGTGATCCGCGAGGCGCGCAGGGCGACCCGCACTTCGCGCCCGTCGAGGCGACACAGCCGGTGCTCGAACTCCAGCGGGCCGTCTTCCGTGGCGAAACGGTCCACCCAGGCTGTGATGCCAGCCTGGTCGTCAGGATGCACCAGCCGGTAATACGTGCCACGACGTACCACCACACGCTCGGGCGGATAGCCGGTGATCTCATGGACTTGGCCGGACCAGACGATCTCGCCGGAGGTCAGGTCGGCTTCCCACAAGCCGATGTGGCCGGTGCGCTGCACATCGCCGAGGTGCCGCGCCGTGCGCGACAACGCATCGAACAGCCGCGACTGCTTCCGGTAGGCCCGGTCGAACGCGGTGGCGAAGAGATGGATGAGCAGCACCAAGGCCAGCGTCGCCAGCAGGGTCTGCCGGGCCTGCGTCCACCAGTCCGCCAGAACCGCCGAGCGATCGACCGAAGAACGAGCCACGAACGGGTAGACGGTCGAGGCGGCCCAGGCCGCGATACGCTCCGGGTCCTCGACAAAGCCCGTGCTGCCGGGGACCACGTTACCCGCGGTCCATGCCCTGACCGGCCCACCGCCGTTGCTGGTGAACACACGGCCGGACGGCGAGAAGATCGTCATCTCGGCCGTGTTGCCCAGCATGGTCAGGCGCATCGCGTCGCGCATGCGCTCCGCGCGGATCACCGTACCGAAGGCGGCCGGCTCCGCCACTCGGGAGTCCACCAGGATGCGTAAGGCCGATCCGGACCCTTCCGTCTCACCGATGGCTACCCGGACGCTGGCACCCAGGGCCATCCGCCGCGGAGCGGCCAGCATCGGGACCCAGTCGTAGACCGGCGTGTGCGTGGAGGCTATGACCGTACCGCGCGCGTCGAGGGCCAGAAAATTGGGCAACTCCGGGTGCCGCGCCTGCACCTCGGCAAGTTGGATGCGCAACTCCGAAATATCTGGGCGATCGACCTCGTTACGCAGTGCCAGCAGGGGGCCCAGGCTGGCATCCACCTGCTGGTCGAGCAGTCTGACCACACCATTGGCCGACGCCGCGACCTGACGCTGGCTGGTCGCCAGCATGCGCGCGTATTCCTGCATCTGCAGACCCGCGACCAGCGCGGCGATGCCGAGCGAAAGCACGACACAAACGGCCCAGATCGCCAGACGGATGGTATGGGCGCGGGTCTTTGTCGCCCCCTGTGCCGTCGCGGTCGCCACCGTATTGCCGCCTCCTCGGGTCGTAGTCCTGGCCCGCCCTCGCGAAGCCTCGTCGTCCTGTAACGGCACCAAAGGACGCCGCTTGAACGAGAAAGATTTAGCCCTCCCCCTTTTTTCACGCTCGCTCAACACTATTTACAGAACCATCCGGTTCATAAACACGTCCCAGCACAAGGACCCTCCCCCGCCATGCGTTCGTCCCGCCTCGCTCTCGGCGCTCTCGCCGCGCTTTCCCTTGCCGCCGTGTCCATCCCCGCGGCCGCCGAAACCCACATCGAGTTGCAGGGTGGCCGCAGCTACATGGACAGCTACGGCACCAATGTCTTCTTCATCGAGTCGGTGTTCGACGCCCGCCCGATGGGGGGCAGCCGCTTCACCTGGTCACCCGACGTGTCGATCGGTTACGTGAAGGGTCGCGACATCGGTCGCTACGAGCAGTCCCGTCCCGGCGTCACCAACAATGTCTGGGTAGGCGCTGCCGGTGCGCGCCTCCACTACGGCAGCGAGGGTGACTGGTACCGCCCGTTCTTCTTCAGCTTCCAGGTCGCCGGCACGGCGGGCGGGCGCACGCAGGCACTGTCCAGCGGCTACGAGTTCGTCAGCACCCTGGGCTGGCAGTACAAGAACATCAGCTTCCAGATCCGCCATATCTCCAACGGCAGCTTCCAGGAGCCGAACCGGGGGGAGACCATGGGGCTGGTGGGTATTGGGTTCGATATCTGAGTTTTTCGTGTTGAGGAGGGGGCTCGCCTTCGGCATCGCGTTTGGCCTTGGGTCGTGGAGCAAGAGCCGGCGACTGAGGTTGCTTGGGATCGAGCAGAAGAGCCAGGTTTCGCTTCGTTGCTGGGAACGCTCGCTTGCCTGTTGCGCTCGGCATCCGTCGCCTTAGGTGTGTTGAGGGTTCGCGCACGTGCGTGCGCTCCTACACGGCCGGCGGATCACGCGTTGAATAAACGAGCCCTACCTCCGGGGTAGGAGCGCACGATGTGCGCGAACAGCCAACAAAGCGATGACGCCGTACCCCGACCCCTGCTTGCCACCACCACTCGCGGCTCGCCCTACACGCCACCTCAGTCTGGGGAAGAGCCGGCGGGTAGCCCCCTCGGTGCCGGTAGCCGCAGGCGAGGGATTCGAACGGAAAAAGCCCGCAGGGGGCCGGCCAGGACGGCCGGCCGTTTCCGCTGAGACAGGAAGTCGAATCGGAAACCTCCGTTCGAAGCCCGACCCGGGCCCGTAGGGCAATAAGAAAACGGCCGCGGAGCGGCCCTTCCTTAGCGGGTCGCCGCAGGCGTGGCACCGAGGGGGCTACCCGCCGGCTCTTGCTCCACGACCGCAAGGCCTTAAAGCTTTAAAGCTTTAGGACCAAACACAACACCGAAGGCAAACCACCGCTCAATGCCCCGAAGCCGCCGGCCCCGCCTTGGCCGCGAACGGTGGCTTGGCCAGCCACACCACGAAGATCAGCGCCACGAAAACGAAGCCAAGCAGGTAGAACACCTCGTTGAACGAGATCTGGTACGCCTGGTTGGTGATCATCGCGTTGACTGACGAAGCGGCGTATTGCGGATCGCCTCGACCGATCTGGGCCATGGCCTGCGTGGTGTTCGGGTTGAACGGGGTGAAGTTCTCCGCCAGGCGCTCGTGGTGCACGATGGCTCGGCGATCCCACAGGAACGTGGTGATCGACGCGGCGAAGCTGCCGCCCAGCGTACGCAGGAAGGTCGCCAGGCCTGAGCCTGCGGCGATCTCCCTGGGTTGCAGGTCGGACAGCAGGATGCTCAGCACCGGCATGAAGAACAACGCCACGCCCAGGCCCTGGATCAGCTGGACCATCGCCACGCTGTAGAAGTCCACCTGCAGGTAGAAGTCCGAGCGCATGAAGCAGGTCGCGCCCATGACCAGGAACGCGCCCGAGGCCAGGACGCGCAGGTCGAACTTGTGCGCATACTTACCCACGAACGGCGTCAGGATCACCGGGATGATGCCCAGCGGCGCCGCCGCCAGGCCTGCCCAGGTCGAGGTATACCCCACGTTGCGTTGCAACCACTGCGGCACCAGCAGGCCGATGGCGAAGAACGCCGCGTAGGCCAGCACCAGACACAGGGTGCCCATGGCGAAATTGCGATGACGGAACAGCTTCAGGTTGACGATCGGGTCCTTGTCGGTCAGTTCCCAGATCAGGAACACGGCCAGGCCGATGGCGGCGACGATCGCGGTCACCACGATGAAGGGCGAGTTGAACCAGTCCTCGTCGTTACCCTTGTCGAGCACCACCTGCAAGGCACCCACGCCGATGATGAGCGTGATCAGGCCCACGTAGTCGACCTTCGGCTTCTCGGTCACTTCCGGCCGGCCCTTCATCTGGTTGGCCACCACGAAGCTCGCGAACATGCCGATGGGCACGTTGATGAAGAAGATCCACGGCCAGGTGTAGTTGTCGGTGATCCAGCCGCCCAGGATGGGGCCGGCGATGGGCGCCACGACGGTGACCATCGCCAGCAGGGCTAGCGCCATGCCGCGTTTGGCCGGTGGATAGATCGAGATCAGCAGGCTCTGCGTGATCGGGTACATCGGGCCGGCCACCGCACCCTGGATGGCACGGAACACGATCAGCATCGTCATGCTCTGCGCGATACCGCACAGGAACGACGCCAGCGAGAACAGCAGCGTGGCCCACACGAACAGCTTGGTCTCGCCGAAGCGACGGGTGAGGAAGCCGGTGAGTGGCAACGCGATGGCGTTGCTCACCGCGAACGAGGTGATCACCCACGTGCTCTGGTTGGAGCTGACGCCCAGGTTGCCCGCAATCGTAGGCAGCGACACGTTGGCGATCGTCGTATCGAGCACCTGCATGAAGGTCGCGAGCGATAGCCCGACCGTGGACAGCGCCAGGTTGGGCGGTCGAAATTCGGTGCTCATGAGCCGTCTCCCTTACTTCGGGGCCTGCTGCTCGGCGCCTTCATCCGCGGACGTGTTCTCGTGGATCACGCGCGCGATGTCCTTGTCGGCATCGGCCAGCTGCTTGTCGTAGATCGGCGTGCTGAACTCGGGCTGCGTGGGCGACTGCTTCGCCAGCAACGCGCCGTTCTGGTCGTGCAGCGACACCGTGACCTTGGTCGACAGGCCCAGGCGCAGCGGCTTGTCGTCCAGTTGCTTGGGATCGGTGAACACCACGCGCACCGGTACGCGCTGCACGATCTTGATCCAGTTACCCGTGGCGTTCTGCGCCGGCAGGATGGAGAACGCGCTGCCGCTGCCGACGCCCAGGCTGCGGATCTTCGCCTTGTACACGGTGTCGCCGCCGTACACGTCGGCCGTAACGTCCACCGGCTGGCCGATGCGCATGTGGGTCAGCTGGGTTTCCTTGAAGTTGGCGTCGATCCACACCTCGTGCAGCGGCACCACGGCCATCAGCGCCGCGCCCGGCTGCACGCGCTGGCCGACCTGCACGCTGCGCTTGGCGACGTAACCGTCCACCGGCGCCACCAGGGTCGCGCGGACGAAGTCGAGGTACGCAGAGCGCAGCTTGGCGGCGGCGGCACGCACATCCGGGTGGGACGACACGACGGTGTCGTCGACCAGCACCTTGTTGCTGCTGTACGACTGCTTGGCGGAGGCCAGGCTGCTTTCCGCGGAGGTCAGCGTGTCGGCGGCGTGCGAGAGTTCCTCGGCGGAGATGGCACCCGACTTGGCCAGGTCGCGGCGGCGGTTGTAATCCTGCCGGGCGCGATCCACCGCAGTCTGGCGTACCGCCACGTCGGCCTGCGCCGAGGTCACGTTGTTGTACAGGCCACGCACGCGGCGCACCGTGTTGGCGAGGTTGGCGCGCGCGCTCTCGAGGGCGACCTCGGCGTCGCTGGGATCGAGCTTGACCAGCACGTCGCCCTGGTGGACCAGGTCGCCGTCGTCGGCACCGATCGAGGTGACCGTGCCGGCGATCTGCGGGGTGATCTGCACCACGTTGCCGTTGACGTAGGCGTCGTCGGTATCTTCATACCAGCGACCGTCCACGAAGTACCAGATCACCCAGCCGATGAGGGCGAGGACGACCACGAGCAACAGCAGTTTGAGGAAGAACCCGCGACGGCTCTTCGGGGGCGGCGCGACGACGGCGCCGGCGGGGGCGGTGGTTTCTTGTGACATCGGAAGCGGCCTCGGGACGATTTCTTAAGGGGTTGCCGGCGTGCTGGCGGTCGCGACGGATGCGTCGTCGGCCGAGGGGCGGAACCCGCCACCCAGCGCCTGGATCAGTTGGACGGAGGTATCGACCTGCTGTGCTTTCAGCGACGCCGTGCGCTGCTCGGCCTCGAGCAGCTGCTGGCGTACCACCAGCGACTCCAGGTAGCTGCCGACGCCGGCCTTGTAGCGCTGCTGCGACAGGTCGTACGCCTGCTGGGCCGCGTCCTGCGCCCGCTGCTGGGCCTGGATCTGCGTCGCCAGGGAGTCGAGCGCGGACAGTTCGTCCTGCACTTCGTTGAGCGCACGCACCAGGGTGGTGTTGTATTGCGCGACGGCCAGGTCGTAGTCCGCATCCTTGCCGGCCAGGTTGGCGCGCAGGCGGCCACCGTCGAAGATGGGCAGCGAGAACGCGGGCAGCACCTGCCAGAAGCGCGCCTGCGAGGCGAACAGGTTGTCCGATCCGCCGGCCAGCTGCGCTGCGAGCACGCCCAGCGTCACGTTGGGCAGGAAACGCGCCTTGGCCGAGACGATGTCCTTCGAGGCGGCTTCGACGCGCCAGCGCGCGGCGACCAAGTCGGCACGGTGGCCGAGCAGGTCGGCCGGCAGGTTGGCCGGGATGGCGACGGCGGCCGGGCTCAAGGCGGCGGGACGCACGATGTCCAGGCCACGATCGGGGCCCTTGCCCAGCAGCACGCTGAGCGAGCTGCGCGCGCTGTCGATGGCGCGCTGCGCCACCGCCACCTCGCGCTCGGCCGACGCCACTTCGCTGTCCGCCTGCTTGACCTGCATCTGGTTGTCGACGCCCGCGGCGACGCGCTGCACGGTCAGCTTCTGCGACGCATGGGTGCGGTCCAGCTCGGCGTGGGCCACGTCCAGCTGGGTGAAGCCGTAGCCGAGTTGCACGTAGGCGCGGGCGACGTTGGTCGAGATCTCGATGCGCGCGGCGCGCATGTCCACCTCGGCGGCCCGCTGCGAGCCCACGGCCGCCTCGAAGGCGGCGCGACGCCCGCCCCACAGGTCCAGGTCCCAGTTGAAGTTGCCGTAGCCGTACTTGGTCCACGAGAAGTGGTTGCCGGGCGGATCGGGCAGCAACGAACCTGGCAGGTGCGCGCCGGCCACGCCGCCGCCCACGCTGAGCGTGGGACTGCGCGTGGCATCGGCCGAACCGGCCTGCGCCTGGGCCTGGCGCACTCGGGCGCTGGCCGTTGCCAGGTCGGGGTTGTCCTTCAGGGCTTCCTCGATCAGCGAGGTGAGCTGGCTATCGCCCAGTCCGGTCCACCAGTCAGCCGCCGGCCAGCCGGCCGGGGAAACGGGAACCTTCGCCAGGCTGCGCCCGGCGTGAAGGGTGGACGGATCGGTCAGCGTGCCTTGCGGATCCAGACCACGGCTGGTGACGCAGCCGGAGAGGATCAACGCGGCCCCGACGGCCGCCACGAGAGTGTGCAGACGCATTGCGTTTTGCCTCGGACGTAAGTTCAGTTCTTTTCGCGAAGCGCGTTGAGCACGCGCCCCAGGTAGTCGTGCAGCTGGTCGCGCTCGTCCTGGGTCAGCGTTTTCTGGGCGCGTTCCAGGGTGGCGAGGTTGCTTTCATGCAAGTGTTTCCATAGCGCCACGCCGGCCTCGGTAAGGTCGATGCGCAGTGCGCGGCGGTCCTGCTCGTGCGGCTGGCGGCGCAGGTATCCCTTGGTTTCCAGCTGGTCCAGCTGGCGCGTCATGGCGCCGCCGTCCAGGTCCACGGCACGCGCCAGTTCCGTGGCGGTCATCGGGCCGGCGGTGGCCAGGCGCTTGAGCACGTGGAACTGCGTGAACTTCAGGTCCGTGCCCTGTGCGGCCAAGTCGGACTCGATCGCGCGGACGATTTCGCTGCGCACCATGCCGATAAGGGCACCGAGGCTGTCGGGCGTGTCGCAGAGCGGGAACGAAGACGTGGACATGCCACGCATTCTATTGCCCTAAATATAGTTGTCAAGGCAAATATGCGTTGGGCATATATTACCGTGACGGCTTTACCTCATGCCTCATCGGCCAGAAGGGCCGCCAGGGCGGGGTCGCGCACCTCGAAAAGGTCGAAGACGCCCAGCGCCCTCAGGGTAGGCAACTGGGCCAGCAGCCTCGGTTCCAGGCGCCGCACCTGGTCTTCCGGGGTGCCGGGGTCGAGCATGGCGTGGGCGCAGGCAACGAAGGTCACCAGGGCTTCGCCGGCTTCCTGGCCTTCACCGGCCTCGCTGAAATCGTTTGTGACGAGACGGATCATGGGTGTCTCCTTCGTCGGGTATCCTGCCTGGGGCCGCAGATTTCGGCAGCAAGCGTTTGGATACTTGAGTAGGCAGATATTAGCCATGACGGGTATAGGCCTGATATCGTTACTCGGCCAATTTATAGCGAGCATCGGCCAACATGCATTCCAGCCGGGACCACGAGGTGATCCACGCCCTGCTCGAACGAGCCGACGGCCCGCCGCTGGTCGCCTACGAGGCACGCGGCGCGTTGCCGCTGATGGAGGTCGACTGGCACAGCCATGTGCGCGGCCAGTTCTTCTACGTGGAAGAAGGCTTCGTCACCAATCGCACGGAGCACGGCTCGTACCTGCTGCCGCCGCACCGCGCCGGCTGGATGCCGCCCGGCACGAGGCACACGGTGAGCATGACCGGCCCGACCCATGCCTGGGGCGTCTTCATCGCGCCCTGCGCCGCGGTCGGCCTGCCGGACCGGCCCTGCGTGGTAGGCGTCAACGACCTGGTCCGCTCCATCATCAAGCGCGCGGCCACCTGGCCAGTCGAGATCTTCGCGCCCGATCCGGCGCGGGAGCGCCTGTTCGCGGTGTTGCTAGACGAATTGCAGCGTGCGCCGGTGGAGTCGCTGCACCTGCCCATGCCGAGCGACCGCCGCCTGCGCCGCGTGGCCGTCGCCATGTTCGAACACCCCGAGGACACCCGCAGCATCGAGGAGTGGGCGGCCTGGGCCGGCATGTCCACGCGCACGCTGACGCGCATCTTCCGCCAGGAAACCCAGTGCAGCGTGGCGCAGTGGCGCCAGCAGGCGCGCCTGACCCGCGCACTGGAACGGCTGGCCACGGGCGAGCCGGTGGCCGTGGTGTCCGATGCGCTGGGCTACGCGACGCCGAGCGCGTTCGTGGCGATGTTCCGCAAGGCGTTCGGCGATTCCCCGGGGCGTTACCTCGCCAGGCAGGCGGCCGGCGCCTGAGCCCGACGGTGCCCCGGCGGGTCCGCTGCGGTCGGCTCAGCCGGCCGGAAAACGGTAGCCCACGCCGGGTTCGGTTTTCAGCCAGCGCGGCGCGGCCGGGTCGTCACCCAGCTTCTGCCGCAGCTTGCCCATCACGATGCGCAGGTAATGCGTGTCCTGCGTATGGGTAGGCCCCCACACGTCACGCAGGATCTGCTGCTGGCTGACCACCCGACCCGGATGCCGCACCAGCAGCGACAGCACGGCGAATTCCTTGCGCGTGAGCGCCACGACCGTGCCGTCGAGCAGCACCTCGCGCCGGGCCAGGTCCACGGCGAGGCGGCCGTCGTCATAACGCACGGCGGCTTCGGCCTCGCCGCCCTTCGCCGCCTGGCGCAGCAGCACGCGCAGGCGCGCCATCAGTTCCTGGATGCCGAACGGCTTGGTCACGTAATCGTTGGCACCGCCATCCAGCGCGCGGACCTTCTCGGCCTCGGTGTCGCGCACCGACAGCATCAACACGGGTACCTGGCTCCACTGGCGGATCTCGCGCAGCACGTCGTGGCCTTCCAGGTCGGGCAGGCCGATATCGAGCACCACCACATCGGGCGACTGCGTGGCCGCCAGGCCCAGGCCCTCCTGGCCGGTGGCGGCCAGCAGCACCTGGTAGCCCTCGGCGCGCAGGCCGATGTCCAGGAAGCGGCGGATCTGCGCCTCGTCGTCGATCACCAGGACACGGGGAGCCGAGGGAGTCGGAGTCATGCGGTCTCGTCGGGGGGCGGCGGCAGGGGCAGCGAGACCCGGATGGTCGTACCTCCGCCGACGTGGGGCAAGGCCTCCACGCTGCCACCGTGCGCACCGATCATCCCGCGGCAGATCGCCAGGCCCAGCCCGGTGCCCTTGCCGCCGCGATCGCCCCGCGAGACCGAATAGAACATGTCGAAGATCCGCGCGCGCTCGTCCTCCGGAATACCCGGCCCCCGGTCGGCCACGTCGACGCGCAGGCGGCCGACCTCGCTGCTGAGCGTGACCCGCACCGGCTCGCCGGGCGGCGTGAAGCGACCGGCGTTTTCCAGGATGTTGAACAGCGCTTGCTCGACCAGGGCCGGATGCACGTGCAGCAGGATCGTGTCGCGCGGCAGGTGTACGTCGACGCGCACCTCGGGAAACAGCTTGCGCATGCGCGACACCGCGGCGGCGACGATCTCGCCCGCATCCACCCAGTCGCGCGTGAGCTTGAGCGTGCCGTGGCCGAGGCGGGTCATGTCCAGCAGGTTCTGGATGTAGCGATCCAGCCGCTGGCCCTCGCCGAGGATGGCCTGCAACAGTTCGTGGCGCTCGCTGGCCGGAAGCTGGTCCTCGTAGCTGAGCAGCGTGCCCGCCGAACCGATCATGGACGCCAGCGGGGAGCGCAGGTCGTGCGAGACCGACGACAGCAGCGCGTTGCGCAGGCGCTCGGTCTCGCCCTGCACGCGCGCGCTTTCGAGTTCGCTGGCCAGGCGCGCGCGGTCCAGCGCCTGGCCGATATCCTGGATCATCGCCAGCGCCAGGCCCCGGCGGTCGGCATCCGGCTCGCGGGTGCCCGGCGGGAAACGCAGCGCCGCCACGCCGCCGCGCTGTTGCTCGCTGCCCAGCGGCAGCACCCAGCACGACGCACCGTGCAGCGTGTCGGTATAGCGACCCGCAGGCTCGGCATGGCTCTCGCACCAGTCCGCCGCCGCCATGTCCTGGGCCGACAGCGGAAACGGTGCCGGCGCGGCACTGGCAACCACGAGCGCGCCCGAGGCATCGCGGGCCAGGATGGCGACATCGATGTCCAGCGCACGGGCCAGCGCCTGCGCGCCTGCGACGCGCACGGCGTCGGCATCCGCGCTGGTGGCCAGCTGCTGGCCCAGCGCCACCAGTGCCCGGCCACGCACCTGCGCTGCACGTAGCGAGGTCACCTGCCCGGCCAGCCGGGTAGCCAGGCGGCTGCAGACCAGTGCGGCGACGAGGAACAGGGTGACCGCCAGCACGTCGTCCGCGTTGGCGATGGCCAGCGTGTAGCGGGGTGGCGCGAAGAAGAAGTTGTAGCCGAAGAAGCTGAGCAGCGCGGCATAGACCGCGACGGCCATGCGCGTGCGCACCGCCACGATCAGCACCGCCGTTAGGAAGATCAGCGAGAGGTTGGCCACGGAGAGGAAGCGGTCGGCGATGAACGATAACGCCATCGCCACCGCGATGGTGGCCGTGGCGAAGCCGTAGTCGCGGCGCGACCCCGCATCCTCCACGCGCAGCCGCCGGCGCGACTGCGCGCGCTGCGTCGGCGTGGCCACGATGGTCAGTTCCAGGTGCGCGCCGCGCGTAAGCAGCTGCTGCGTGAGCGAATAGCCCAGCCGGCGCGCGATGGGCCGTTCGCGCGTGCGGCCGACGATGATCTGGCCCACGCCTTCGCGATCGGCCCAGGCCATCAGCTCGTCGGCCACCGCATGCCCGCGCAAGATCACCGCTTCGCCACCCAGGCGACGGGCCAGGCGCATCGCCGCGTCCACGCGCTCGCGGCGGGCGCCGTCCATGCCGCCCCGGTCGACGAACAGTACGCTCCACGGCGCACCGCGGCGCTCGGCGATGCGTCGCGTGATCCGCACCAGGTATTCGCTCTGCCCATGCCCGTCGATGGCCGCCATGACCCGCCGGCGCACGGGCATCGCATCGCCGCGCGCCAGCATGTGCTCGCGCAGGTCGCTATCCACGTGCGAGGCCACGGTTTCCACGGCCAGCTCGCGCAGGGCGGCCAGATTGGTCGGCGAGAAGAACGCGTCCAGTGCCACGGCGGCGGTTTCCGGCACGTACACCTTGCCCTGCTTCAACCGGGCGATCAGTTCGCGCGGCGGCAGGTCGATCAGCACGATGTCGCGTGCGCGGTCGAGGAACGCGTCGGGTACCGTTTCGCGCACGGCCACGTTGGTGATCCGCCGCACCTGGTCGTTGAGGCTTTCCACATGCTGCACGTTGAGTGCGGTGTAGACCTCCAGGCCGGCATCGAGCAGTTCGGCGATATCCTGCCAGCGGCGTGCATGGCGACCGCCGGGCAAATTGGTGTGGGCCAGTTCGTCGACCAGGATCACCGCCGGCTTGCGCGCCAGCGCGGCCTCCAGGTCGAACTCACGGAACTCCCGACCGGCATAGCGCACCGGCCGCGTCGGCAGCACCTCGATGCCCTCCAGCAGCGCCGCCGTCTCGCTGCGACCATGCGTCTCCACCAGCCCCACCACCACGTCGATGCCCTGGCGCTTCAGGTCCCGCGCCGCCGAGAGCATGGCGAAGGTCTTGCCCACGCCGGGCGCGGCGCCGAGGAAGATTTTCAGCCGCTGGCCGTCCTCCTCGTTTACCGCGTTGAGCAGCGCGTCGGCGCGGGCGTCTCGCACATCGTTCATGGGGTGTGGCCGGGAGGAGTGGGACAAGAGTAGCGGAACCGGTCAGCGCGTCGCGGCATCCAGCGCCAGGTTGAGCGCCAGCACGTTGACCCGTGGCTCGCCCAGTACGCCGAACTGGCGACCCTGGGTGTTTTCGGCGATCAACCGGCGCACGGTGTCCGCGGGTATCTGCCGCGCACGCGCGACACGATTGGCCTGGAACGTCGCCGCGGCCGGGCTGATCTGCGGATCCAGTCCGCTGGCCGACGCCGTGACCAGGTCCACCGGCACCGGCGCGTCGTTGCCCGGATCGGCGGCGCGCAGCGCGGCGATCCGCTGTTTCACCGCATCCGCCAGCGCCGGATTGCTCGGGCCGAGGTTGGAACCGGTGGACGCGGCGGCGTTGTTCGGCACGGGCGTGGTGGCAGACGGGCGGCCCCAGATGTACCGCGGCGCGGTGAACGACTGGCCGATCAGCGCGGAGCCGACCGGCACGTTGTCGCGCGTCACCAGGCTACCCGCGGCCTGGGACGGGAACAGCACCGCGGCCAGGCCACCGACGACGGCGGGATAGGCCACGCCGGTAACCGCGGTCATCAGCAGGAGCAGGACGATGGCATTGCGTAGCAGGGTAGTCATGCGTGCTTCCTCAGTAGTGCCAGATCGCGTCGACGAGCGCGGTCACCTGGTTGTCCTTGCGGCCGCCGTCATAGGCATCGACGTCGTACGACTTCTCGTAGCGCAGCTCCGGACGGATCTCCATGTCCTGCGTGACCCAGTGCGTCATGCCCAGCGTGTGGCTGGTGTAGCGCGTGGGGAAGCCGGTGCGCTGGCCCTTCTGGTCGTTGTAGAACTCGTTGCGGAACGAGATCATGTTCTTCGGATCGATCGCCACGTTGAGATAGTTCACGATGCCGTACTCCGCCGCCTTGCCCGGCAGCGGCGACGAACCGGCCACCTGGTTGTCGAAGCCCGGGCCATAACCCGGAATCTGCCGGCCGTACATGTAGTACGCCTCGGTGAGGATGTGCACGCGGTCGCTGAAGCGGTGGCCCCAGGTACTGACGTACATCTGCACGTTGTTGTAGTTGTAGTCGGAACGGTTGACGCTGTTGGCGCAGGTATAGAGCATGTCGTCGTTACTGGCCGAAACCCAGCGCACGCAGGCCTGCAACGTCGGGCGCGACTGGTGGTTCCAGATCGCGGTGTCGTTGCCACCGTTCAAGCCCACCTGCACCGTCCACTGCGCGTTGAGCCGCGTCGTGGTCATGACACCCATCTGCGTATACGGGTCCACCGTGTAGAGGATGGAATGCGTCACCAGGTAGTTGTTGGGCGAGAACTGCGCCTCGATGTCAGGCAGCGACAACCAGCGACCGATGCGTACCACCATGCCCTCGGCGATATGCGGCAGGTAGATATCCCCGTAGAACAGCATCGGGTCGTAGCCGTTGATCTTGCCGTTGAGCGGCTGGTCGGGCTTGGGGTTGTTCAGCAACTGGTTGCTGAGCACGCCTTTCATCGTGGTGAAGTGGTAGTCGTAACCGTAAAGGTTATCCAGGTGGAAGCCCCAGTCCACATGGTCGGTCTGCACGGTGTCCGGCAGGCGCTCGATGCGCAGCAGCGCCTGGTTGAACTCCACGCGGTTCGGACGCACGGCGTACGACAACGGGTAGTTCGTGTGCGACGAACTGCTCAGGTTGGCGGACGCGTTGAGCCAGCCGTACACCTCGATCCGGTTGTCCTTCAGCCAGCGGCCCACGCGGTTGCAGGCCATGGCCTTTTCCAGCGGGTACTGCGAATTCAGGTTGGGCACGCCGATCGGGTAGGCCACCCCGCCCAACTGCCATTCGGCGGACGGAAACGGCGGCGAGGCCAACGGCGAATCCAGGCCACGGCGGGCCGGTGCAGGTGCGTTCGGGTCGGCCGGCTGGGCATCTTCGCGGTAGGCCGCGGCGAAGCGGGCGCCGAAGCCCTGGGAACAGTCGTCGCTGCCGGAAGCCATGGCCCGGGTGACGGGCGCGAGGACGAGCAGGGCGGCGAGAAAAGCGTAACGAGTGGTGCGCATGGCGTGTTTTACCGATCCCTTTCGGGACCCCTTTTCGATAGTGGGAGGATGAGGCGTTGGTTCAGATGCCGGCGTAACCGCCGAGGGCGTAATCGTCTTCGTCGCGACGCGGCGGTGGCGACGGCACGGTAGCGGTACGCACGAGGCTGACCGGTGCCGCCGCGGTGGCGCGTGCCATCGGGGCAGGCGTATCCGGGGCGACGACGCGTACTTCCATGTCCAAGTCGGCGCTGTCTTCGATGAGTACGGTTAGCTTCACGCAATGCATGGCAGTGGGCCTCGGGTTACGCCAGTCCGACCAGGACCAGCAACATGTCGATCAGCTTGATGCCGATGAAGGGCACGACCACGCCGCCCAGCCCGTACACCAGCAGGTTGCGGCGCAGCAGCGCGGCGGCACCCAGGGCGCGATAGGCCACGCCCTTGAGCGCCAGCGGAATCAGGAAGACGATGATCAGCGCGTTGAAGATCACCGCCGACAGGATCGCGCTCTGCGGCGTGGCCAGGTGCATCACGTTCAACGTGTTGAGCGCGGGATACGTGGTGGCGAAGGCGGCGGGGATGATCGCGAAGTACTTCGCGATGTCGTTGGCGATGGAGAAGGTGGTCAGCGCACCGCGGGTGATCAGCATCTGCTTGCCGATGCCCACCACCTCGATCAGCTTGGTCGGGTTGGAATCCAGATCGACCATGTTGCCGGCTTCCTTGGCCGCCTGCGTGCCGCTGTTCATGGCCACCGCGACGTCCGCCTGGGCCAGCGCCGGCGCGTCGTTGGTGCCGTCGCCGCACATGGCGACCAGACGGTTCTCGGCCTGGATATCGCGGATCAGCTTCAGCTTCGCTTCCGGTGTCGCCTCGGCGAGGAAGTCGTCCACGCCGGCCTCGGCCGCAATGGCCGCGGCGGTCAACGGGTTGTCGCCGGTGACCATCACCGTGCGGATGCCCATGCGGCGCATCTCGGCGAAGCGCTCCTTGATGCCTTCCTTGACGATGTCCTTCAGTTCCACGACGCCGAGGGTGAGCGCGCCGTCGACCACGATCAGCGGCGTAGCGCCGCGACGGGCAACGTCCTCGGCCATGCGGCGGACCAGCGGCGGCATGTGGCTGTCCTGCGAATCCAGGTAGCGTTCCACGGCATCCATGGCGCCCTTGCGGACATGGCGCGTGCCCACATCGACGCCGCTCATGCGGGTCTGCGCGGTAAAGGGCACGAACACCGCATCGCGATCGTTGGCGGGGCGGGCGGTGGACATCGCCACGAAACGCGCGGCAAGGGTGACGATGCTGCGGCCTTCCGGCGTTTCGTCGGCACGCGAAGCGAGTTCCGCGGCTTCCGCCAGTTCGCGCTCCTCGATGCCCGGTGCCGGGTGGAAGGCCACGGCCTGGCGGTTGCCCAGCGTGATCGTGCCGGTCTTGTCCAGCAGCAGCACGTCCACATCGCCCGCGGCTTCCACCGCGCGTCCGGACGTGGCGATGACGTTGGCGCGGATCATCCGGTCCATGCCGGCGATGCCGATGGCCGAGAGCAGGGCGCCGATAGTGGTGGGAATCAGGCACACGAGCAGGGCGATCAGCACGGTGAGCGTGATCGGGCTGCCCACGCCGGCCGCCTGCACGCTGTAGATCGAGTACGGCAACAGCGTGGCGCAGGCCAGCAGGAAGATCAGCGTGAACTTGGCCAGCAGGATGGTCAGCGCGATCTCGTTGGGCGTCTTGCGCCGCGAGGCGCCTTCCACCATCGAGATCATGCGGTCGAGGAAGCTCTCGCCCGGGTTGCTGGTGATGCGCACCACCAGCCAGTCGGAGAGCACGCGGGTACCGCCGGTCACCGCGCTGCGGTCGCCACCGGATTCGCGGATCACGGGCGCGGATTCGCCGGTGATCGCGCTCTCGTCCACGCTGGCCGCGCCGACCACCACTTCACCGTCGCCCGGCACGGTATCGCCGGCGTCGACCAGTACGAAGTGGCCGGTGCGCAGCTCGCTCGACGGCGTGAAAGTGATCGCAGCCTCGCGATCGGCGGAGGCGAGCTTCTTCGCGGAGACATCGCGGCGCGAACCGCGCAACGCGTCGGCCTGGGCCTTGCCGCGGCCTTCGGCCAGCGCCTCGGCGAAGTTGGCGAACAACAGGGTGAACCACAGCCACAGCGCCACCCAGAACACGAAGGTGGCGGAGGCTTCGCCGTGGCCCGCCAGCGCCTGCACCCACAAGAGGGTGGTCAGCACACTGCATACGAAGACGACGAACATCACCGGATTGCGGAACTGCTGGCGCGGCGAGAGCTTGCGGAAGGCGTCACCGAGGGCGCGGGTCACCAGCGCGCGGTCGAAACCGCGCGGCTTGTCGTGGGCTAGGGTAGTCATGGATCAGGGGCCCGTGGCGGACATCAGTTGTTCGGCGATGGGCCCGAGGGCCAGTGCCGGAAGGAAGGTAAGCGCGCCGACGACGATGACGACGCAGGCCAGCAGCGCGACGAACAACGGCGTGTGCGTCGGCAGGGTGCCGCTGGACGCGGGAACGTGGCGCTTGGCGGCGAGCGACCCGGCCATGGCCAGCATGGCGATGGCCAGCGGGAAGCGCGCCAGGAACATGCAGATACCGAGCAGCACGTTCCAGAAGGGCGTGTTGGCCGAGAGTCCGCCGAAGGCGCTGCCGTTGTTGTTCGACGCCGAGCTGACCGCATAGAGCATTTCGCTGAAACCATGCGCGCCCGGGTTGGATACGCCGGCCACACCAGCGGGTGACATCACCGCCACCGCGGTGCCGATCACCACCAGGGCGCAGGGCAACAGCACGGCCAGACTGGCCATCTTCATCTCGTAGGCCTCGATCTTCTTGCCGAGGTATTCCGGCGTGCGGCCGACCATCAGCCCTGCGATGAACACGGCGACCACGGCGAAGGCCAACATGCCGTACAGGCCGGAGCCGACGCCGCCGAAGATCACCTCACCCAGCTGCATCAACCACATCGGCACCAGGCCGCCCAGCGGGGTGAGCGAATCGTGCATCGCATTGACCGCGCCGCACGACGCGGCCGTGGTGATTGCCGCGAACAGGCCGGAGCCGGCGATGCCGAAGCGGGTTTCCTTGCCTTCCATGTTGCCGCCGGCCTGGGTGGCCGAGGCCTGCGCATCGATGGCCAAGCCGTGCAGTACCGGGTTGCCGGCCTGTTCCGCGGCCACCAGGCCCACGGCCAGCGGCACGAAGATGAGCAGCATGGTGGCCAGGATGGCCCAGCCCTGGCGACGGTCGCCGACCATGCGGCCGAACGTGTAGCAGAGCGATGCGGGGATCAGGAAGATCGACAGCATCTGCAGGAAGTTGGAGAACGGCGTGGGGTTCTCGAACGGGTGCGCCGAATTGGCGTTGAAGAAACCGCCGCCGTTGGTGCCGAGCATCTTGATGGCGATCTGCGAGGCGGCCGGCCCCATCGGCAGGGTCTGCGTACCGTGCTGCAGCGTGGTGACATCCACGTAGGTGGCCAGGTTCTGTACCACGCCCTGCGACACCAGCAGCAGCGCCAGTACCAGCGAGAACGGCAGCAGCACGTAGAGGGTGGCCCGGGTCACATCGACCCAGAAGTTGCCCACGGCCGCGGCGGCGCGGCGGCTGAAGCCACGGACCACGGCGATGAGCACGGCAATGCCGGTGGCCGCCGAGAGGAAGTTCTGCACCGACAGGCCGAGCGCCTGGGTGAGGTAGCTCATGGTCGACTCGCCGGCATAGCCCTGCCAGTTGGTGTTGCTGGCGAAGCTGATGGCGGTGTTCATCGCCGAATCGGGCGCCACGGCCGCGAAATGCTGCGGGTTCAGCGGCAACCACTGCTGCGTGCGCTGCAGCAGGTAGACGATGGCCAGGCCCGCCACGTTGAACACCAGCATGGCGATGGCGTAGCGCGTCCAGCGCATGTCCTCGTCGGCGCGGATACCGGCCAGGCGATACAGGAAACGCTCGATGCCACCGCCGAATCGGGTGACCCGGTTGGGCTCGTCGGAGAAGACCAGGGCCATGTACTGGCCCACCGGCTTGACCAGGGCGAGCAGCACGGCGAAGAAAAGAGCCATCTGGAGCATGCCGTTGGCGGTCATTCGAACCACTCCGGCTTGAGCAGGGCCACGCAGAGGTAGCCGGTCAGGGCGACCGCGATGGCCGTGGCCACGATGTAGATGAGGGACATGGGGGATTCCTCAGCGCCGGCCAAGCCGGTCGCAGATCATGAGGAAGCCGATCGTCACCGCGCACAGCACGATGACGAGAAGGACGTACAGAAGTTCCACGGGTGCGTTCCGGCGGAGAGGACGGAGCGCATTGTTCGTCTTACGCAATATTTACGGTGTATCGCGCCGGCATGGGCGCGTAACGTCTTCGTAAAATCTGGCGCGTGGCGTACCCTGAGGCCCGGTCCCGTGCGGTCGGCCCCCGCATGCGGTCCGGCCGCATGTAGGAGCGCGCGATGCGCGCGACATGTTTTGAGGCCATGCCCCGGAGCTGGCGCGCCAGCCCCGAGGTTTCGCGAAAACATGTCGCGCGCACCGCGCGCTCCTACACGGCATGATTGACGCAGCGTTTTCGTTTCACGCATCGTGTGCCGTTCGCATTCCCCTTCCGTTCCGGAGTAGAGAGTCCATGCGCGCCTTCGTTCCCCGACTGCTTGCCGTCAGCCTCTTCGTCGCCTGTGGCGCCCACGCGGCCACCCCGGCGACCGCCAACCCGCCGCCGGCCACACCGAAGCACATGGTCTCGGAGACCCTGGCGGGGCAGCCGGTCAACGATCCGTACCGCTGGCTGGAAAACCCCGATGCGCCGGACGTGAAGCAGTGGATCGACGCGCAGAACGCCTACACCGAAGCCACCATCGGCGCGATGCCGCTGGCCAAGGCCCTCAGCGCACGGGTGCGCGAACTGGCCATCACGTCCACCACGCGCAGTTCGCCGACCCTGGCTGGCGGCACGCTGTTCTATTTCGAGAACACGCCGCCGCAGGCGCAGCCGCTGCTGGTGGCCAAGGCCTGGCCGGATGGCCCGACCCGCACGCTGGTCGATCCCAACCAGGGCGATGGCAACACCGCCATCACCGAGTACTGGCCCTCGCCGAGCGGCCGCTACCTGGCCTACGGCACGGCCGAGGGCGGTAGCGAGCTGACCACCATCCACGTGCTGGACACCGCGACCGGCAAGGCGCTGCCCGACCTCATGCCGCTGGCCGGCGGCGGTACCACCCCGCAGGCGCTGGCCTGGGACGCCGACGAAAAGGGCGTCACCTATGCGCGCTTCGAGGCACCGGCCAAGGGTCAGCCGTTGCGCGAGTTCGACGCCGTGCTGGCCCACCATACGCTCGGCCAGCCCGCCACGGCCGACCACCTGGTGTTCGGCAAGGGCTATTCGCACGTGGCCGAATACATCCTGCTGGAAGGCAAGGGCGGCGCCTCGACCGCGCTGCTCGCCAACGAAGGCGACGGCGGCCCCGCCGAGGTCTACCTGCGCCGGGGTACCGGCACGTTCCAGCGCGTGCTGGGTCGCGAGGCCGACGCACGCTCGGCCGCCTGGGTAGGCGATCGTCTGGTCGTCGCCAGCTTTGCCGGCGCGCCGCGCGGCAAGCTGGTCGCCATTGGCGCGGACGGCAAGGCCACCGACCTGCTCGCCCAGGGCGAGGGCGCCATCCAGCACGTCTCCGCGCTGGGCAACGGCTTCCTCGTGGTCCGCAGCGCCGGTCCGGACTGGTGGGCCGACCAGTACGACGGCAAGGCCGGTTTCGTGCGCCGCGTGCCCCTGCCGGCCAATGGCATCACCATCGGCGGCGTGGCCTCCGAGGCCGGCCAGAACAAGGCCCTGCTCAGTTATGCCGGCTGGACCACGCCCACGCACTGGGTGGAGTACGACGGCGCCAGCGGCGCCCTGAAGACCGTCTTCGAGGTGAAGGCAGCGGCCGACTACTCGAAGGTGAAAGTGTCACGCATCGACGGCGTGTCGAAAGATGGCACGAAGATTCCCGTGACCGTCATCGCCATGGAGGGCACCACGCCCAATGGCAAGCGTCCGACCATCCTCTACAGCTACGGCGGCTTCGGGCTGCCGGTCACGCCGGTTTTCGTCGGCGCCAACCTCGCCTGGCTGGAGCGCGGCGGCGTGCTGGCCTATGCGAACATCCGCGGTGGCAACGAGTTCGGCGAGGCCTGGCACGCCCAGGGCCAGAAGCAGAACAAGCAGAACGTGTTCGACGATTTCTTCGCGGCGTCGCAGGCGCTGCTGGATACGAAGTGGACCGATCGCGCTCACCTGGGCATCCTGGGCGGTAGCAACGGTGGCCTGCTGATGGGCGCAGCGCTCACGCAGCACCCGGAGCAGTACCGTGCCGTGGTCGGCGCCGTGGGTATCTACGATGTGCCACGCCATATGACCGCCTTCGCCAACGGCCCCTACAACGTCAGCGAGTACGGCAGCACGACCGACCCGGTCGTCGCCCGCGCCATGCTGGCCTATTCACCGCTGCACAACGTCAAGCCGGGCACGAAGTATCCGGCCGTGCTGCTGGCCACCGGCGCCAACGACCCGCGCGTGGCACCGTGGCAATCGCGCAAGTTCGCCGCCGCGTTGCAGGATGCCACCACCTCGGGCCAGCCGGTGTTGCTGCTGACCCGGATGAACGCAGGCCACGGCATCGGCGCGCCCTTCAGCCAGCGTGTCGGCAACGCCGCGCTGCAGCTGACGTTCTTCGCCACCGAGCTGGGCCTGGGCGAATAAGCCCGGGCCGGCCCGAAAGCCGCCGGCCCCGCCGCGAGGTAGGGGGGCGGCGTGCCGGCTGCGTTATAGCTTCCGATGACTTGATGTCGGGTGAGGTGCGAGCGCGTCGATGCATAAGCTGTGCGTGGTCCCGGGCAGGGCGTCCTGCTGACAGGTGGTGCGGGTGACCGCTGAGGAACGCCAGGCCGGGATGGCCTTCGACCAGTTCGTACGCGAACAGCGTGCGCCGCTGGCGGGCTTCCTGCGCCATCGTGTCGCCACCGAGGACGAAGCCCAGGAAGTGGCGCAGGAGAGTTTCGTGCGCCTGATCCGCTACCGGGATGAACCGCCGGAGTCGTGGCCGGCGCTGCTGTATCGCATCGCCGTGAACGTCATCACCGATCGCGGGCGGCGGGCGCAGTCGCACCGTGCGTCCCACCATGTAGATGTGGATATCTATGCCGAGGCCATCGCGGCCCCGGGGCCCGATCCGGGTCAGGCCCTGGATACGCTGCGTGCGCTGGAGGAAGTGCAGCGCGCCCTGATGTGCCTGCCATCCCGCTGTCGCGACATCTACCTGCTCAACCGCATCGAAGGCATGAGTTATACGGAAGTGGCGGTGCATTGCGGCATCTCCGTCAAGGCCGTCGAAAAGCACATCGGCAAGGCCCTGGTCCTTCTTCGTAAGCAAGTCGGGCATCACCTCTCATCCGTGGTTTCGCAAGCATGACACCCTCACATACAGCGGATATTCCCGACACGGCCGAAGGCTGGGTAGCCCGGCTGGACGCGCCGCACGCGGGTCCGGCGGAAGCCGCGGCGTTCGACGCCTGGTGCGCGCGCGACCCGGCCCACCGGCCGGCCTACCGTGCCGCGCGCCAGCTGCATGACATGGCGCGTCGCCTGCGCGACAACGATATGCTGCGCGCGGCTTCGCGCAGGGCCCTGCGCGATACGGCACGGCGGCGGACGGCGCGGCGCTGGTGGTTCGGCAGCGCGGCGGTGGCCGCCGCATTGCTGGTGGCGCTGCCCGCCGTGTGGTGGTACCTGCGCATGCCGATGGTCACCGCCGATTACGCCACGCAGACCCACATCGCCACGGTGACGCTGCCCGACGGCACACGCATGGTGATGGACGCCGGCACGCAAGCTGCCATCCGGTTCGACGGGGGGTTGCGCCAGGTGCTGCTCGAGCGGGGGCGCGCCCAGTTCCAGGTCGGGAAGGCCGAGGCGCCCTTCGAGGTGCGCGCGGGCGACGTGCGCGTGCACGACATCGGGACCACGTTCCAGGTGGACCGGAGCGATGCCGGCACGCGTGTCGCGCTGCTGGAGGGTCAGGTGATGGTGTCCGATGCGCGGCTGCCGGCCACGCGCACGCTCACCCACAGCCAATCCGTGCGCGTGGCGGCGGACGGCCACCTGGACGAGACGCTGCCCCTGGACACCGCCGAGGCCGAAGGCTGGACCAACGGCCGGCTGGTCTTTCGCGGCGAGCGACTGGCCGACCTGCTGGCCACGATGAACCGTTACGCGTCGCGCCGGATTACCCTTGCCAACGCCGGCATGGGCGACCTGCGCGTCAGCGGCAGTTTTCACGCCGGCGACCAGGATGCCCTGGTCAGTGCGCTGGTGACGGGCTGGCAGTTGCGGCCCGAGCGACTCGGCGACGGCACGGTGGTGCTGCACGATGGCGCCCCCGCGGTGCTGCGCTGAGCGGCGCCCGGTCGGCGGTCACAGCCGGAACGATACCGTGCCCAACCAGGCCCGGCCGATGACATCGTCGAACAGCGGGTTATAGGCGATACCGGGGGAGCCGTAGTAGACGGGGGCGTGGTCGAACACGTTGTGCAGGTTGAGCGCGAAGGTCCAGCGCGGCACACCGCGATAGGCAAGGCCCGCATCCACGAGGATGAAATCCGGCGTGGAACAGTGCACGGCGGTGCCGCCGTCCGTTTCGCAACCCAGCGGGTCGATCGACGACTGCGCATTGCGATAGCGGCCCGTGTAACGCGCGTTGGCTGACACGGTCCAGTCGCCCGTGTGCAGCACGACCTCGGCCAGGCCGGTCCAGCGCGGTTGCGAGGCGTAGCCGGCACCCTGGGCGACGGGCGTGCCATCGAAGGTCTGCCGGTCCAGCTGCCACAGGTAGCTGCCCGTGACTTTCAGGTCCACGCCCCAGGCCGGTCGGTCGACCAGTCGGAACTCGCCGTCCACATCGAGGGTGCGGGCGCTGGTGTGACCCAGGTTCACCCATTGTTGCCGTAGCCCGGTCAGTTCACCGGACGCATCACGTGCGAAGGCTTGCGGGTACGCCTCCGGATGGGTGAGGGCGTACGACAACGGCAGGCTGTCGATCTCGTGGTCGCGGCGAAGTGCGAAATAGTCCAGCGCGAGGCTGGCCGCCGGCGACGGGGCCCATACCAGGCCGAGCGTGTGGCTGTGGGAGGTTTCCGGCCGCAGGTCCCGGTTACGTACCGTGGACATCGTCAGGTAGCAGGTGTTGGCGTCGGTGGTGGGCACCGCCAGCACCCGGCATGGCAGCAGGCTGTCCGGCACATCCAGCAGGAACCCGTTCGGGTAGCTGGGCGACGCACGGCTGAGGTCGAGGGTGGCGGGCGCACGGTAGCCGCGTGCCCATGTCGCGCGCGCCGTGAGTGTCCCGGTCACGTTCCAGCGTAGCGTCGCCTTGGGCGAAAACGCGTTGCCGTAGCCCTCGGACCGGTCGACCCGCCAGGCCAGGCCGGCTTCCAGCCGCGACGTCAGCGGTGCATTGGCTTCCGCATAAGCCGATGTGGTCCAGCGGCTGGCGGAGCGATCGCTCGGACTTACGAACTGGAACACCCGGCCGGAGGTCAGCAGCGCATCCGGTCGGTCGTCGAGGCGATCGCTGGCGACTTCCGCGCCGGCCGTGACCACGAGCGGGCCGCCCGCCAGAGTCGCCAGCGGGTGGGTCGTCTGGAAATGCAGGGCATCGCGCGCGCTGCTTGCATGGCGGTTCGCCGTGGGTGACAGGGTGGTGAGCAGCGACGGGGCGTTGCGTCGCTTCAGCTGGTAGCTGCCGTCGTCCAGCGCACGGGTGAGGCTGTCGGATGGCAATAATCCGCCCAGATAATCGTCATAACTACCACGTTGCCCGTCCACATCGACATGCCAGTCGCCGTCACCCCATGGCCCACGCAAGCCAGTGGTGAACACGTACGTGTCCGACGTGGTGACATCGCGCACGGGCCCCACGTCGTCGAAGCGATAGCCATAGAAAATGCGCGAGGCGTCATCCGGATTGTCCGATGTGCCGGCGGGAAGCACCACGTTGTACTTCAGCGGCGCGGTCTGCTGGCGCTGCTTCTGCGACGTCCAGCGAAGATCCGCATAGGCCTGCACCTCACCGATCGTCCGGTCCGCATGCAGGTACATCGCGTGGCTGCGCATGCCGGTCTGCACCGTGGTCTGCGCGGACGATGCATCGACGCAGCGGCTATCGCCCGTCGGGATGGGTCCCGTGCAGTCGGCCGCCTGCGAGCGCAGCTGCGCTCCCTGCAGGTAGAAGTCGTCGGCCGCCTCGGGGCCGTTCGACGCCGTCGCCGCCTGCGCCGGGCGGCTCCATGCACGGTCACGACCCAGCGTGGGTGCCCGGTCGAGGCTGTCCACCATCAGCAGGAGGTTGCCCTGCTCGCCGAGGCGGCCGCCCAGGCTGGCCGAGACGCGACGCTGCAAGGCGTCACCGCGCGTGGAAAGACCCGTGGCCAGCGAGGCGCGCACGCCGTCCAGCTTCTTGCGCAGCACGATGTTGATGACGCCGGCCATGGCGTCGGAGCCGTAGATGGCCGAGGCGCCGTCGCGCAGGATGTCCACGTGATCCACCATGGCCAGCGGTATGCCGTTGAGGTCGGTGACCGTACCCAGGTCGTCCTGCGCCAGTCCGTAACCTGCCAGCCGGTGCCCGTCCACCAGCACCAGCGTGGCGTACGAGCCCAGGCCACGCAGGTCCACGGACGACGCGCCGGTGGCGCCGGCCAGTCCGTTGTTCTGGAACAGCGCGACGTTGGACACGCCCACGCCCGCGTTCACCACGCGCAGACCGGGCTGCGCGCGAAGCAGGTCGTAGAGGGTTTCGTAGCCGCCGCGATCGATCTGCTCGCGGCTGATCACGGTGACGGGCGACGCCGTTTCCATCTCGGTGCGACGGATATGCGTGCCGGTGACCTCCACCGGTTCCAGCGGAACGGTGACGGGCGCCTTAGTGGGCCGCAGCGGCGCGGGTAGCGGATGGATACCGAGCGGACTGGCGCGCAGGACGAAGGCCCGTTCGCCCGCGGGCACCACGGCCAGGCCGGTACCGCGGAGCAGGCGATCCAAGGCGTCGCGATCGGTGGTGACGGCGGTGACGCCCGGGCTGTCCAGGGTATGCACCGTGTCGGCGGGATACAGCAACTCGATGCCGCTGTCGCGCGTGAACGCCTGTAGCACATCGTCCAGTTTGCCCGCGGCGATATGGAAGGCGCGCGGCGGGGACGATTCCCCGGCAACCGCGGAACACGGGGCAGCCGCCATGGTCACGACCAGGGCCATGTGGCAAAACGGACGTCCCCTGGGTCGCAACGGCATGCGTGTGGCATCCCCTCCGTGGACCCCGTATTCAGCGCGGGTCGCGCGAGGCTGTCAACCTCGGCGCGACCCGCGCTGTTTACGCATGCGGCTTTAGTTGGATTCGCTGAACTGGATCGCCGGCGACGAGCCGCCGGAGGCCGTGCAGGAACCGAGTGCCAGGTTGTTCTGCTCGAACGTCGTACCGGCACCCGACAGGCAGGTGGGCGCGCTGGTGCTACCGTCCGTCACGCCGACACGCACGTTCAACTTCGAGCCACGGTTGAACGACACCAGGGGCTGCGACGAATCGTTGCCGAAGATGTTGAACTCGGACTGCTTCCAGATCTTGCCGATGTTAAGCGTGGTGGCCGATTCGGACACCGTGTGGGCCGTGCCGTTGATGGTGAAGGTCACGCTGTCCTTGCCGCTCTGGTTGGCCGCACCGGTCAGCCGGATGCTGGCGAGGTTGGCAAGCGGCACGTAGCTCACCGACACGGCGTTGCTGTTCCTGTAGCAGGCGTCCTGGTCCGGGTAGGCGTTCCAGCCCGACGGGCAACCCTGGTTGTTGTATTCGGAATCGCTACCGGCGAAGAACCAGTTCTGGATGAACGCGACGGGGCCGTTGCCATCGTCGGTGGCATAGATGAACTGCTCCCAGGTCTGGCAGCTGCTGTAGCCGAACTGGCTGCAGGTGGTCGGGTTGCTGCCGATGTCGGTGTTGATCTGCAACGAATAGTTCTGTGAGCCGCCGCTGTTGACGCCGGTCACCGTCGGGAACGTACCCACCGCGGTTTTCGTGAAGCCGCTGGTCTTCGCGGCGTAGTCGTTGCCGTTGCCGGTGGTGAGGGTGCCGCTCGTCGCGGCCTGCGGGGTGACACGACCCTTGTGCGCCGCGACGGCCGCCTTCGTGGCAGCGGTCAGGATGGCGGCCGACATGAGCTTCGGCGGCGGCGCGCACTGTTCGGCCGTCCACGTGTTGCTGGGGAACGAGGCGCGGTAGCAGCCGGTGCTGGGCGCGCCCTGCGCGGTGAGGTTGTCGTGCCAGCCGGCGACGGCCTGGGCATGGGCCTGTGCGGCCATTTGGTCGGTAGCCGGCTGCGCGAACGCGGCAGCGCCGGGAAGGCCGGCAACGATGGCGGCCAGCAGCGCACGGCGGATGAACGGCGTCGCACAGAAGCGATTGCTCGAAAGCATGGTGAGTCCTCACTAGCGAATAAAAGGTTGCCCTGGTCTTTCCCCTTCTCCTGAAACGGGAGCCGGAGGCGTCCACCCCGTGAACTGCGTCACACTTTCGTGCGTGCCGGACAGCGCATGTCCTGCCCCGGAGCCGACTGGTAGCATCGGGGGTCTTCGAATCCGGAAACACGCCATGCTCCCCACTGTCGAGAAGGAAACCGGCCCGTCGCCCACCTGGACGGTCCTCTGGCTGCACGGGCTCGGCGCCGATGGCAACGACTTCGCGCCCATCGTGCCCGAGCTGGTCGATCCGTCCTGGCCCCCCATCCGCTTCGTCTTCCCGCACGCCCCGGTGCGCCCGGTCACGGTGAACAACGGCGTGCCGATGCGGGCGTGGTACGACATCAAGGGCGTGTCCATCGCGGATAAACAGGATGCCGAGGGCATCCATGCGTCGATCCACGAGGTGGATGCGCTGATCGCACGTGAGGTCGAGCGCGGGGTGCCGGCCGACCACATCATCCTTGCCGGTTTCTCGCAGGGCGGCGCCATGACCCTCTGCGCCGGCCTGCGCCACGGAGAGGCGCTGGCCGGCCTGCTCGTTCTGTCGGCCTACCTGCCCCTGGCGGATACGCTGGAAGCGGAACGCAGCGACGCGAACCGCTCCACGCCCCTTTTCTGGGGCCACGGTAGCGCCGACTCCGTCGTGCCGATGGCACTGGCCGAACACTCGCGACAGGCGCTCGAAGCACTGGGCCACCACGTGGAGTGGCACAGCTACCCCATGGCCCACCAGGTCAGCCTGCCGGAGATCGCGGACATCCGTGCCTGGCTGGGACAGCGCTTCGTCGCCCGCTGAAGCCACGCGAGGTCGGCGGGCCTTCCGGCATACTCCCGGCATGCCCGCCGCTCCCGACGACACCGCCCCGGTTCCGCGCCCGCCCTCGGCGCCGCTACCCGATTTCTGCAGCCTGCCGGTGCTGTTCGCGCTGCTGGTGGTCGGCGCGCTCACCGTCACGCTGATGTGGCTGGCGCCCGGCAGCCGGGGCGACCTTGGCGATTACGGCACGGCGGTGCTTTTCACCAGTTGGCTGGCGGTGCTGCTGACCGTGGCCCTGTGCAAGCTGACTCCCTGGATGCAACGGCTGCCCGGCCTGCTGCCGTATGCCGCGGTGTGGTTGCTGCTGGTGCTGCTCGTCGGCGTGAGCGCCGCGGTGATCGGCTGGGTGGACCACAGCATCCACACCGGCATGACCCCGGTATCCCGTGTGCGCTTCGTCCGCGATGCCAGCATCGCCACCGGCCTGCTCGGGGCGGGGCTGCTTCGCTATTTCTACGTGGTGGCGCAATGGCAGGTACGCGTGGCGACCGCCGCGCAGGCGCAGGTGGCGGCCTTGCAGGCGCGCATCCGGCCCCATTTCCTGTTCAACAGCATGAACGCGGTGGCCGCCCTGATCCGGGTCGATCCGGACGCCGCCGAGCGCACGGTGGAAAACCTGGCCGAACTGTTCCGCGCGGCGCTGGGCACCGATCACGAGTCCCTCGGTACGCTGGGCGAGGAGTGGATGCTGGTGGATCGCTACCTGGATATCGAAGCGCTGCGCCTGGGCGACCGCCTGCACGTCGAACGCGCCATCGATGTCCCGGTCGACCTGCCGCTGCCACGCCTGTTGCTGCAACCGCTGGTGGAAAATGCGGTCCGCCACGGTATCCAGCCCAGCCGCCATGGCGGGCGCATTCGCCTCGCCGGGCATCGCGTGCCCGGCGGGGTGGAAATCGTCATCGAAAACACGTTGCCCGGGTCATCCGCCAACCCCGGCACGGGGCACGGGTTGCGCAATGTCCGCGAGCGGGTGGCCCACCATTTCGGACAACGCGCCAGCGTACGCACGGAACGCCATGACGACAGGTTCGTCGTCACGGTGTTCCTCCCGGAGCCCGGTCAGAGGTTGCTTCCCCGCCGCGCTAGTTGGACTCGCTGAACTGGATATTCGGTGACGTGCCGCCGGCGGCGGTGCACGGACCGAGGTTGAGGTTGTTCGTTTCCGCCGTCGTGCCGGCGTTGGCCAGGCAGGCCGGCGCGTTGGTGGTGCCGTCGACCACGTCAAGGCGCACGTTCACGTGGGATCCCGAGTTGAACGACACGGCGGGAGGCGTTCCCCCGATGACGTTGAACTCCGTCTCTTTCCAGATCTTGCCGATGTTGAGCGTGCTGGCGGGCTGGGACACGGCATGCACGGTGCCGTTGACGGTGAACGTCACCACGTCCTTGCCGTTCTGGTTGGCGGCGCCGGCCAGGCGTACGCTGCCGAGGCTGGAAAGGGGCACGTAGGCCAGCGCCACTTCCTTGCTGTTGCGATAGCACGCTTGCTGTTCCGCATAGGCACCCCAGCCATCCGGGCACCCCTTGCTCTTGTACTCCGATGCGCTGCCGACGTAGAACCAGTCCTGCATGTAGATGCCGATGCCGGTGGCGCTGCCGTCGTTGGTGTCGTAGATGAACTGCTGCCAGGTCTCGCAGGTGGAAAAGCCGTATTGCGTGCATGCACCCGGATTGCTTGCGGAGGTGGTGTTCATCTGCAAGGTGTAGGTCTGCGAGCCGCCGCTGTCGACACCGCTCACCGTCGGGAAACTGCCCACGGCGCTGCGCGTCAGGCCTGTGGTCTGTGCGGCATAGTCGACGCCGTTGCCTGCGTCCAGCGGTTGGACGGCCGCCTGCGTCACCTGCCCGGCCCGCGTGTCGCGTGTCGCCCTGTGACCCGACGGAAACATACGCTTCGGCGGCGGAGCGCACGCTTCGGCGGTCCATGCATAGCTGGGAAACGAGGCGCGATAGCAGCCGGTACTCGGCGGGCCTTGGGCGATCAGCGTGTCATGCCAGTGCGTCATGGCCTGTGCCCGGGCTTCGACGGCCACGGTATCGACGGGCGCCTGCGCCATGGCGGCGAAGGGGGAGCCGCTGATGATGGCGATCAACAGGGCCCGACGAACGGTCGGCGCAGCGTGGTGGTTCTTGCTCGAGATCATGGTGGTTCCTCAGGAAGTGGTATGGCGTGATGGCACCGGCCCTGCGCAGGCAGGAACGGTGACTGACCCTGTCGTTAGTTGGACTCGCTGAACTGGATGCCCGGAGACGCGCCGCCCGAAGCCGTGCAGCTACCCAGCGTGAGGTTGTTCTGCTCGAAGGTCGTACCGGCGTTCTGCAGGCAGCTCGGTGCGTTGGTGCTACCGTCGACGACGTTCAGGCGCACGTTCACCGTGGAGCCCGGATTGAACGTCACCAGCGGTTTGTCCCCGCCGTAACCGAAGACGTTGAACTCCGACTGTTTCCATATCCTGGCGATGTCGAGCGTGGTCGCCGGCTGCGAGGCCGTGAATGCCTTCCCGTTCACGGTCAGCGTGACGACATCCCTGCCGTTCTGGTTGGCGACACCGCTGAGGCGCATGCTGCCGAGGCTGGCGAGCGGGATGTAGCCGACGGCTATCGCATCGCTGTTGCGATAGCAGGCCTGGTCGTCCGTGTAGGGCGTCCAGTCCGCCGGGCAACCCTTGCTGGCGTACTCAGAGGCACTGCCTACGTACAGCCAGTCCTGGATATAGACCGAAGCGCCTTCGCCATCGCCGGTGTCGTAGAGGAACTGCTGCCAGGTACTGCACGATGAATAGCCGTACTGGGGACACGCTGCCGGATTGCTGCCCGTTGTCGTGTTGATCTGCAGCGTGTAGGGCTGCGTGCCGCCGCCGCTCACGCCCGTCACCGAGGGGAAGCTACCCACGGCGCTGCGGGTAAGACCGTTCGTCTGCGCGGCATAATCGTTGCCGTTGCCGGTGGTGGGTGCGACGGCTTGCAGGATGACCCGGCCCGTACGGGAGTCCACGACCTTATGGACGGGCGGCGACACGTGCTTCGGTGGCGGCGCGCACCGTTCAGGCGTCCATATGGCACTGGGGAACGACGCGCTGTAGCAGCCCGCGTCAGGAGGACCCTGGACGGTAAGCGTGTCGTGCCAGCGGGCGGACGCCTGGGCCTGGGCCTGCGCCGGGATGGAAGGCGTGCCCGCTTGCGCTTGCACTGTCGCCGCGGCGACAGCAAGCACGCCGACGACGGCCAGCGATACGGCACGACAGGCCGATCGCGTGGAAGGACTACGCTTGCTCGATATCATGGTGAATCCTCGGATAGGTAGCGTGATGTGTCCCCTCTCCAGGAGAACAACGCGGGCCGGGCCTGCCCACACCGTGACCCGCGTCTCACTCCCGCACCTGCCTGCCGATCACGTGCGTCGCCGGCGACGCTGATAGCATCGACGCTTTCCACCCGGAGCCCGGTGCATGCGCGTCCTGATCGCCGATGACGAGCCGCTGGCCCGTGCGCGCCTGAGGGTGTTGCTGGCGGCGCGTGGCGAGGTCGAGATCGTCGGCGAGTCCGCCGACGGCGATGCCACGCTCGACGCCTGCCTGGCGCTGCGGCCCGACGTGGTGCTGCTGGACGTGGAGATGCCCGGCCTGTCCGGCACGGCCGTGGCCCGGCAGCTGGCGGCCATGGCGAACCGGCCTCAGGTGATCTTCTGTACCGCCTACGAACAGCACGCCGTGAGCGCCTTCGATCTCGGCGCCACCGACTACCTGCTCAAGCCGGTGCGCGCCGAGCGACTGGGCGACGCGCTGGACCGCGCCGCCGCGCGCCGCCCCCAGGCATCGCCACCCACGCGCGGGGCCTGGCTACGCGCACGCAGCGGCAACGATGAAGTACGGGTAGCACTGGGCGATGTGCTGTACCTGCTTGCCGACGACAAATACGTCGAGGTGCACCACGCGGCGGGCATGTGGCTGATCGACGAGTCGCTGCGCCAGCTGGAGATCGCGCACCCCGACCGCCTGGTCCGCCTGCATCGCAACTGCCTGGTGCCGCGCACGCGCCTGCTGGGCCTGAAGTCGCTGGCCGACGGGCGCGTGCTGGCGCGTCTGGCGGGCACGGAGGTGACCCCGGAAGTCAGCCGGCGCAACCTGCCCGCCGTGCGCCAGTTGCTGCGAGCCGACGACGGCTGAGCATCCGGCGTGACACCCCGTCGCGCTGCACGCGACGGCGGTTTGCGGGACAATCACCGTTTCGCCCGAGCCGCCGCCAGGACCCCATGACCCCACCGCTTCGTATCGCCACGCGCAAGAGCGCTCTGGCCCTGTGGCAGGCCGAACACGTGGCCGGCCTCCTGCGCCAGGCGCATCCGGGACTCGTGGTGGAGCTGGTGCCGCTGTCCACGCGCGGCGACGAGATCCTCGACCGCTCGCTGGCCACCATCGGCGGCAAGGGCCTGTTCCTCAAGGAGCTGGAAGTGGCGATGCAGGACGGCCGCGCGGACATCGCGGTGCATTCGCTCAAGGACGTGCCGGCTGCGCTGGAGCCGGGTTTCGAGTTGTCGGCCATCCTGCCGCGCGCGGATGCGGCCGACGCCTTCATCAGCAACCACTACGCGACGCTGGCCGACCTGCCCAACGGCGCGCGCGTGGGCACCTCGTCGCTGCGCCGGCAGGCCCAGCTGCGCGCGGTACGGGGCGACCTGCAACTGCTCGACCTTCGCGGCAACGTCAACACGCGGCTGGCGAAACTGGACGAAGGCCACTACGACGCGATCATCCTGGCCTGCGCGGGCGTGGAGCGCCTGGGTATGGCCCATCGCATCACCACGCGGCTGGCCAGCCCCGACTGGCTGCCCGCACCCGGGCAGGGCGCCATCGCCGTGGAATCGCGCCTGGGCGATGCACGGGTGGCCGGACTGCTGGGCGCCCTGACCGACCCCGACACCTTGCTGGCGGTGAACGCCGAGCGCGCCATGAACGAGCGCCTGGGTGGCAGCTGTGCCGTCGCCATCGGCGCGTGGTGCGTCGTGGCCGAGTACGGCCTGACCCTGCATGGCATGGTGGGCGACGCGCTGACCGGCGAACTGCTGCACGCCCAGGCCGACAGCACCACCGACGATCCCGTGACCCTGGGTCACCAGGTGGCCGCCATGCTGCTCGACCAGGGCGCTGCCGCCCTGCTTCAGCCGCAGCGGTAGGAGCGCGGCAGGCCGCGCTCCGGCGCCGTCAGAAGTTGTAGACGAGGTTGGTCGTGGTCAGCTTGTCGGTGCTGACCGTGCCGGGCAGCGTGTCGCTGTTGTAGCGAATCTGGTAACCGATCTTCAGCGCCAGCTTCTTGGTCATGCTGACCGAGAGGCCGATGTCGTTCTGGTAGTACTGGTTCTTCGAGCCCGCTTCCACCAGCAGCGTGTCTTCCACCGCCGTGTTGTCGGTAATGCGGTACTTGGCGTTGATCAGGCTGCGGCCGACCACTTCGCTTTCGGCATCGGGCTTGTAGGTTTCTTCCAGGGGCACGACGCCGCCGGGCTCGAAAGCCGGCGTGCCGTCCGGGTTGGTCGCCTGCCGGGTGGTCTTCGCGGGCTGGTAGCGCTTGAAACCGGGACCGATTTCGAAGGAGAGCTCCGCACGCTCGTTCTTCAGGGCGATGTAGCCGTAGCCCACCGAGATGATGCCCTGCCACAGGTTGGCGCCGAAATCGTCGTGCTCGTAGCGGGCGGCCGTGACCACGTAGCTGCGCGGGTCGAACTTGTAGCCCACCGAGGCGCCGGTGTCGTAGCGGTTGGCGGTGGTGCTGAATTTGTCGATGGGGTTGCCGTTCTGGTCGTCCACCGTGACCTCACCCTTGGAGCGCAGGCCGTTGAGGTAGAAGTTGTTCTTCCACAGCTCGTTTTCCTGGTTGAAACCGAGCTTGGCATTGGCGTTTTCCGACCGCGAGTTGCCGCGCGAGGACGCGAAGCCGAATTCGCCGGAGCCGGTCCAGCCGCCGTTCTTCGAGGCGTCGGCATTCTGGTCCGGCGTCGAGGTGGGGTTGGCAGTGGCGTCCTGGGCCGACGCGGCGAGCGGCAGCGCGGCAAGGACGAGCGTGGCGAGAAGGAGTTGTTTCATCGTCGACCCGTAGATGGAATGGAAAACCGAAGGAACCGCGGCCGTCTGGATGGCCAGGCCGGGTGGAACGCGCCTCGCTGCGAGGTCAGTCGTTCACCCAGTAAACATAGGCCCGACCGTACAGCCGCTGTTCGAGACATTGACCGATAACGCAGCTTAACGCGGCCAGACCCGCCGCGACGGGCAACAGGTGTCCGGCCGGGTGCGATACCAGCAACACGCACGGCAACCCCACGGACAGCGCCGCCACGGCGAAGCGCCAGGCCAGCAGGGAGACCGCGGTGCGCCCGGTTTCAAGGCGGTGCACGGCACCGCGCTCCTCCGCCAGTTGCCGCAGCGCGCGCCAGCGCATGCCCTCTACGACACCCAGCGCCAGCGCCACGGCAAGCAGGGCGAGTCGCCAGGGGTTGAGCGGATTGATCGGCATCTCGGTCTGCAGGGCCACGCACAACCAGAACCAAAGCCCGCCGGCGAACAGGGCGGAGACGGTACGACCCAGCGGCAGTGCGTTGGCCACCGAGGCCACCGACGGCGGCAGGTGACGCGACACACCGCGGGCCGTGTAGACCAGGGTGGCCAGGCTGCAGAGCATGAGGGCCGCACCAGCGAGGCGGGTGGCCCAGAAGTCGTTGCCGCCCCGGGCCAGGCCGGCCAGCGCCAGCATGGGCAGGTAGTTGGCCATCGCCACCATGCCCTCGGGCGTGGGCATCATCCGCTTCACCGGATTCCAGCCGTGCCACTCGGGGGCGAAGGGCAGGCGCAGGCAGGTGGACACCAGGCCCAGGCTGACCAGCACCAGGCCGATCGACAGCGGCACCAGGACCTCGCCGCGGCCGTCGGGGTACAGACCCAGCGCCAGGGCGGTGCCGAGCACCATCCACAGGCCATAGCCCGCCGCCGTGCAGGCCTGGATCACCACCACGGGGGTGGAGAACAGGCTGCGCGCGGGCGTGGTTTCTTCATGCCGGCCCAGAGGGTCCAGCGCGACGGCGGCGTCGTTGGGTTCCGCCATGGTCGAAAAAGGCCTTCGGCGAATCGCAAAGGCACATTTTTGCGCCTTATCGTCCCGGGCGCAAACCCACGGTCGCGCGGTGGGCGAGACTCCCTTGCGGACGGCGCCGGGCGCCGCCATGCTTGGCCCGCGTAGATACAGGCGTCACGCCTGCGCGGACACACTTCCCCACGCTCCTCCTGCCGGCGACACCCATGGACCGCTACGAGCGCATTCTTACCCTGCACCGCCTGCTGAAGTCCGCGCATTACCCGGTGCCCCTGTCCCGGTTGATGGACGAACTGGAGTGCTCGCGCGCCACGCTCTATCGAGATGTGGCCTTCCTGCGCGATGCCCTGGGTGCCCCTGTGCAAAGCGTCGCCGGCGACCAGGCCTCCTTCCGTTACGAGGCGGACGAAGGCGATTCCTTCGAACTACCCGGCCTGTGGCTGACCAGCGACGAGCTGGCGGCGCTGATGGCGTTGAACGAGTTGATCGGCCGTTCCGATCCGGGCGTACTCGCCGGTGCCCTCGCCCCGTTCAAGGCCCGCATCGAGCGCCTGCTGTCCGACCACGGCAGCGGCAAGGCACTGCCGGTGGATCGCATCCGGGTGATCTCCTGGGGCGCGCGCACGATGGACCAGCAGGTGTTCCGGATCGTCGCCGGTGCCACGCTGGAGCGGCGCCAGGTCAGCTTCCGCTACCGCGCGCGCACCACCAATTCCGACACCAAGCGGACCGTCTCGCCTCAGCGCCTCACCCATTACCGCGACAACTGGTACCTGGACGTGTGGGACCACGACCGCGAGGCCCTGCGCAGCTTCGCCGTGGATCGCATCGCCGAGCCGCAGGCGCTGGATGCCCCGGCCAGGGATGTGGAAGACGCCGAGCTCAACGACCTGCTCGCCTCCAGCTACGGCATCTTCGCCGGCAAGCCCAAGGCCTGGGCTACCATCCGTTTCTCCTCGCACGCCGCGCGCTGGGTGGCCGACGAACACTGGCACTCCCAGCAGAAGGGCGAGTGGCTGGGCGATGGCCGCTACGAGCTCAAGGTGCCTTACTCCAACTCGCGCGAGTTGCTGATGGACGTGCTGAAGTACGGCCCCGACGCCGAAATCGTCGCGCCGCTGCCACTGCGCGAGGAAATGAAGATCCTGCTGCAACTGGCGCTGTCCGGTTACCAGAACGGTTCGAACCACTCCCACTGAGCGCGCGCGGTCCATGAGCGATTTCGATATTGCCGAGACCGGCGCACTGCCCGCCACGCTCGCTGAACCGCGCAAGCCGCGCGTCGCCCTGGCCCTGGGGGCGGGGGCGGCCAAGGGACTCGCCCACATCGGCGCCATCGAGGTCCTGGAGCAACGGGGTTTCGAGATCGTCGCCATCGCCGGCACGTCGATGGGCGCGCTGATCGGCGGCATCTACGGCATGGGCAAGCTGGATATCTACCGCGACTGGGTCTCCACCCTGGCGCGTTTCGACGTGCTGCGCCTGGTCGACTGGAGCTTTTCCGGCGGTGGTTTCATCAAGGGCGACCGGATCATGGCCGCGCTGCGCGAGCTGATCGGCGAGGTCAACATCGAGGAACTGCCGATCGCCTATACGGCCGTGGCCACGGACATCGACCGTGAGCGCGAGGTCTGGCTGACCCGGGGGCCACTGTTCGACGCGATCCGTGCCTCTATCGCCATCCCCACCCTGTTCCGTCCCTATACCCACGAAGGCCGGCGCCTGGTGGACGGCGCGCTGCTCAACCCGCTGCCGGTGCTGCCGCTGATGCGTGAGGACGTCGATTACGTCATCGCGGTGAGCGTGGACGGCGCGGCCGAGATGCAGCAGCCGCCGGAGAAGAACGTGACGGCCGGGGCCGACGACGGTTACAGCGCGCGGCTGGGCCGACTGTTCGGTCGCCGTGGAATGCCGGTCGGCGAAGGCAAGCCCAAGCTCAAGGACCCCGGTGCCTTCGACCTGATGACCCAGTCGATGGACCTGATGCAGGCCAACCTGTCACGCCTGCGGCTGGCCGCTTATCCGCCCGACCTGCTGATCGAGATACCGCGCAACGTCTCCACGGTGTACGAGTTCTACCGCGCCCGCGAACTGATCGAACTGGGCCGCCTACGCACCCAACAGATGCTGGACACCTGGCAACCCCGCCAGATCCAAAAAAACCTGCACGCTGTGCGCGATCCCTCTGCGTAGGTACCGGTGCCTGTAGGAGCGCACGATGTGCGCGATCCGTCTACGCAGGTAAGGCGAGGGAAGCCAAGCGCCCCCAAAGCAAAGGCGTTTCCGCCCCCCATCCTCGGCTCTTTTTCCACCCTCGAAACCGCCGTTTCTCTTACACACACGACCACGTTCTTTTTTTACGTTCGGCTGCGTCTGCAGCGTTGCCGTGAAGGAGGGCGCTTCGTTGGGGTCACGGAAACGCCTTTGCCTTTGGGGGCGCATGGCTTCTTTCGTCGATGCATAGGCAGAGGGATCGCGCACAACGTGCGCTCCTACACCTCTTGTGTGCGGGTGACTTTGGCTCGGCGCATGAGCCAGGCCACGCCGCGGAGGTCGGCCAGGCCGACCCAGAGGCGGTCCAGCATGCCGTACTTCGAGGTGCCGGCGGTGCGCGGGCGGTGGCCCACGGGCACGCTCTGGCTGGCGAAGCCGGCACGCTTGACCAGCGCCGGCAGGTAGCGGTGCATGTGGTCGAAGTAGGGCAGGCGCATGAAGGTCTCGCGTTCGAACAGCTTCAGGCCGCAGCCGGTATCGGGCGTGCTGTCCTGGAGCATGCGCGAGCGCACCGCGTTGGCCACCTTCGACGAGATGCGCTTGTTGAAGCTGTCGCGGCGGGTGACGCGCCAGCCGGCGAACAGTTTGAGTTCCGGACCGGCGCCGGCGCGCGCGGCCAGCAGCTTGGGGATATCGGCCGGATCGTTCTGGCCGTCGCCGTCCAGCGTGGCGACCCAAGGTGCGCGCGCGGCACGGACACCGTTCCATACCGCGGTGCTCTGACCGCTGCGGGTCAGGTGGCGGATGATCCGCAGCTCCGGGTACTGCGCACGCGCGGCGGTGAGCACGGCGACGCTGTCGTCGGTGCTGTCGTCGTCGACGTAGATGATCTCGAAGTCGACCCGGCCGCGCAGCGCCGAAGCGATCTCGGCGAGGAGGGGTGGGATGTTGTCGCGCTCGTTGAAGACGGGCACGACCACGGCGAGGTCGGTCATCGCGTTTCCGTGGGCTGGTGGATTCGGGCCGGCATTATCGCGCAACGGGCGCCGCATGGGGCCGCGAGGGCGGCCGTTCGTTCAGATCTGTCCGACGACCGGGGCGACCGGCCCCTCGATAGCTTGCTGCCAGCCGCGTGCCACCGCGTCCATGGTGCCGCGGCTGGCGCCCTGCGCCATCACGATCAGCGTGCCGCCGGCCAGGGCGATCTGCCGACCGTCCCAGCCGTCGCGATGGAACTCCTCCGGGGAACCCGTCTTCATCGCGGGCATATAGAGGGCGACGACGGGCTCGTCGTTCATCCGGGTGACCAGGTGCACGGCCGGATACGGGCCCACCGTGCAGTCGTGCACGTAGGTGACGCCGGCGGGTGCCGGCCCCCTGAGCCGCGTGGCGCGCCCCACGAAGCCGGCTTCGACCTGGGCATCGGTGATCGGCCGGGTCATCGCCAGCGCATCCATCTCACCCGGCATGTGCGCGACCGCCAGGGCGGGCAACGAGTGGGCATCCGTATACCGCCATAGCAGGCCCACGCCACCGAAGGCGATCAGCACGGAGGCGGCCATGGCCATCCAGGCACGGCGATGGCCCACCTGGCGGCGCCGCTCCTGCGTGGCCTGGGCGAGCAGGATGCGATCGGCCAGGCCGTCGGGCACGGGGATCGCGGACAGCGCGGTTTCCATGTCGTCCTCGAAGCGTTGCGCGCGCTGCCAGAACGGCGCGCAGCCCTCCTGGCAGGCATCCCTGTGCGCCAGCAGGGCGGCATCGCGCGAGCGCGGCTCGGCGGTGATCCGGCGGCGGAACTCGAGGCAGTTCATGCGCGGCCTCCGTCGGCGGCGGCGCGTCCACCGAGCATCGCCTTGAGCCGCTGGCGCGCGCGGAACAGCTGGGTCATAACAGCACCAGGCTGCTGGTGGGTCGCCTCGGCGATTTCCTCGCAGCTCATGCCGCCCAGCACCTGCATGGCCAGGGGTTCACGGTATTTCTCGGGCAGTTTCAGCATGGCGTCGCGGACCTGGGCGGCATCGCCACTGCGTTCGGGGCTGGCGAAGGCGGCGTCCTCGGCGACGCTGTCGTCGAGCTCCACCGTGTCGAAACGTTTGCGCTCGTAAAGCCGGGCATGCTCGCGGCGCAGGATGGTGATCAGCCACGGCTTGGCGGACTCGGCATCGCGCAAGGCGTCGAGGTTTTTCCACGCGCGCAGGAAGGTCTCCTGGACCAGATCCTGGGCGACGGTTTCAGAGCGCGACAGCCAGAAGGCGAACCGGTAAAGGTCGGCCGACAGGGCGCGCACCATGGCTTCGTACTGGCGCTGCTTCGGGTTCACGTCCTTATGGACCGGCGGCATGCGTACTTCCTTTCAGCAGTCCGCTCAGCGGACCTTGCTCAGGATGCCGTCCAGCTCGTCCAGGCTGTGGTAGTGGATCACCAGCTTGCCCTTGCCACCGCGCCCGTGAGCCAGTTCCACCCGCGTGGCGAAGCGCTCGGCCAGCTCACGCTCCAGGTTGGCGATGTTCGGATCAGCCGCGCCGCCCGCCTTGGCCTTGCCCTTGGGCGCCAGCTGGGCCCGGCGTGCGGCTTCCTCCAGCTCGCGCACGGTCCACCCGCGACGGGCGGCTTCCAGCGCCAGCGGTTCGGCGACGGTGGCCGGCAGGGTGAGCAAAGCACGGGCATGGCCCATTTCCAGCTTGCCCTCGTCCAGCAGCTGCTTGATCGATTCGGGAAGCTCGGTCAGACGCAGCAGGTTGGACACGGCGGCGCGCGAGCGGCCCACGGCATCGGCGGCCTGCTGGTGGGTGAGGTCGAATTCGTCGATCAGCCGCTGCAGCGCCTGGGCTTCCTCCAGCGGGGTCAGTTCCTGGCGCTGGATGTTCTCGATCAGCGCCATGGCCAGCACGGACTGCTCGGGCACGTCCTTGACCAGCGCGGGAATCTCGCTCATGGAGGCGCGCTGGGCGGCGCGCCAGCGCCGCTCGCCCGCGATCAACTCATAGCTGTTCTTGCCGATGGCGCGGACGACCACTGGCTGGATCAGGCCCTGGGCCTTGATCGAGGCGGCCAGTTCGTCCAGGGCTTCATCGTTCCAGTGCCTGCGCGGCTGGTACTTGCCGGCCTGGATCTGCTGGATGGGTAGGAGGCGCAGTTCGCTTTCCTGCTCGATCACCGAAGGCGCGGCGTCCGGGCCGCCGCCACCACCGAGCAGGGCATCCAGGCCACGGCCCAGACCACGTTTCTTAGCTGCTGCCATGGGTCGTCCTCAAGAAGTGGTCGCGGCGGCATCGGGCGCCGCTTCGTCGCCCGGCTCCACGGCCGTGTCGCCACCCGCTGCGGCGGCGCGGGCCCGGTCACGACGGATGATCTCGCCGGCCAGGCCGATATACGCGATGGCGCCCCGCGAGCCGCGATCGTACAGGTGGATCGGCTGGCCGTGGCTGGGCGCCTCGGCCAGGCGCACGTTGCGCGGGATGATCGAGCGCAGCACCTGGTCGCCAAAGTGCTGGGTGAGCTGCGCCGAGACCTCGTTGCCGAGGTTGTTGCGTACGTCGTACATGGTACGCAGCAGGCCTTCGACCTCCAGCTGCGGATTGAGGCGCTGGCGCACGGCCGAGATGGTATCGAGCAGGCTCGACAGCCCTTCCAGCGCGAAATACTCGCACTGCACCGGAATCAGCACGCCATCGGCCGCGGTCAGCGCATTCAGCGTGAGCAGGTGCAGGGACGGCGGGCAGTCGATGATGATGCTGTCGTAGCGGTCGGCCACCTTGGCCAGCTGATCCTTCAGGCGGTGCTCGCGCGCCATGCCGTCCATCAGCTTCAGCTCGGCGGCGGTGAGGTCGCCATTGCCCGGCAACAGGTCGAACGCCGCCTCGGTACGGACCAGCACGTCGGCGATGGGCGCCTCGTCGAGCAACACTTCGCAGCCGTTGGGCTTGGTGTTGTACTTGTCCACGCCCGAAGCCATGGTCGCGTTGCCCTGCGGGTCCAGGTCGACGAGCAGCACCTTGCGCTTCGCGGCGGCCAGGGCCGCGGCGAGATTGACGGAAGTGGTGGTCTTGCCAACGCCGCCCTTCTGGTTGGCGACTGCGATAATGCGGGCCATGGGCTGTCGTTTGCTGCCGTGCGCGGAAAGGGCGTTAGCGTAGCATCGACGGGCGGTTCGCCCTAGGTGACGTTGGCCTGGCCCGGATCGGGTGCGGCAGCCCATTGGGGGACGCCAGGCCTGCCGTCATGTCCGCGCCAGCGATACCCGAAGCCGCGGTTGGCCAGGAACTGGAACTCGGCTATGGGGTTTTCCTTGTGCCAGGTCGAGTGCCAGGCCGGCTTGCAGCGGTTTTATGCCGAGGCTCTTTCATCTTCTTCGAAGGGAGCACTCGGTAGATCCTTACATCGGTCTTGGTCGTCCACTTAACGACAGCAATGTAGTCGGTCGGCAACAGTATCCATTCCATGGTGCCAGGCGTACGGCTGACAACGCCGGGATTTTTGTTGTCGTGCATCGTCAGCATACGTGCCTCGAGGGCAGCGACGTACGTCGGCAAGGGCACATCGTCGAACAGCACCTTGCGCTTCGTGGCGGCCAGGGCGTGACGAGATTGACGGAGTTGGTGATCTTGCTAACGCCGTCGTTCTGGTTGACGACTGCGATAATACGGGCCATGGGCAGCCGTTCGGTGCCGTGCCAGGAAAGTGCGTTAGCGTAGCGTCGACGGCGGTTCGCCCTAGATGACATCGGCCTGGCTTCGTTTGGATGCAAGGCAGCAATGATTTACCCAGGGCTTGCCGCCATCCCGGTACTAGCTAATACTCCAAATCACCGGTATCTCAAAAGAAGATTTTTGGCCATGCTGAGGGGGGGCTTCGATTGAAAAATATCTGGAAAATTGGTTTCTTATTTTTTCTTATACCGCGTTTGCCTGCCTATGCGGCGCAGACGATTGTCTACTACTACACGGACCCTCAGGGCACACCGTTAGCGATAGCTGATGAGGCTGGAAACATAATCGATACCGCGGATTATCATCCCTTCGGAGACAGAGTCGCGGGTTCGTCCGTCGACGATAATTCCCCTGGATACGCAGGGCATCTGCGGGACAGCGAGAGTAATCTCGTCTATATGCAGGCTCGATATTACGATTCAACGGTGGGTCGCTTTCTTTCAGTCGACCCTCAGGGATCGCCCGCAGGCAACATTTTCTTCCACAACCGTTACGCTTATGCGAATAATTCACCCATACGGTACTAAGACGATCACGGCGACAAGCCGGGCGATCATTTTCGATCGCCTGAGGCAGCTGCATTGGATGCCCTGCAATATATAAACGGCCGTTCAATCGCTGAGAATATGGAGTACCAGGGTTATATCGTCATCCAGGGCGCGGACGATTTCGTAGCCACGGAACCCGTACGTCTGACTATCGACGGAGGAGCCACGGACGGTACGCCCAATGGAGCTATTGGCGATTATCATACCCATGGAGATTGGTCGACGGGTCCAAAAGATGCCTTGGTCAGAACCGCAGATCCGACCAAGGATACGTTGAATAGCGCCAACTTCTCCACCGCGGATATCAAGCGTTACAACTCCCTTGCGGCGGCACTGAAACACCAGTATCGCGGCTATCTGGGAACGCCGGCCAGCACTTATTTATTCTACGATGCAACAAGTCGTAGATCTGGAGATCTACAGAAAGTTGTGCAGCAGGAGCAAAAGCGGTGGGAAGATCAAGAACGCATTCGACGGGAAATGAATCCTGATGAGATTCATCATTAAAGCGCTTCGAGTGGCAGCTCTCGGCATTTTCGTTCTTGCACTTCAAGTGGCAGAAACGCAGGCCCAGCAGCGCCAAGTATCGCTTCCTCCGTTGCCAGAAGACTCAGGGGTCGATGTCGCACCCAGGCTGGAGGAATGTGACGCGGTGAACTGCGTCGTCGAACCAGCGCAACTTTCAGCGATGGATTCGGCAAGACGCCTCTATAGCGCCGATAAGCTGGCTGCAGCCGCGTATTCCGTCGTGATCGGCAAGGAAGGCTCCGATATATCCATCACGCTCGTGCCGTCTCCCATCGGCACACGCGGCAGAGCCTTTACCTACGTATTCGATAGGTCGGGCAAGACCCTTAAAAGAAGCTATCTCAATAGATAGGATCGTCTATCGCGACAGTGTCAGCCACGCCTTATAACGACTAGGTGCCGCTCGCCCTCGACATCGGGCACGCTCAAGGCATGGATGGCTTCCACCGTGAATCCGGCCGGCACGCCGGCCAGTTCGTCCCCCGGGTGCTTGCCCTTCATCGCCAGCCATACGCCGCCGGGCGCCAGCAGGTGGCCGCCCCAGCCGAGCATGTCGGCCAGGCTGGCGAAGGCGCGTGCCGTGATGCATTCGAAGCTCCCTTCCACCTCCTCGACACGGCTCTGCAGGGCGCGACCGTTGCCGAGCTTCAGCGAGCGGATCGCTTCGCGGAGGAAGCGAACCTTCTTGCCGTTGGAGTCCACCATCAGCACCTCGCGCGCCGGCTCGGCGATGGCCAGCGGAATGCCTGGCAGCCCCGGCCCGGTGCCCAGATCGGCCAGCGTGCGACCCTGGACGAAGGGGACCACGGCCAGCGAGTCGAGCAGGTGCCGCGTCACCATCTCGTCCGCGTCGCGCACGGCGGTGAGGTTATAGGCCGTGTTCCAGCGTTCGAGCAGTTCCCGATAGTCCAGCAGGCGGCCGACCGCGTCGTCGGGCAGCGCAATGCCCAGGGCGGCGATGCCGCGTTCGAGTCGGGATTGCAGGGCTTCGCGGGTGGTCATGCGGCACCGGGACGTCGGGAAACCGCAAGTATGGAAGGCATGGCGCTTGCCCGCCAGCGTTCTCAAGGCAGCGCCGTCCGGCTTATCATCCCCCTCCATACGACAGGGAGCGACGATGAAGCGCACAGGGAAACCATGGGGCGGCAAGCGTGTGTCCGTCGTCTACGACGATGCCGTCTCACGACTTTCCTGGGAGCAGTTCGAGCATCTCGTTGCCGCGTGGTATGCCGCCCAGGGCTACACGGTCGACCATCGGGGTACCGCGGCACGCGGCCACACCGATGGCGGGGTGGATCTGGTGGTCCGGCGCAACGGCAGGCGACTCCTGGTCCAGTGCAAGCATGCGAAGGCTTACCAGGTGCCCTACAACCCGGTCATGCAGCTGGCCGCCTTGATCAAGGGCGATTCGGACGACCCGGCCGATGGCGCCGTCTTCGTTACCAGCGGTGAGTTCACCCCGGAGGCGGTCCGCAAAGCGTCCCGGTTTCCCGAGTTGAGCCTGATCGACGGAGCATCACTTCGCCGCATGCTCGACGCGGTGCCTGCCGAGCCCGCTTCTGCCTTGATCGCTCCTGCCGCAACCGCTCCCATAGCGCTGCCAGGCGAGCTCGCGCAGATGGCCCCGTCGGGCGGCGTGCCAGCCCGCGGCCCGCGTACGCCCGCGCCCGGGGGCCCGCAGCGTGTCACCGTTGGGCAGCGCACACGTCTGCCGGTGGCCACGCGCAAAACGAGTCCGGGACTGCCGCGATTGGCCGCCGTCGGATGTCTACTGACGGGCGTGGCGGCACTGGGTTTCCTGGGAATCCGCTGGCGCGACCAGGGTACCGATGGATCCGGGGCCGCCGGTATGTCATCCGCATCGACCGCACCGGGGCCGTACGCGGTGCCGGCGGCACCAGGGCAGGGGGGACCGGCATCCGATGACGCGGTCGGGCCGAGGCACGACGCGGGCGGGAGGCGCCGCAACCACGACGCCATCGCCGCCAGGCATCGACCCGTCGCCCCACGTGCGACGCAAGCGCCGTCCGCTCAGGGCCCCACGTCCGACCGCGCATCTACGGCTATCGCATCCGCGGTGGCCGACGGCAAAACGGCGAACATCGCCACGGACGCTGCCACGAGAGATCCTGTGATTTACCGGTCCGGCAACATGAGCGACGCGGAGTTCGCCGCGTGGAAACAGCGACGGGCAGGGCGCGAGGGTGGCACCGATGACGGCGAGGCCTCGCCGGCCGAGCCGGCGGATGCCGTGCATGCATCGCGCGGGGAGGTGTCGCCCGAGGCGATGAAGGTCATCCTGCGGACCAACCGGCCCTGATCGTGGATCAGGCGGCGTCGAGTTCCACGCGGGTCACCAACATGCCGCGCGAGCGCAGCGAGCCGTTGACGGCATGCTTGAGTTGGGTGCCGAAGGCCCGGCGGTCGACCTGGTGCGCCGTGGAGGAATCACGCAGCGCGGCCACCACATTGCTGCGGATCAGCTCAGGGGCATCGTCGATCACTTCGTCGGCGGCTTCCGGCTCCAAGACCTGCCAATAGACCGTGCCGCCCTCGAAACGCAGCACCTGGCCGCCGAGGTCGATCTTATGCGAGACGCGATCGATCATCGGCAGGACCACATGCGTACCGGCGGTGAGCAGCGAGGGCGAGCGGCCCAGGCGACGCACGCTGTAGACCTGACCCTCGGGAATACGCCTGACCGAAGCCGCTGCTAAAGCGAAGGCAATCAGGGTCGTGGCGATGAGGGTCGTGGTCAACATGATATCTACATCAATCGTTTATCGGCTTTTCCTGTCGCATCGCGTAAGCACATGGGCCAGGGCGATGATCGGTAGGGTGTTAATTCTAATTTAACGGGTTGGGTTAACGCTAGTTTCACCAAACACCCATGTTCAGTTAGCGGACGGTTTGGTTAAAACTTGAGCAGTGGTCGAAACGTGACCAGTGGGTCGGCATCGGTGGACGGGCGAGGTCGCGCCCGTCGACACCGCTTTGAGATGTTTCCTACGGGCAGGCGCCCGGCGGATTGATCGCCCCGTACGGCACGGCGCGGTAATCGCCAGTCGCGTTGACCGCCTATACTCAAATGATAATAATTATCAATCAGTAACTTGCCCGGTGTGCGCTTCATGAATGTCCTTGGTTGCCTGGCGGCGCTGCTCGCCATGGCCTTCGCCTATGTGTGCTCGCATAACCAGCGCCTGCTGGCCCGTCCCCTTGGCCGGGCCGCTCGCGTGGCCGCCTGGGCATTCGCCGCCCTGGCGCTCATGGCATGGATCGGCTCGGAAACCTCGCTACCGGGCATCTTCTCCGCCGTGACCGCGCTCATGCTCGGCGCGGTAGCGTGGCCTTACATCACCTGGATGATTCGCCCGGCCGCTCCCCGGAAGCCGCGCTGATGCTTGCCAAGACATTCGCCGGCATCCTGCTGGGCCTGACACTGTCGATGGCGCTCATCGCCCTGGCCATCTGGGTGTGGCCCGGCTCCAGTGAAGCGGTGACGCTGCCGGTGATGATGGCGTTCTTCCCGCTATGGATCGGGATCATGGCCGCCACTTATCTGTTCCGCAGCGGCCGGCATGCCTGGGGCTGGCTGGCGATCGCCAATCTGGTCGCCTTCGGCGCACTGTGGGCCGCCAAGCACACCTTGCCGGGGCTCTGAGACGATGAAAGCCAACACGCTCCGCACCTTTACCCTCGTGCACACCTGGACCGGCCTGCTGGCCGGCTTCGCGCTGTTCATCGCGTTCTACGCGGGCGCGCTGACCATGTTCCACGACGAGATCGACACCTGGGCCATGCCCCGCGCCGAGATGGCCCGGGCGGACACCATGGACCGGGCCCACCGCATGCTGGCCGACATCGTCGCTAAACACCCGGTCGCACGCGAGAGCATCGGCGTCACCTATCCGGCGGACCACCCGTCCCACGAGGTGGCCGCGTACTGGATGGAGAAGGACGGCAGCTGGCGCGTGCAATCGCTGGACGACACCGCCGCGCGCGATGCCGAAGACCACGAGCACGGCCTGGCCGACTTCATCTACGAGCTGCATTACGACCTCGGTATCCCGCAGATAGGTATCTATCTGATGGGTATCGTGAGCATCATCTATGGCCTGGCCCTTCTCACGGGCCTGCTGATCCACCTGCCCAACCTGGTACGCGAGCTGTTCGCGCTGCGCCCCGGGCACAATCTGAAGCGGCTCTGGCAGGACGCGCACAACGTCATCGGTATTCTCAGCCTGCCGTTCCACATCATCTTCGCCATCACCGGGGCCCTGCTGTGCCTCACCCTGGTCATGCTGGTGGCCTTCAACACCGTGGCTTTCGACGGCAAGCTGATGGGCGCATTCGAGCGCATGACCAGCGCGCTGCCCGAGACCCGGGACGGTGGTGGCAGCGCCGTCATGCTGACCCCTGCCGAACTCGGCGCGCGCGCGCGCCAGGCGGCCCTGGCGGCCGGCGCCGCGGATTTCGAGCCCGACTACATGCGCTACGTGCACTACGGGCACACGGGTGCGGCCGCCGAGGTGCGTGGCACGTCCACAAAAACGCTGGGCGAGTACGGCATGGTGTCGTTGGATGCTGCGGACGGAAGGGTGTTGAAGGTCCAGGTCAGTGGCGCACGCGATGCCAATCACGCGACCTATGCCGCCATCTTCGGCCTGCACTTCGGCACGTTCGGTTCACTGTCGCTGCGCTGGCTGTATTTCCTGCTCGGACTGGCCGGCGCCTTCCTGTTCTATTCGGGCAACCTGCTGTACATCGAGACCCGCCGCAAGCGGCGCCAGGCCGATCAGCCGTTGAAGGTGCGCGCCATGGCGACGGCCACGGTCGGGGTGTGCATCGGCGCGTGCTTCGCGATCTCCTGCACCTTCCTCGGCAACCTGCTCGGGTCCGCGGCGGGCGCCGAGGGCACGGACATCGTCCAGCCCGTGTGCTTCGGCACATTCGCGCTGGCCCTCCTGTGGACCTTCTGGCGCCGGCCCGCCAGGGCGGCGGTCGAGTTGCTGGCGGCGACCGCAGCCGTCAGCATCGCGGTGGGCGCGCTGGACATGGTGCTCCACGGGGAGCGGCTGCTGCGCACACTGGCCGAGGGGCGCTACGCCGTGCTCGGCCTGGACATCGTCGCTATCGCCATGGGCGTGGGCTTCGCCTGGCTCGCTCTGGCGACCCGTCAGCGTGCAATAAAGGGCGACCCTTGCAGCGTGTGGGCATCGACGTAACGCGCGTTACTAACCTCGACAGTTATTAACAATCGTCGTGCACGGCCGGCATCCCCATGCTGCAACGCCGCAATGCTTTGCGTACCAGTCAAGCGATTGTTTTGACAATATTTTTTGACTACCTTCACACAGTGGTATTGCTAACGTAATCGTTTCCTGCCGCACCGCAGCAAGCGGTTGATTTCTCAGGCTTTACAAGGCGCTATGAAAACGTTTACGTTCCGCGCCGTCAGCCCCTCAAGGGGCAGGGGTAGAGGGTAGGATCGACGTGAGTGTGACGATCAAAGACGTCGCGAGGATGGCCAACGTATCGGTGGCATCGGTTTCGCGCGCGCTCAATGGACACAGTGGCGTCACGGCGGAAACGCAAAAGCGTATCCGTGACGTGGCCGCTCGCCTGCGCTATGTCCCGCATAGCGGTGCCCGCAGCCTGATCACCCGTCGCACGCAGACCATCGGTGCCCTGCTGCCCGACCTGCACGGCGCCTTCTGGTCCGAACTGATCCGTGGCATCGACCTGGCCGCGCGCGCCCGTGGCCTCTACCTGCTGGTGTCCAGTTCCCACGGTGACGCCACTGAGGCGGCCATCGCCCTGCGCTCCATGCAGGGCCGCGTGGACGGCCTGCTGGTGATGTCGCCGCACGCGGACGAGGCGTTCCTGGAAGAAAACCTGCCCGTCGTGGTCCCCACCGTTCTCATCAACAGCCATGTCCGCTCCCAGCGGCAGGCCTCGCTGGACGTGGACGACTTCGGCGGCGCGAAGGCGATGGTCGAGCACCTGCTCGGCCTGGGCCGGAAGCGCATCGTGTTCATCGCCGGCCCGGAAGTGAACCACGACGTGCAGGAGCGCTGCCGTGGTTACCGCACCGCGCTGAGCGCCGCGGGCCTGGGCGATCGGGCCGCCATCCTGCCGGGCGACTTCACCGAGGAATCCGGCTACCGCGCCGGCAAGCAGGCGCTGGCCATGGTGCCGCGCCCGGATGCGATCTTCGCCGCCAACGACATGATGGCCATCGGCTGCCTGTCCGCCCTGGCCGAAGCGCGGGTGCGCACGCCCGAGGACATCGCCGTGGCCGGCTTCGACGATATCCCCATGGCGCGTTACGTCTCACCGCCGCTGACCACCGTGCGCATCCGCATCGCCGAGTTGGGCGAAGCGGCGCTGGCACGCCTCGCCGGCATGATCGAAGCACCCGACGATGCCACGCCCGAGCCGCGTGTCGTCGGTACCGAACTGGTCGTCCGTGCCTCCTGCGGCGGTAACGACACGCTAAGACGAAGGGCCTGACCGGCCCATCGCTACACGGCTTGCCGGGTCGTGGCTGGATGTATCAGGACGGCGACACAGCAGGACTCACAGCACGATTGCCGGTCCGCCTTGCGGCACCGGCGCCTTACACGGGGGCAGAACGCTCTCAACGAAGAAAAGTGGCACGCCCACCGCGTCACGACATCAACGTCGACCACCGTGAAGGGCGCCCGGCTGGGCCGGACAACACACACAAGAAGATTTGGGAGAGGGGAAAACAAATGAAAGCGTCGATGCATCTAAAGAAGAAGCTGCTGGTCAGCGTGATTGCCGCCGCCGTCGCCACGGCGATCGCACCGGGCATGGTCATGGCGCAGAGCGCCAACGCCACGTTGCGCGGTAAAGCCACGCCGGGCGCCAATGTCACGGTGTTCAACCCGCAGACCGGCCTGACCCGCCACGCCACGGCCGGCCAGGACGGCTCGTATGTCATCAACGGCCTGCCGCCCGCCTCGTACAAGGTGGATGCCGGTCCGGGTACCGAACAGAACATCACCCTGACCGTGGCCTCGACGGCGACGGTCAACCTTGCCGCGCCCGCGCAGGGCGCGACGGCGACCGCGGCCAACGCCACCAGCATGGAAGGCGTGTCGGTTTCCGCGACGACGGTGCAGGAAGTGAAGACGCCCGAAGTGGGCCAGACGATCTCGCTGCACCAGATCGCCACCATTCCGCAGGTCTCGCGTAACTTCCTCGAGTTCGCCGACACCGTGCCGGGCATGGTCTTCAACGTGGATGCCAAGGGCAACACGTCGCTGCGCGGCGGCGCGATGAACACCAGCTCGACCAACGTCTACATCGACGGCGTGAGCCAGAAGAGCTACGTGAAGGAAGGCGGTGTCTCGGGCCAGAACGGCAGCCAGGGCAACCCGTTCCCGCAGCTGGCCATCGGCGAATACAAGGTCATCACCAACAACTACAAGGCCGAATACGACCAGGTCTCGTCCGCGGCGATCACCGCCGAGACGAAATCGGGTACGAACGAGTTTCACGGTGAGGTATTCGGCACCTACACGAACGATGCGTTCCGTAACCGCACGCCGATCGAGAAGACCAACGGCAAGGTCGATTCGGAATCCAAGGAATACGGTTTCGCTCTCGGCGGTCCGATCATCAAGGACAAGATGCATTTCTTCATCGCCTATGAGCAGAAGAAATTCAACACGCCGATCTCCGTCACGCCCAATGCGGTCGGCGTCGCGAACATCGAGAACGACCTGCCGGCGAACGTCCAGTCGCAGCTTGGCTCCTCGAACCTCACGTTCGACGAGAAGCTGTACTTCGGCAAGATCGACTGGGAACTGACCGACCGCGATCGTATCGAGGTGAGCACGCAGGTGCGCCGCGAGACGCAGCTCGGCGGCACCGGTACCGGCACGGCCGCGTCCGCCGGTACGCAAGGTGAGAACCACGATACGCGTGGCACCTTCAAGTGGGCCCACAGCGGTGACAGCTGGTACAACGAGCTGATCCTCGCTTACGAGAACGCATACGTCGCCGCCAACCCGCTGCAGATCGGCAACGGCTACACGTATTCGTATCCGCAGGACATCGCGAACAACCAGAACCCGACGATCATCACGACCGGCGCCGCCGATCCCCGCGCGACCCAGAACAAGAGCCAGGAAGGTCCGAGCATCTCGGATACCTTCACGTTCAACAATCTGGAGTGGCAGGGCGACCACGTCGTCAAGCTCGGCTACAAGTTCAAGTCGGTCGAACTGAAGGCATCGGACGTGGCCGCGCAGAACCCGCAGTTCTTCTACGACGTGCGCCCGGGCCAGGGCACCTCGGCGGAGCCGTGGCAGGTTTTCTACGCATCCGCTCTTCCGGGCCAGGATGGCGTGGCGAAGACGACGGCTCGCCAGTACGGCGTGTTTGCCCAGGACGACTGGTCCGTCAACGACAAGCTCACGCTGAACCTCGGTGTGCGCTGGGACTACGAGGCCAACCCCTCCTACACCAACTTCGTCACGTCGCAGCGCGTGCTCGATGCGATCAATGCGCAGAACCCGTATGCGGGCGCCGCGCCGGGTGAGACCTATGGCGACGCACTCGCCGCGGGCGGCGTGAACATCGGCGACTACACCAGCAATGGTCACAACCGGAAGAACTTCCGCGGCGCCTGGCAGCCGCGCCTCGGCTTCTCCTACGACCTGTTCGGAGACGAGGCCCACGTGTTCCACGGCGGCGCCGGTCGCGCGTACGACCGTAACCTCTTCGACTACCTGCAGACGGAAGTGACCAAGCAGGCCTTGCCGCAGACCACGCTGCGCTTCAACGTGCCGGGCCATCCGTGCGACACGACCTCGTCGACCTGCGTCCCCTTCAACCCGGCCTTCCTGGGTGGTCAGGGCGTACTGCAGAACTATCTGGTCGGTGGCAACTCCGGTCAGGAAGTCGACATGCTCAACAACAAGCTGAAGGCGCCTTACAGCGACCAGTTCAGCCTGGGCATGTCGAACACGATCGGCGACTGGCAGACCGATGCCACGGTGACGCGCGTGCTCAGCCGCGACGGTTTCGCGTTCACCCTCGGTAACCGCCTGCCGAACGGCAGCTACTTCGCCGTGCCGGGCGGCGCCAGCGCGGGCGACCAGCCCATCCCGAACGTGGGTGGCCTGATCCTCGGCGACAACGGTATCGCCACGCGTACCACCCAGGTCCTGCTGTCGGCCCAGAAGCCGTACACGAAGGAGTCCGGCTGGAGCACCAGCTTCGCCTACACCTTCTCGCACGCCAAGCAGAACCGCGATATCAACGAGCATTACTCGTTCGATTATCCGTCGCTCAACGACTATCCGTTCATCACGTCCAACGCCGTGTCGAAGCATCGCTTCGTGGCCACGGGCGCCCTGGATCTGCCGTGGGGCATCAGTGGATCGATCAAGCTGACGCTGGCCACACCGCTGCCGAAGAACGACGTGGCCTGCTACGGCGCCACGTTCGCCGATGGATCGACCTGCGTACCGGTTTCGGCGACGCCGAGCGGTTCGAAGTTCCTCGTCGGCGGCAACATCTGGGGCTACCGCGACGTCGACCTGCAGCTCACCAAGGATTTCATCCTCGGCGAAGGCACGAAGATCTATGCCCGCTTCGACATCCTGAACCTGTTCAACTGGCAGAACTTCGCCGACTACAACACGAACTGGGGTTCGAACGGCGAGCTCAACAGCCAGCCGGTGGCCTACAACAAGAAGGGCAACATCGTCTTCGTGCCACGTACCGCCCGCTTCACCGTCGGCCTGAAGTTCTGATCCACCCGGCGCATCCGGCTCGCCGGATGCGCCATACTTTGGCGCCCGCGAGTCTCCCCGCGGGCGCTTCTTTTATGGGAGACCCGGTCCTTCGGGACCTTTATTTTCCCTGTAGCCGTAAACGTTTACGCGCGCAAGCCAGGATCGCCTGCGCTCCCTCACGAGGAAGGCAACCACGACGACGACGGCCCCACCGTGCGTTCCGTGCCTCGCAAGCGCCAGGATTCACGTCATGCAAGTCAACACGATCAAGCGTCTTTCCCTCACCATGGGCGCCCTGCTCGCCTGCGCCGTCCCGCTGGCGATGGCACAGAAGGCACCGGCCATGACCAAGCACGCGCCATCCGCGAGCACACTGAAAGACCTGCACCCCGTCCCCCCCATGATCGTCGACCTGGAAAAACGCACCTTCCAGTGGTTCTGGGACAGCGGCAATCCGGTCAACGGCCTGGTGCCGGACCACTACCCGACGCAATCGTTCGCTTCCATCGCCTCGGTGGGCTTCGGCCTTACCGCCTATGGTGTGGGCGTGGAACGCGGCTACATCACGCGTGAGCAGGCGGTGGACCGCACGCTGGCCACGCTGCGGTTCTTCCGCGATGCGCCACAGAACGATTCCGAGGACGACGCCACCGGCTTCCACGGTTTTTTCTACCACTTCCTGGACATGCAGACCGGCAAGCGCGAGGCCCGCTGGGTCGAGGTGTCCACCGTGGATACCACGCTGCTGCTGGGCGGCGTGCTGTTCGCGCAAAGCTACTACGACCGCGACGATGCGAAGGAAAAGGAAATCCGCGACATCGCCGACCAGATCTACCGCCGGGTGGACTGGCCATGGGCGCAGAACAACGCGCCGTTGATCAGCATGGGCTGGACGCCGGGCGGCAAGATGATCCCGCACGACTGGGCGGGCTATAACGAAGGCATGCTGGTCTACATCCTGGCGCTGGGCTCACCCACCCACCCGGTCGGCGAGGACGCGTGGCAGGCCTGGACCAAGACCTACGACAAGACCTGGGGCGAGTTCCACGGGCAGACCTTCCTCAACTTCGCACCGCTGTTCGGGCACCAGTACAGCCATACCTGGGTCGACTTCCGCGGCATCCGCGATGCGTGGGGCCGGGCGCACGACATGGATTACTTCGAGAACAGCCGCCGCGCCGCGTACTCGCAGCAGGCCTATGCGATCGCCAACCCGGGCGGCTGGAACGGCTACGGCAAGAACGTCTGGGGCCTGACCGCGAGCAACGGCCCCGGTGGCCTGATCGTCAAGCAGGGCGACCGCGAGCGCACCTACCAGGGCTACACGGCGCGCGGCGCCGGCCTGGACTACATCTCCGACGACGGCACCCTGGTGCCGACGGCCGCTGGCGGCTCCATCGCGTTCGCGCCGGAGATCGTCATCCCGGCGCTGGAGGAGATGAAGAAGAAGTACGGTAAGAACATCTACACGAAGTACGGCTTCGTGGATGCGTTCAACCTCACCTTCGATACCCACACGGAAGTGCGTACGGGCCGGATCATCCCGGGCTTCGGCTGGGCCGATACCGTGCACCTGGGCATCGACCAGGGCCCGATCGTGCTGATGATCGAGAACTACCGCAGCGACTTCGTGTGGAGCGTGATGAAAAAGAACCCGTACATTCGCAAGGGACTGCAGCGCGCCGGCTTCTCGGGCGGCTGGCTGGACGCCGAAACGGCCGCCGACCTGTGGTGAAGCGCGTGACCCGTTACCTGAGCCATGCGGCGGCATGCTTGGCCGTGGCCGTCGCGCTGGTTGCGTGTGCCAAGCCGCCAGCCGGCACCCGCACACTGCAATTCTGGACCATCGGGCGCGAAGGCGAGGCGGTGGCCAAGCTGCTGCCCGAGTTCGAGCGCGAGCACCCCGGGCTGCACGTGGAAGTGCAGCAGCTGCCGCTCACCGCCGCGCACCAGAAGCTGTTGACGGCCTATGCCGGCGACTCCACGCCGGACCTCACCCAAGTAGGCAATACGTGGGTGCCGGAGATGGTGGCGCTGGAGGCGATCGAACCGCTGGATGCGCGCGTCGCCGCGTCGAAGGTGGTCGATCCGACCGATTATTTCCCCGCGATCTGGTCCACCAACGTCATCGACGGCCACCTGTACGGCGTGCCCTGGTACGTGGACACGCGCCTGCTGTTCTATCGCAAAGACCTGCTGGCCAGGGTGGGCTACGACCACCCGCCACGCGACTGGGCCGAGTGGCAGGCGATGATGGTCAAGCTGGCGCAGCCGCGCGGCACCACCTACGGCGTGCTGCTGCCCACCAACGAGTTCGAGCAGCTGCTGGCGCTTGCCTTGCAGCAGGACGATCCGCTGCTGCGCGACGGCGGACGCTACGGCAATTTCCGCAGCCCGGGGTTCAAGAAGGCGCTGGCGTTCTACGTGTCGATCTTCAAGGACCAGCAGGCGCCGATGATGACCAACGTCGGTGTGGGTAATCCCTGGGCCGCGTTCGGCCAGGGTTTCTATGCGTTCTACCTGTCCGGCCCGTGGAACATCGGCGAGTTCCGCCACCGCCTGCCGCCGGAGCAGCAAGGCGACTGGGGTACGGTGGCGCTACCGGGGCCCAACGGTCCGGGCGCGTCCAACGCGGGTGGCTCCAGCCTGGTGATCTTCCGTCGCTCGCAACACAAGGATGATGCCTGGGCGTTGATCGAGTTCCTGTCGCGCCCGGCCATCCAGGAGCGGTTCTACCAGATCCTCGGCGACATGCCGCCGCGACGCTCTTCATGGGAGGCCCCGGCACTGAAGGATGACGACAAGGCCACGGCTTTCCGCGACCAGCTGGACCGCGCCAAGCCAACCCCGCCCGCGGCGGAGTGGGAACGCATCGTCACCGAGATGCAGCTCGTCGCCGCGCAGGCCGCGCATGGCGACCTCACGGTGGACGAGGCCGCGGCCGAGATCGATCGCCGTGCCGACCGCCTCCTGGAAAAACGCCGCTGGATGCTCGACCACGGCCACAAGGCAAGCCCATGACTACGTCCCGCGCCGCCTGGCTGTTCATCGCACCCGCGATGATCGTCCTCGGATTGTTCTTCCTGCTGCCGGTGATCGCGGCGCTGGTGCTTTCGGTCACCGATTACGACCTCTACGCGCTGGCGGACATCCGCAACCTGCGCTTCGTCGCCCTGCAGAATTACTGGTCACTGTTGCAGCGGCCGTTGTTCTGGTCGGCGCTGGGTCACACCGTGTATTTCGTGGTGGTGGGCGTACCGTTGTCGCTGATGGCCTCGCTGGGTTCGGCCATGCTGCTGAACTCGCCCATGGCGCGGTTCAAGCCGTTCTTCCGCACCGCGCTGTTCGCGCCCGTCGTCACCACGGTGGTGGCGGTGGCCGTGATCTGGCGCTACCTGTTCAACACCAAGTACGGCCTGATCAACTACGTGCTGGACAACCTGGGCGTGCCCACGGTGGACTGGCTGGGCGATCCGCACTGGGCCATGCCCACGATCATCCTGTTCGCGGTGTGGAAGAACTTCGGCTACAACATGATCATCTTCATGGCGGGCCTGCAGGCCATTCCGGGCGACCTGTACGAGGCCGCACGCATCGACGGCGCCTCGGCCATGGCGCAGTTCCGCCACATCACCCTGCCGATGCTCAAGCCCACGATGGTGATGGTGAGCATCCTCACCGTGTCGGGCTACTTCCAGTTGTTCGCCGAACCGTATGTCATGACCGAAGGCGGCCCGCTGCAAAGCACCACCTCGGTGCTGTACCTGATGTATGAAGAAGGCTTCAAGTGGTGGAACCTCGGTTCCGCTTCCGCGGTGGCGTTCATCCTCTTCGTCATCATGTTCGCCGTCACCGCTGCCATGCTCCGGCTGTCGAAACAGGGAGAGCCCGCATGAGCCCGCGTATCGCCAAGGCCCTCATCAACGGGCTGCTGATCGGCGCGGCCGGCATCGCGCTCGCGCCACTGCTTTACATGCTGTCGGTGTCGTTCATGACACCCGGCGAGGCCAGCGCCCTGCCGCCGCCCGTGCTGCCGACGCACTGGACGCTGGGCAACTACCGCCAGCTGTTCCTCAACGCGGGCATGGGCCGTTACCTGCTCAACAGCCTGCTGATCTCCACGGCGATCACCGTGGTCTCGCTGGCGTTCAACCTCATGGCCGGTTATGCCTTCGCCAAGCTGGAGTTCAAGGGGCGCCAGCGCCTCTTCCAGCTGCTGCTGGGCGCGCTGGTGATTCCCGCGCAGGTGGCCATGCTGCCGTTGTTCCTGCTGTTGAAGTACATGGGCCTGGTCAACACCTACGGTGCCGTGATCGTGCCCGCGCTGGCCACCATCTTCGGCATCTTCCTGGTCAGGCAGTACGCCAGCGGCATCCCGAACGACCTGATGGAAGCGGCGCGCATCGACGGCGCCGGCGAGTTCCGCATCTTCGCCACCATCGTCATGCCGCTGTTGAAACCGATCATGGTGACGCTGGCGATCTTCACCTTCCTGGCCGCGTGGAACGACTTCATGTGGCCGCTGATCGCGCTGACCGGGCAGGAGCACTACACGCTGCCCATCGCCCTGGCATCGCTGTCGCGCGAGCACGTGCAGGACAGCGAGCTGATGATGGCCGGCTCCGTCGTCACCATCCTGCCGGTACTGGTGCTGTTCCTCGCCTTGCAGCGTTATTACCTCGAAGGCCTGCTGATGGGCAGCGTCAAGGGATAGGACCATGTCACGCCTTGCCTCGTTCTCGCTGCTGCTGTCGGCGGCCGTCGTCACCCTGCCCGCGCAGGGCAAGGACACCCCCCGCCTGCTCGACGGTTTCGACACCACCGCGGGCTGGGCGGCAACGCATACCGACGATGTATCCGCCTCGCTTCGTACCGTGACTGGCAAGACCGGGCAGGCGATCTGCCTGGATTACGATTTCAACGGCGTGTCCGGTGCGGCCTCGATCCGCAAGACGCTGCCTCTGGATTTCCCCACGGGTTTCGCGCTGGGCTTCGACGTGCGCGGCAGCATGCCGCCCAACACGCTACAGCTGAAACTGATCGACGACAGCGGCGACAACGTGTGGTGGTTCCAGCAGCCCGGCTTCGTCCCGACCGATGCCTGGCAGTCCATGCAGGCGACCAGTCGCCAGGTCTCCTTCGCCTGGGGTCCGCTGAAGGACCGAACACTGCGGCACACGCGCGAGGTGGAGTTCGTCGTCTACAAGGAGGCGCACGGCCAGGCCGCTATACCGGGTGCGCGCGACGCTATGCTGCCCACCGCGAACCGCGGCTCGGTGTGCTTCGACAACCTCACCCTGACCGCGCGGCCTCCCGAAGCCGTGCCCACGCCCGCAGCCACTGCCAATGCGGTGTTCGAGGAGCGCGCCAAACACGTGCGTCGCGGGCTCTACCCGCGCGGCTTTTCCGGCGAGCAGTCGTACTGGACGATCGTCGGCGTGGATGGCGGCAGCCGCGATTCCGCACTGATCTCGGAGGACGGCGCGGTGGAAGTCACCCGCGGCGGCTTCTCCCTCGAACCGTTCCTGATCGATCGCGGCGCGCTGGTCACATGGGCCGACGTCACCACCGCGCAGTCGTTGCGCGACCGCTACCTGCCACTGCCGTCCGTGCAGTGGACGAAGGGCGACCTCTCGCTCACCACCACCGCGTTCGCGCAGGGCGCCGCCGGCGCCTCGCAGCTGGTGGTCGGCTACCGCGTGAATAACGCGGGAGACACCGCGCGTAACGTCACGCTCGCCCTGGCCGCGCGTCCCTTCCAGGTCAATCCACCCACGCAGTTCCTCAATGCGCCGGGCGGCACCAGCCCGATCCACGACCTCGCCTGGGACGGCCATGCGCTGGTGGTGAACGGCACGCGCAAGGTCGTACCGTTGCAGACGACGACCGCCTTCGTCGCCAGCGGCAACACGCCAAAGACGCTCAGCGAGCGACTCGATGCGGGCGAGCGCCCGACGACACGCTCGCTGCATGCCGACGACGGCTTTGGCCAGGGCGCCCTGCTATACGACGTGCACGTGCCGGCCCACGGCCATGTCGATCTGGGCCTGGTGATTCCCGTCAAGCAGGACGACGACATCCCACTGCCGGCGGACGCCGGCCACTGGCTGGCCAGCCATGCCGATGCCGTGGCGGCGTTGTGGCGCGACAAGCTGGATCGTGTCGCGATACGCGTGCCGACGCAGGTCCAGCCCCTCATCGACACGATGCGCAGCGGTGTCGCGCAGATCCTCATCTCGCGTGACGGCCCCGCGTTGCAGCCGGGCACCCGCTCGTATTCGCGCACCTGGGTGCGCGATGGCGCGATGATGCTGGAGGGCCTGCTGCGTACCGGCCACGAGGACGTCGCCGGCGAGTTCATCCGCTGGTATGCACCGCACCAGTTCACCAACGGCAAGGTGCCCTGCTGCGTCGACGCGCGCGGGTCGGATCCTGTACCCGAGAACGACAGCCAGGGCGAACTGATTTTCAGCGTGGCCGAGTTGTGGCGCTACACGCATGATCGCGCCACCCTGGAAAGCCTGTGGCCCCACGTGGTGCGCGCCGTCGATTACATGGAAACGCTACGCGCCGGCGAGCGTCAGGCCGGGCGGTTGCAGGGCCCCGACCGTGCTCTGTACGGCCTGATGCCGGCGTCGATCAGCCACGAAGGCTATTCGACCAAGCCGATGCATTCGTACTGGGACGACTTCTGGGCGCTCAAGGGCTACGACGATGCGGTGGCACTGGCCGGCGTGCTCGGGCAGACCGATCGGCAGACGGCGTTGCGTGCCTCGCGTGACCAGTTCCGCGACGACCTGCATGCGTCCATCGCCGCTGCGGTCCGCGAGAAAGGCATCGACTTCATTCCGGGATCGGCCGAACTGGGCGACTTCGATGCCACCTCCACCACGATTGCCCTGTCGCCGGGTGGCGAGCAGGCGCGGTTGCCCAAGGCCCTGGTGGACGCCACGTTCGAGAAATACTGGCGGGCCTTCGTGGCGCGACGCGACGGCACGATGGCCTGGAAGGACTACACGCCCTACGAACTGCGCACGATCGCCAGCTTCGTCCGCCTCGGCTGGCGGAATCGCGTGGGCGACCTGATCGCCTTCTTCTTCGCCGACCGGCGACCGCAGGCCTGGAACCAGTGGGCCGAAGTGGTAGGGCGGGACCCGCGCGAGCCGCGCTTCGTCGGCGACATGCCGCATGCCTGGATCGCCTCGGATTATGTCCGTTCCGCGCTCGACCTGTTCGCCTACGATCGCCCATCCGACGAGTCGATGGTACTCGCGGCGGGGGTGCAGCCGGCATGGCTGGCCGGCGACGGCATCGCGCTACGCGACCTGCGCACGCCGTATGGACGTCTCGGCTATACGTTGAAGGCCACCGGCGGAAAGGCCACGCTGACACTGACCCAAGCGATAGACCCTCCCGGCGGACTGGTGCTCTCGTTGCCGTCGGGCGAGGTGAAGCTGCGGCGGGGCGTCACCACGTATACCGTGCCGATGGAAGCCACTGGCACGGCCACGAAGCCGCCGCGCTCCTAGTGCGTGGCGACGCGGGTGCGCAGCAGGGCATCCACCGCCTGCTGCCACTCGAGTGACCCGGGCGCCGACTGTGGCGCCTCCTGGCCCAGCTTCGCGTTCACGGCCTGGTTCCACGCCGGCGTATCCGGCCGCGGGCCATGGCCGTCGTCGCTGACCGCCAGGGTCTTGTCCACCCAGGCATACCACCCGGGCGAACCCAGGGCAGGGTTGGCCGGCGCATTCTTACCAGGTGCCGGCGTGGCATCGGCAGCGGCCGAGGACGCCGCAGGCGGCGCGGTGGCGGAGGCCGCGTCAGGCGACGAGGGCGAGCAGGCGGCGATGATGAGCGCCGCGGCAATCGGTACGACCGTGAGCAAAAAGCGCATGGGCAATGAATTCCTCGCGAATGCGTAGGGTGCCGATGCTAGCGATGGCATCCGGTCTGAAGGCTAAACGGCCCGGGGAACTTCGCCGGGCCGTTCAGTTTCAGCCGGTGCGATCAGAATTTTCCTGCGCGGAAATCGGCGATGGCCTCGTGGATCTGCGCCTGGGTGTTCATGACGAACGGGCCGTAGCGCGCCACCGGTTCGCGCAGGGGACGGCCTGCCACGACCAGGACGCGGGTGGCCTCGGCGGCCGCAAGGCTCAAGGTGTCACCCTCGCTGAGCACCGCCAGTTCGCTGCGTGCCAGCGACTCGCCGGCCACACGGGCGGCGGTGCCGTCGAACACGTAGGCGAACGCACTGTGCCCCACCGGCAGGCCCAGGTCGTAGTGCGCGCCGGCGTCCAGCGCGATGTCCAGGTACACCGGCTGCGTGGCGATACCGGCCACGGGGCCGCTGACACCTTCCAGCTCACCGGCAATCACGCGTACGGTCACGCCGGGCGCCGGCTGCACCACCGGGATGTCGCCCGGCGGGATGTCCTGGTAACGCGGCGCGGTCATCTTGTCCGCGGCCGGCAGGTTCACCCACAGCTGGAAGCCCCACATCAACCCGGCCTCCTGCTGCGGCATTTCCGAATGGACCAGGCCGCTGCCCGCGGTCATCCACTGCACGCTGCCGGGACCCAGGTCGCCGCGATTGCCCTGGTTGTCGCCGTGTTGCATGCGTCCGGCAAGCATGTAGGTCACGGTTTCGAAACCGCGGTGGGGATGATCGGGAAAGCCTTCGATGTAGTCGCCGGCCTGGTCGGAACGGAATTCGTCCAGCAGCAGGAACGGGTCCAGCATGTCCAGCGCCGGCTGGCCGATCACACGCTTGAGCTTCACGCCGGCGCCGTCGGCGGTGTCCATGCCGCGAACGCGGCGCGCGATGGTTCGTTGGATCATGACGGTACTCCGGTGTCGATGCCCACCAAGATGCCGGTTGCCGGGCGCCAGACCAAGGCTCGTCGGGCGAACGATCCGTTTCACCCGCGTCGTCAGTGCACCCAGTGGCCGGAGCGCTGCCGGGGTGGGCCGTCTTCGGCCTCGCTGCGCGGGCGGGTCATCGCCTTGAGCTCGTCTTCCGTGGGGCCGTTGGTGCGCCAGTATTCGCCCACCGCATTGAGCACCTCTGGCAGCTGGCCCAGGCACTCGTCGTATTCCTCGTCGGTGAGTTTCTCGAACTCCGCGTCGGCCTGCAGCACACCTTCGTCGACCGCCAGCGCCATGATGGGGCCGAGCAGCTGCATCAGGGTGGGATCTTCGGCCAGCCGGGTTTCCCACAGCTGCGCGCGCATATCGATGCCGCGGCTGAAGCCCTCGCACCAGCCGCCCGCCGACAGCATGGGGCCTTCGTCGGTGTCGATCTCGCCGAGGATCGGCTCGTAGGCGTCGACGTCCAGTTCCGCGCTGATGGAATCGTTGAGCTGGGCAAGCAGCGCCAGCACGGCGTTGCCTTCGTCTTCGTCCTCGAAGGCGTCGTGCAGCACCTCGTGCAGCCATTCTTCCGGCTTCACCTCGAGCGGCCCGATGGCGATGGCCGAGAGCAGGCCATGCACGCCGTCGAGCATCAGGTCGCCGTCGTTACCGTGGGCACGCAGGTAGATGTCGAGTTTTTCGAGTTCCGCGTCGTCCAGCGAGCGCGGCCATTCGGATTTGGGGGTATTCAAAGCTGCAGCTCCAGCACGACGGGCGCATGGTCGGATGGTTGTTCCCACTTCCGCGGCGCCTTGTCGACGATCGACGAGGTGGCCAGGGATTTCAGCGCATCGCTGATCAAGATGAGGTCGATCCGCAGGCCCATGTTGCGGCGGAAGGCCGCTTGCCGGTAGTCCCACCAGCTGAAAAGACCGGCGTCCTCGTTGAAGAGGCGGAAGCTGTCATGCAGACCGATATCGAACAGGGCCTGCAGGGCGGCGCGTTCCGGCGGCGAGCAGAAGATCTCCTCGCCCCAGGCGACCGGGTCGTACACGTCGCGGTCGTCCCGGCAGATGTTGAAGTCGCCCAGGACTACCAGTTTCTCGTGGCGGGCACGCTCGCCTTCGAGGAAGTCGCGAACCCGCGCCAGCCATTCGAGCTTGTAGGTGTATTTTTCGTCGCCCAGCGCCTTGCCGTTCACCACGTACAGATCGACTACGCGGATATCGCCGACCGTGGCGGCCAGGATGCGGCGCTGTGGATCGTCCAGGCCCGGGATATCGGTGACCACATCGGCCAGTTCACCCCGTGCGAGGAGGGCGACGCCGTTATAGGTTTTCTGCCCGGAGAATACCGAGCGATAGCCCATCGCGGCGATCTCGTCGACGGGGAATTTATCGTCGGTGAGCTTGGTTTCCTGCAGCGCGACGATATCCGGCTGCACCTCGGCCAGCCATTGCTGGAGGTGGGGCAGGCGAACCTTGAGCGAATTGACGTTCCACGAAGCGATCTTCATGGCGCCATTGTAAAGGAAAGCCGCGCGGCGCCATGGCGCCGCGCGGGGCCGTGCGATCAGGCCAGGCCGTAGCTGCGAAGCAGGGCGTCCGGCTGCGGCTCGCGACCACGGAAGGCCACGAAGGAGGCCAGGGCCGGCCGCGTGGAGCCCACCGCCAGCACTTCCTTCCGGAAGCGCTCACCCGTGGCCCGGTCGAGCACGCCGGCCTGTTCGAAGGGTTCGAATGCATCCGCGGAAAGCACCTCGGCCCACAGGTAGCTGTAGTAGCCGGCCGAATAGCCGCCCGCGAAGACATGGGTGAACGCGTGCGGAAAACGCTGCCATGCCGGCGGATGCAGCACGGCCACTTCATGGCGCACTTTCTCCAGGACGTCCAGGGGACGCGCGCCCACCGCCGGGTCGTAATCGCGGTGCAACAGGAAGTCGAACAGGCCGAATTCCAGCTGGCGGACGAGGAACAGGCCGGCATGGAAATGCCGCGCATCGAGCATGCGCTGGTACAGATCGTCCGGCAGCGGCTCGCCGGTCTGGTAATGCCGGGCGAACTCGCGCAGGGCGTTGCGATCCCAGGCGAAATTCTCCATGAACTGGCTGGGCAGCTCCACGGCATCCCACTCCACGCCCTCGATGCCGCTGATCGAGGGAATATCCACCTCGGTCAGCATGTGGTGCAGCCCGTGGCCGAATTCGTGGAACAGCGTGAGCACGTCGTCGTGGGTGAGCAGGGCCGGCGCGCCGTCGGTGGGCGGCGGGAAGTTGCAGGTGAGGTACGCCACCGGCAGTTGCAGCTGGTCGCCGTCGCGGAAGCGCGACACGGCCACGTCCATCCAGGCACCGCCGCGCTTGCCCGAGCGGGCATACATGTCGAGGTAGGCCCCGGCGAACACGCTGCCGTCGGCGTTCACCAGGTCGTAGTACTTCACGTCCTTGTTCCAGGTATCGACATCGTCGCGCGGCACGAAGCGCACGCCATAAAGGCGCTCCACCACCATGAACAGGCCGTCGATGGCGGCCGAGGCCGGGAAATACGGTTTGATCTGTTCCTCATCCAGCGCATAGCGCTGCTGGCGCAGGCGTTCGGCCGCGAAACCCACGTCCCAGGGCTCGAGGTTGTCGATCTTCAGTTCGTCGGCGGCGAAGCGGCGCAGTTCTTCCAGTTCCTTCTTCGCCACCGGCCTGGCACGGGCCGCGAGGTCGCGCAGGAAGGTCAACACCGCATCGGTCGAAGTGGCCATCTTGGTCGCCAGCGACTCTTCGGCCGCATTGGCGAAGCCGAGCAGTTGCGCGGCCTCGTGCCGCAGCGCGACGATTTTCTCGATGCGCGCGGAGTTGTCGAACTTGCCCTTGTCCGGGCCCTGGTCGGACGCGCGGGTCTGGTAGGCGTAGTAGACCGCCTCGCGCAAATCGCGGTTCTCCGCGTAGGTGAGCACCGCCTGGACGCTGGGTTGCTTGAGCGTGACCAAATAGCCGTCGAGTTTTTCCTCGCGGGCGTATTCACGCAGCACGGCGCGTCCGGAAGCGGGAATGCCGGCCAGGTCGCGCTCGTCGGTGATGTGCTTGTGCCAGGCCTCGGACGCATCCAGCACGGCGTTGGAGAACTCGGTGGTGAGGCGGGAAAGCTCCACGCCGATCTCGCGGAAACGCGTGCGCGCCGGTTCTTCCAGCGCCACGCCGGACAGGCGGAAGTCGCGTAGGGCGTGCTCGACCGCCGCACGCGCGGCGACCGGCAGGCCGGCGAAATCCGGCCGGTCGGCCACGGCCTGCACGGCGGCGTAGAGATCACGGTTCTGGCCCACTTCCATGCCGTGCTCGGTGAGTTTCTCTTCCGCGGCGCCGTGCGCCTTGCGCAGGGCCTCCGAATCGGCCACGGAGTGCAGGTGGCTAACCGGCGACCAGGCCCGCGACATGGCCTGGTCCAGGCGTTCCTGGGCCAGGATCACGTGCTCGAAGTCGCGCGGCGCGCCGGGCGCGGCGATGGCATCGATGGCGGCGCGCTCGGCGGCGATGAGGCTGTCGATGGCGGGCTCGACGTGCTCGGGGCGAATGGCCGAGAACGTCGGCAGGGCCTGCGGGTCCAGCAGCGGATTGGTGCGGGTATCCATGGGTTTATCTCCTCTCAGGCGCCCAGCGTGGAGCCCGCGCGGAGGCAAATCAAGCGGCAACACGTGGGGCCCGCCCCGGCATTCAGGAGCGATCAGGCCAGGTAATCGTCCTTGAGGCGCACGTAATTGGCCGCCGAGTAATACAACTGCTCTACCTGCCGATCGCTCAGCACGCGCACCAGCTTGCCGGGATTGCCCAGCCAGAGCTCGCGCTCGCCGACCACCTTGCCGGGCGGAATGACCGTACCCGCGCCGACGAAGCCGTGTTTCTTCACCACGGCACCATCGAGCACGGTGGCGTGCATGCCGATCAGGCAGGCGTCCTCGATAGTGCAGGCGTGGATCACCGCGCCATGACCGATGGTGACGTCCTCGCCGATGAGGGTCGGGAAACCGCCCGGGCTGTACGGACCATCGTGGGTGACGTGAATGATGGCGCCGTCCTGGAGGTTGCTGCGGGCACCGATACGGATATGGTGTACATCGCCGCGAGCCACCGCGCCCGGCCACACCGAGACATCGTCGGCGAGCTCGACATCGCCGATGACGGTGGATGCCGGGTCGACATACACACGGGCGCCGAGGCGGGGAAGGATGCCCTTGAAGGGCCGGATCGGATTCGACATGGCGCGATTCTAACCCCGCGCCCTGTGCACGGTGCGGTCAGCCGTTACGGCGCCGCATCTGCTCGGCCCGCGCCTCGTCCTCGGCGGTGACCACCTGCTGCTGGGCATCGAGCTTGGCCCCAAGGATGATCAGCGTGTAGTTGGTCGGGTCGTAATCGCGCAGCAGGGCGATCTCGCGACGGGCGTCCTGCAGTTCCCGCCGGTTGATCTGCCGCTCGATTTCCTGGGAGGCGAACGGCAGCGTTTCGCGCAACGCGTCTTGGGCGGTGGCGTTGTTGGCGTCCAGCTGCAGCACGCTGAGGTAGTACTCGTAGGCGTTGTTGCCTTCGGGGGCAATCAGCCGGCCGTCACGCGTGGCATCGCGCGCCAGCCCGAGCAGGATGGTCACGCCCGAAGCGTCGGCGCCCGCGGTGGGGGCGGGCGTCGCGATATCGGCAAGGCTGGGGGTGGACATGGCATGCGACCGTTGCTGCATGATGAACACCAAGGTACCCGCAACCGCCGCGACTGCGATGGCGAGGGTAAGGATCGCGCGGCGGGGCACCGCGGCGATGGATAGCTTAGACATGGGGATATCCGGGGGAGGACCGCCCGCAACCAGGCCGTCCCCCTGTCGGACGGCCCCCGCGGGCGGGCCATGGTGCCGCCGGACTGTTGCAATACCGCGACGAGAAGTCGCGACTACCTCAGAAACGCGCGTTGAGGTTGACGAAATACTGCCGCGGCGCGCTCGCCATCAAGGTCTGGTTGTAACCCTGCGCGTCGTACGCCTGGTAACCGTTGGTGCCCGTCGACGCGAAGTAGTGCTTGTTGAGCAGGTTGGTCACGTTGGCCCCAATGCTCAGTGCCTTGAACACCGACACGACGCCGAAGTCGTAGGCGATGCCGGCGTTGGCTACCCAGTAGGACGGTACCGCTGAATCGTTGGTGTAGGTGATGTAGCGACGGCCCGTGTACTTCGCCTCGAGGTTGGCGCGCCAGCCCGAGAACGCGTAGTTGATCGAGCTGGAGAACATGGTCTTCGGCACGCCGACCACGTATTTGTCGGCGGTGGGGACCGTACCGGAGCTCTGGTAGTCGTCCTGGTACTTCGAGTCGTTGTACGAGAACGAGTTGAGCCAGCTGAGGCCGTCGACCGGCTTCCACAGGAAGGCCAGATCCGCGCCCTTGCTCTTCACGTCACCGACGTTGTTGAGCGAGGAGGCACAGGTGACCACGGCCGGGCACGGCGTGGTCACGAGAAGGCGGTTCGCGAAGCGCGTGTAGAACACGCCCACCGACGCCTCGAAGGTGTCGCCATGGGCGCGGTAGCCTGCCTGCCAGGTCTGCGACTCCTCGGGCTTCAGCTGGCTCTTGGCCGCATCGAACGACGCCTGCGAGGTACCGAACGGCGTGAACCCGTAGGCCGCGATGTTCTTCGCATACGAGCCGTAGACGTCCTGGTTGGCATCGAGCTTGTAGTCGATACCGGCCTGCGGGAGGAAGCCCTTGCTCGCCTTCATCTGGCCCTGCGCAAAGGCGCTGGTCGGCACCAGTGAGGTCGCATCCGTGGTCACGCTCAGCGACTTCGCACCGAAGTTGATGGTGAGCGCGTCGTCCAGCAGGTGGACGGTATCCTCCGCATAGCCCATGCGGGTGCGGGTTTCATAATGCTGCAGGAACCCGCGCAGGAACGGCGCCTGGTCGTTGTAGAACGTATACAGCGCCGTGTAAGGACCGGTCAGCGTGAAGAAGTTGCGCTCCTGGTTGGTGTTGGCGTCCTCGCCCCACACACCCACTTCGAGATCGTGGTGGCCCAGCGTGAACTTCAGCGCCGAGGTCACACCGTAGCGGTCCAGGCCATAGTCGGTGGTACGCATGGACAGTGGCACGGTGGGCGACGAGGCCTGGTACGGCGTGGCCCATTGGCCCTCGCCGCGATCGGCGTGGTAGTAGCCCGTGGTGTCGAGCGTGGCGCCACCGAGGTTGAACGAACCCGACAAGCCGGCCAGCGTGTCGCGACGGATGCCGCCGCCCGCATAGTACGTGGCGTCGCCCTTGTCGTAGTCGGCCGGCAGGCCGTTCAGCGATGCGGGGTAGGCACCGTTGCCGTTCAGGGCATTGGCGATGCCCACGGCCGTGTTCCAGTCCGGCTGCAAATAGTCCCAGTTCCAGCCCAGCGCCTTCTGGCTGGTCAGGGACAGATCCATGTAGTCGTATTCCTTGCGCTTGCTGCTGTCCACGAACAGGCTGACACGGTTGCCGTCACCCCACTGGTATAGCGCCTTGAGGTTGGCCTGGTTGGACTTCTGGTCGCCGTAGCCCTTCCACTTGTCGGTATCGGCGTGGTCGAACGACACGTACATCGAGAAGCCGCCGTGGTCGCCGCTGTCCGCGCGCACGAAGGTGCGCTTCGTGGCATCGGAACCGATCACCTGGTTGAAGCGCACGCCCGGGGTCATGTCCGGATCGGCCGAATAGAACTGCACCGTGCCGCCCAGGTTGGTGCTGGACGCGGTACCGAGCGCGCCGGCGCCCTGCGCCAGCTCCACGGTGGCGAGGTTGTCCGAGGTGATCGCACGGGTCACCTGCAAGCCGTTGCTGACGCCGTAGCTCATCGTGCCCAGCGGGATGCCGTCGAGGGTGAAGCCCAGGCGCGACTGGTCGAAGCCGTGCAGCGTGATCTGCGTCGACCACTCGTAGGCGCCCCACGGGTCGGCCGACTGGAACTGCACGCCCGGCAGCTTGTCCAGCGCCTTCAACGCGCTGCTACCCGGCGTCTGCTGGCGAAGGATCTCGTCCGTGCCGATGCTCTGCACCTGGCGGGTTTCGCCGGGAGCGATCACGGAGACGGCGTCCAGTTGCTTCGCATCCTTGCTGGTGGTGGCGACATCCGCGGCCGGAGCCGCCTTGTCGTCATCGGCGGCCTGGGCCAGGCCAGCGTGCAGGGACAGGGCCAGCGCCGTGGCGAGAGCGGTACGGCGAAGCGAGGCACGTGCGAACGACATCGGGTCGATCCCCTTCAGGAGTAAACCCGTGAGACTCACGGTTGCGCATGTACGCCGCTTTACCCGCAGATGACGGCTGGTTGACGACGCAACATCGCAATATCCTGCACCCACATCCCGCCGACACCAGCCAGATCGCACCGATCCCCGTAGGAGCGGACGATGTCCGCGATCAACGCGTAGCGGCCTCGAGCTCCCCCAACCACCCCAACGCATGCTGCCGATCCCCGCCGCACATCGACACCTCAGGCCGCAACCCACCACACACCTTCGGCCGTTCCGGCCGCCCGAAGATCGCGCAACGGTTATCTTCGGTCAGCTGGATGCACCGCACACCCGCCGGCTTGCCGTGAGGCATGCCGGGGATGGACGAACTGATGGACGGCGCGATGCAGCACGCACCGCAACCGGCGCGGCACGACAGCGCCACGGTCAGAAGCGCTGGCGTAGCAGGTCGTACACCGGATCGGTATCCGGCCGCTGCCCGTGCCAGCGCTCGAACGCGTCGGCGGCCTGCTCGACCAGCATGCCCAGGCCGTCGCAGAAATAGTGCGTGCCGGCCGCAGTGGCCCAGCCCTTGAAGCTGGCAGAAGCGGTGCCGTAGCAGAGGTCGTAGCAGGTGCCGTGATCCTGCAGGATCGACATCGGCAGGTCGAAGCTGCCGCCGGTGACGCCGATGGACGTCGCATTGACCACGAGGTCGAAGCACTCGCCGTCCAGGCCATCCCAGTAACGCGTATGGCATCGCGCCGGTTCGCCGATGGCATCGGCCAGCGCGTCGGCTCGCTCCGGCGTGCGGTTGACGATGGTCAGCGTCTTCACGCCGGCATCGAGCAGGGCCCAGGCCACCGCCTTGGCCGCGCCACCGGCACCCAGGAGGAGGGCGTCGTGACCGCGCAGGTCGAGTGCATGGCGTTCGGTGATGTCGCGCACGAAACCGCTGCCGTCGGTGTTGTGCGCCTGGACCCGGCCACCGACCAGCGCGGTGAGGGTGTTGGCCGCGCCGACACGCGAGGCATCCTCGGTGTGCTCCTGGGCCAACGCGAACGCGGCTTCCTTATGGGGCAACGTGACATTGGCGCCCAGGCCGCCATCGTCGAAGAAACGGCGTACGGCGTCCGCGAACCCGGACGGCGCCACATCGATGGTTTCATAGCCCAGCCGGATACCCAGCTGCTCGGCGAAAGCCGTATGGATCTGCGGGGAAAGCGAATGCGCGATCGGCTGACCGAACACGGCGTAACGATGCGCTTCAGCGCTCATGGAGGCTCCTGGGCTCTCGATCGGACTCACGCGTCCGTGGGAGCGCAGTCTAGCAATCGTTACCGTCTGGCAACCGTCACTGGAATCCCGGCTTGCCGGCATCCTCGGCGCGCTGCGGCACCTTGCGCATCTGCTCCACCGGAAAACCCTGCTGGCGTGCCTGGTCGATCAGCCGCTGATAGGCACCCTCTTCCAGCGTCCTGTCCTTGGACATGATCCACAGCAGCTTGCGCGAGGGCAGGCCGACCATGGTCACGCGGTACGCCGGATCCAGCGCGAGGATGATGTAGTCGGAGCGGAAGGGCCACAGCAGCTGCACCTTCCAGCGGGCCGTATCCTTGGGATCGGGCAGCCAGGCCTTGCCGTTCCAGGTCTTCTCCGGCTTATCGAAGCCCTTCCGGTAATGGTAGATGTTCTCGATGGTGCCGTCGGGCTTCAGGCGATATTCGTCCGCCGTGGCGACCTTGCCCTTCTCGAACATGTTCGGAATGGCGCCGATCACGTACCAGGTGCCCATATAGCGCGGTAGGTCGACGTGGTCCACCGCCTTCAACGGTGCATCGGCCGCACACGAAGCGGTGGCCATGCCGGCCGCCATGAGTAACGCCATCGGGATTCTGTTCATGGGGCCAGCTTCCGCCCGAGAGGATCAAAAGCGGGTCAACGCGTCGCGGCTCGTGAGACGGGCGGCACCTAGCCTGTCCATCGACACCTCGTCCTCCGGAAGCCCGCCATGAACGACACGCTCTCGCCCCGCCGTATCCGTGCATTGATCGCCATGGCCTGGATGGGCCTGGGCGCCCTGGTCCTGCTGGTCACGCCGTTGTCCGGGCACAGCGACACCCTGGGCTGGACCCCGGCGTTCTGGCTGCTGCTGGCACCGGCCAGCGTGCTGGTGGCGATGAAACCGGGCCTGCCGCTGCAACTGCTGGCCTCGCTGTTCCGTCGGTGACCAAGCGTCAGGCGTGGATGCCCAGCCGCTTGCGCTCCAGGCGGCGGAGGAACTCCTGCATGATCCGCAGGTAGAGGTCTTCGCCCAGGTAGGCGTCCTCCACCCCCGCGTCGATCGACGGGTTGTCGTTGACCTCGATCACCACCGGGCGGTCGCCGACCTGTTTCAGGTCCACCCCGTATAGGCCATCACCGATGGTCTGCGTCGCCTTGAGCGCCAGCTTGACGACTTCGGGGGGCGCCTCGCGCACGGGCACGGTGCGGAAGCCACCGGACTTGGCCGTGCCTTTAGCGCCGTGGTTGTAGATCTGCCAGTGGCCGCGCGACATGAAGTACTGGCAGGCGTACAGCGCCTCATGGTTGAGCACGCCGATACGCCAGTCGTACTCCGTGTAGAGGTATTCCTGCGCGATCAGCAGCGCGCTGTGCGAGAACAGTTCGCCAGCGGCCTTCTGCAACGCCTCGCGCGTTTCCACCTTCACCACGCCACGGGAGAACGACCCATCGGGAATCTTCAGCACGATGGGCAGCCCGAGCCGATCGGGCAGTTCACGCAGGCGCCGCGGATCGTCGCGGTAGATGATCTCGGTGGTCGGCGTGGCCAGCTTGCGCGCAACCATCAGATCGTTCAGGAAGATCTTGTTCGTGCAACGCAGGATGGATGTCGGGTCGTCCATCACCACCATGCCTTCCTTCTCGGCACGGTGGGCGAAACGATAGGTGTGGTTGTCGCTGGCGGTGGTCTCGCGGATGAACAGGCCGTCGTACTCGGCCAGCCGCTGGTAATCGTTCCTGCCGATCGGGTCCACTTCGATACCGAGGTGCTTGCCCGCCTCGATGAATTGCTTCAGCGCCTTCTTGTTGGACGGCGGCATCGCCTCGTCGGGGTCCACCAGCATCGCGATGTCGTAACGGTAACGACGTCGCGCGCGCGGCTTGCGCCACAGCTTCTTCGAGAACTTGTCCAGCGCCTGGGCAAACGCGTCTTCCTGCGCGTCGTCCAGCGTATGCAGGCCCACCGGCTTGATCGCCGCCACCTGCCACATGCGCTCGCGATGGAACTCGATGCGCATCAGCGGGCAGGGGAATATCTCGAACAGCTGCCTCGCAAGATCCTGCAGATCCGGATAGGCCGTCTCGCCGAAGTACACCAGCACGCCGAAGTCGGTAGTGTCGCGTCCGCCGGCGGGCAGGAAATTGGCCAGCTTCTGGTTGAGGTCGTCGATGTCCAGGCCGTAGAGCGAGCGACGACGAAGATCGTTCACCGTGCGCACCGACGGAATGACCTTGTGCCCGCGCGCTTCGGCAAGCAGCGACACGTAATAGCCCGTGCCCAGGTATTTGTAGCTGCGGCACAGGTTGATGACGTGGGCGCGCTCGTCGTCGCTGCCGATCGGCTCGCGCAGGTAGTCCATGGCGCTGACGACGTTCGCGGACGGATAGTACGAGCCCCAGTCGGAGGCTTTTTCCACGACGATGACGAGCCGGCTCATGTGACCTCGATGGACGGCGAAGGCTTCGTACAGGCTCCACCGGGAGCCGCGCGTTTCACCGGTGGCGCAGTGTGTGCCGCGGTGCCGCCCCGCACAAGCGGGGCACGCGCGTTCCCACGATCGAATTCATGAAAAAGTCATTGATCCGCCGCAGCCCGAGGTCTACAGTGCCGCGCTTGCCGTATCCCCGCACGGCCGCAAGCCGTTCCCCTCCCTCCAGCGCCGGAGTCCCCAAGCGCATGCGTCCACCCCCGGTTACCGCCGCGGTGCGCGTTCGACGCGCCGAGGTCAGCGATCTCGACGATCTCGTCGCACTCGAGGCATCCAGTTTCGCGCAGGACCGGCTCAGCCGTGCCCAGTACCGCAAGCACCTGGACTCGCAGACCGCGCTGGTGCTGGTGGCCAGCGCCAACCACCGGCGTTTCCTGGGTACCGCCGTGGTGTTCTTCCGCAAGGCCACCACGGTGGCGCGCCTGTATTCGCTGGCGACCACGCCCCAGGCACGCGGCAAGGGCGTGGGGTCGGCACTGATCCACGCTGCCGAAGACACCGCACGCTCACGCGGCTGCCGGGTGCTGCGGCTGGAAGTCCGCACGGACAACACCGTGGCCATCGACCTGTACGAGCACCTCGGCTACGAACGGATCGGGGCGTACACGGCCTACTATGCCGACGGCACGGACGCACTGCGCTTCGAAAAGGCGCTTTGACCGAGCCAGGGCTATACTGGCCGCCGTTTCCGGGAAAGAAGCCCATGCGCCGACTGATCCTGCCCGTCGCCTTTGCCGTCACGCTTGCCGCCGGCCTGTCCGGCTGTGGCCAGAAGGGCAACCTCTATTTCCCGCCGCCGCCCGCGCCCGCCGGGGCGGTGACGCCGCAAGGCGGTGCGCAGCCCGCCCATGCGACCACCACCGCCGGGTCGCCCCCACCGGCCAGCACGGCACGCACGCCGTTCAACTCCTCCGTCCAGCCGTAATCCCGCCATGCCGTCGCGCTTCACCAAGATGCACGGGATCGGCAACGATTTCGTGATCGTCGACTGGCGCGAGGATGCGGGACGCGTGCCCGCGCCCTCCCGCATCGCCGCCCTGGCCGATCGCCACACCGGCATCGGCTTCGACCAGCTGATCAGCATCGAGCCACCGCGGGATGCGTCCTGCGCGTTCTACTACGGCATATGGAATGCCGACGGCAGCCCGTCCGGCCAGTGCGGCAACGGGGTCCGCTGCGTCGCCGCGTGGCTCTACCGCGACGGCGCGATCGAGCGCGACACCGATATCCGACTGGAAAGCCCGTCCGGTCCGGTCACGGTATGCGTGCTGGCGGCGGGGCAGGTGCGCGTCGATATGGGCGAACCGGATTTCCTGCCCGCCGCCGTGCCGCTCGACCGTCCCGCGCAAGCCACGTATACGCTGGCCCTCGACGGCGAGGACGTCAGCTTCGCCGCCGTGTCGATGGGCAACCCCCATGCCGTGGTGTTCGTCGACGATGTCGACGATCCCCGTGTGGACCGCCTCGGTCCACGACTGACCACCCATGCCGTGTTCCCCGAGGGCGCCAACATCGGCTTTGCCCAGCGTTCGGGACCGGGGCGCATCCGGCTGCGTGTGCACGAGCGTGGCAGCGGCTGGACCCGGGCCTGTGGCACGGGCGCCTGTGCCGCCGCCGCCACGGCGCACGCGCTGGGCCTGACTGGTGCCGTGGTCGATGTCGAGCTGCCCGGCGGCTCGCTTACCATCGAGTGGCAAGGCCCCGGCCATACGCTGTGGATGACCGGCCCCGCCGCCTTCGTTTTCGAAGGCGAGGTGTGACGCCCGCGCCGTAACGCGGCACACTGCTTCCATCCCGGGTCGGTTTCTGTCGACCCGCACGCATGCGACCGAGGAAACACCCATGACCGATACCGCGATCGACGGCGACATCAAGCCAACCACCGTCGCGTCCTACCTGCGGCGGCATCCGGACTTCCTGGCCGATTACCCGGACCTGGCCAACGCACTGACGCTGCCCAGCAGCAACGGCCCCGCCGCGTCGCTGGCCGTCCATCAGCTGCGCGGGCTGCGAGAAAAGAACGCCGAGCTGGAGCGCCGCCTGAAGGAGCTCACCGGTATCGCCGGCGACAACGAGACCCTGATGCGCCGTGTGCACGGGCTGATGCTGGCCCTGCTCAGCGCGCGCGATGTCGAGGAAACGGTGCGGAACGTCGTTCATCGGCTGAAGGAAGATTTCCAGTCGGAGCGGATCAGCCTCGTGTTCTTCGGCAACCTGGCGGGCCTGCCCGACGAGCCCTGGCTGCTGCGCGAGCCGCGCGGCTCCGCCGGCCTGCCGGAGTTCACCTCGTTCCTCGAGCACGGTGACCCGGTGGCCGGGCGCCTCGCGCCGGAAAAACTGCAGCGGCTGTTCGGCGACGACGCCCCCGAGGTGCGCTCGGCCGCGCTCATGCGCGTGGGCCCCGATGCGATCCTGGCGATCGGCAGCGCCGACGCGGATCGTTTCCACCCCGGCATGGGCACGTTGTTCCTCAACATGATCTCGACCACGGTCGGCTCGGCCATCGAACGGGCGCGGAAGGCCGCGTGAACCCCCGCGAGGCGGTGGACGCATTCCTGCGCCACTTCGCGGCCGAGCGGGCGCCGTCGCCGCACACCCTGGCGGCCTACCGACGCGACCTCGACAAGCTGGTTGCGTACATGGAGGCCGAGCGCCTGGCCTCGTTCGACGAGCTGACGCCCGACCGGCTGCGCTCGCTGACCGCCCGCCTGCACCGGCCGCCGCCGGACAAGGACGGCAAGCGGAAGGGGCTGGAACCGACCAGCCTGCAACGGTTGCTGTCCGCGTTCCGCACGCTGTTCCGTTACCTCACGCGCGAGGGCCAGCTCGCCCACGATCCCACGGCCGGCGTTCGCGGCCCCAAGGTGCGTCGGAAGCTGCCCGTGGTGCTGGACGCGGACGAGGCCAAGGAGCTGGTAGAGACCACGCTCGGCGGTTCGCTCGCGCCGCGCGACTCGGCCATGCTGGAACTGTTCTATTCCAGCGGGCTGCGCCTGTCCGAACTGTGCGGCCTGCGCTGGGGCGACCTGGACCTGGACGACGGCCAGGTACGCGTACTGGGCAAGGGCAACAAGACACGCATCCTGCCGGTGGGACGTTTTGCGGTGGCGGCGCTGCGCGCCCTGGCCGCCCTGGGCGAGGCCGGACCGGAACAGCCGGTGTTCAAGGGCCGGGGCGGCGGGCCGATCGGGCCGCGCGCGGTACAGCTGCGCATGGTCAAGCTGTCCAGCGGGCAGGCCAAGCGCGTGCACCCACACATGCTCCGGCATACCTTCGCCAGCCATATGCTGGAATCCTCCGGCGACCTGCGTTCCGTGCAGGAGCTGCTCGGCCACGCCGACATCGCCACCACGCAGATCTACACGCATCTCGACTTCCAGCACCTGGCCCGGGTCTACGACGCGGCGCACCCGCGCGCCAAGCGCAAGCACGACTAGGCACGCGCCGACCCGCATCCTCCGCGAGGGCCCACCTTGCACCCCTCCCGCGCCATCCCCACCTCTAGCCGACTCCCCCAAGGAACGCGCTATGGACCCGATGCACGCAACGACCATCGTCTGCGTCCGCCGCGACGGCAAGGTCGTCATCGGCAGTGACGGACAGGTCACCCTCGGCAACACCGTGATGAAAGCCAACGCACGCAAGGTGCGGCGCCTGGGCAAGGGCGACGTGCTGGCCGGGTTCGCCGGCGCCACCGCCGACGCCTTCACCCTGTTCGAGCTGTTCGAGGAGAAGCTGGTCAAGCACGGCGGCAATCTCACGCGCTCCGCGGTGGAGATGGCCAAGGAATGGCGGACCGACCGCCGCCTGGGCCGCCTGGAAGCGATGCTTGCCGTGGCCGACAAGGAGGCGTCCCTGCTGATCTCCGGCAACGGCGACGTGCTGGAGCCCGAGCACGGCCTGATCGCCATCGGCTCCGGCGGGCCCTACGCCCAGTCGGCGGCCCTGGCGCTGATGGAAAACACCGAGCTGGACGCACGTACCATCGTCGAGAAAGCGCTCAAGATCGCTGGCGACATCTGCATCTATACCAATCACAACACCTCGATCGAAGAGCTCTGAACCCATGTCCGAACTCACCCCCCGCGAGATCGTCAACGAACTGGACCGCTTCATCATCGGCCAGAACGATGCCAAGCGAGCCGTCGCCATCGCGCTGCGCAACCGTTGGCGGCGCATGCAGCTGGAGCCGGGCATGCGCGAGGAAGTCACGCCGAAGAACATCCTGATGATCGGGCCCACGGGCGTCGGCAAGACCGAGATCGCGCGCCGCCTGGCCACCCTGGCCAACGCGCCGTTCGTGAAGGTGGAGGCCACCAAGTTCACCGAGGTGGGCTACGTCGGCAAGGATGTGGAATCGATCATCCGCGACCTGGCCGATGTGTCCTACAAGCTGGTGCGCGACCAGGCCAAGACGCGCGTGCGCAGCCAGGCCGAGGACGCCGCCGAGGATCGCCTGCTGGATGCACTTCTCCCGAGGCGCCAGGCAGCCACCGGCTGGGACGACACCGGTTCCAACGTCACCGCCATCGACAGCGACACCCGCCAGAAGCTGCGCAAGCAGCTGCGCGAGGGCGCGCTGGACGACCGCGAGATCGAACTGGATTTCGCGGTGAACGTCGGCGTGGAGATCATGACCCCGCCCGGCATGGAGGAAATGAGCCAGCAGCTGGGCAAGATGTTCCAGAATATGGGCGGCGCCAAGTCGCAGAAGCGCAAGCTGACCATTCGCGCGGCACGGCCGCTGCTGGTGGAGGAAGAAGCCGGCAAGCTGCTCAACGACGAGGAACTGCGCAGCCGGGCCGTGGATATCGCCGAGCAGAACGGCATCGTCTTCATCGACGAGATCGACAAGGTTGCGCAGCGCTCGGAATGGGGCGGGGCGGGCGTGAGTCGTGAAGGCGTGCAGCGCGACCTGTTGCCGCTGGTCGAAGGCTCCACGGTGTCCACCAAGTACGGTTCGATCAAGACCGACCATATCCTGTTCATCGCGTCGGGCGCGTTCTCGCTGGCCAAGCCATCCGACCTGATCCCCGAACTGCAGGGTCGCCTGCCGATCCGCGTGGAGTTGAGCGCGCTGTCGGTAGACGACTTCAAGCGCATCCTGCGCGAGCCGAACAACGCCCTGACCAAGCAATATGTTGCGCTGCTGCACACCGAGGGCGTCACGCTGGAGTTCACCGACACGGGCGTGGATCGCCTGGCCGACGTGGCGTTCCAGGTAAACGAGCGGACCGAGAACATCGGCGCCCGTCGCCTCCACACGGTGATGGAGCGGCTGCTGGAGCGGATCTCTTTCGAAGCTGCTGATAAATCCGGCGAAAATTACCTTATCGACGCCGAATATGTCGATAAAAACCTCGCTTCGCTGGTTAAGGACGAGGATTTGAGCCGTTACATCCTCTAAACATCGAACGGCACCCCATCTGCTAAACTGTTGACGTATATGGGCAAGGTTATTCAACTCAAAACGAACGGCCAGCGAGCCAGCCTGCGTGAAGCGCAGGACAGCCGCCAGCTGGTACGTCTGTGGCGCGGCGAACTCGAGCATGGCAGCTTCTGCGGCTATGTCGGCGGGGTCGGCCGCGAGTTCTTCCTGTTGTGGGTCATCGGCGACGGTGTCAGCTACGACGGCATGTACATCATGCGGCACCGCGACATCTCCGAATTCGAGGCGCCGGACAAACACGCCGGCTTCCTCGAGAAGGCTTTGGCGCTGAAGGGCATCCAGCCCACGCCGCCGGCCGACTTCCCCCTCGACGACATCTCGCAGGTCATCCAGGCCGCCGCGGCGCACGCGCCGGTCATCGGCGTGCATGTCGACAGCGAGGAAGAATCGGAGGTCTGCTACATCGGCCGGCTGGTCAGCGTGGAAGACGATGGCTTCAACATGCAGGAGATCACCCCCGACGCGGAATGGCTGCGCGAGCCGTCGTTCTTCTCGTGGGATGAAGTCTCCACCGTGAGCATGGAAGACGCCTACGCCACGTCCCTGCTCGCCGTGGCTGGCACGCCGCCCCCGCTGGAGCAGGGCACCGGCGACGGTTTCGGCCGCGCGCCCTGATTAAGTAATGTAGGAGCGCACGATGTGCGCGATCACGATGTGCGCGATAAGATGTGCGCGATAAACCGTCCGTAATCAACGTATGCGTGATGTGCCGGCCGTCTGTCTAACGGACACGGTTATTCGCGCACATCGTGCGCTCCTACACGGATCCTGCCCATGTCCCGCCCGCGCGCCCTCGACATCATCCTGCACGCGGCGTCGCGCCGGCTCGACGTGGTCTTCGACAACGGTGAGCGCTTCCAGCTGCCTTGCGAGTACCTGCGCGTGAACTCCCCCAGCGCCGAGGTCCAGGGCCATGGCCCGGGCCAGAAGGTGCTGGTGCACGGCAAGCGCGAGGTCGGGATCACGGCACTGGAGCCCACCGGCCATTACGGCGTGCTGATCCGCTTCGACGACGGCCACGCCAGCGGCATCTTCGGCTGGGACACCCTCTACGACCTCGGCCGCGCCTACGAAACGTCGTGGCCCGCCTACCTGGCCGAACTGGACGCCAGGGGCCTGTCGCGCTGACGACGGCGCGCGTGTGAAAGCCAACACACACGCAAAGGCGTATATTTGCGCGCCATCCCACCCGGCGACAGCACGGACGTTGCGCGGTCACTTCCCGGAGCACCTTCAGGCATGACGCGAATCGTTGTCGTCGGCAGTATCAACATGGACCTGGTCACGCTCGCACCGCGCTTTCCCGCGCCGGGTGAAACGCTGACCGGCGAACGCTTCCTCACCATTCCCGGCGGCAAGGGCGCCAACCAGGCGGTGGCCGCGGCGCGCCTGGGCGCTTCGGTGAGCATGGTGGGCTGCGTAGGCGACGACGCGTTCGGCACGCAGCTCTACGACGGCCTGGTCGCGGAAGGTATCGATGTCACCCACGTCACGCGTGTGGCCGGCATCGGCAGTGGCACCGCCTCCATCACCGTGGCCGGTGGCGAAAACCAGATCGTGGTGGTGCCCGCCGCGAACGGTCGCGTCACCCCGGCCCATGTCGAAGCCGCCCGCGAAACCTTCCGCGGTGCCGACGCGGTGCTGGTGCAGCTGGAAATTCCGCGGGACGCCGTGGAGGCCACGCTGCGCATCGCGCACGACGAGGGCGTGCCGGTCATTCTCAACCCCGCACCCGCGCAACCGCTGCCGCGCGAGTGGCTGGCGCACGTGCGCTTCCTCACGCCCAACCAGCACGAGTTGGCCACGGTGCTGGGCCAGCCCGGCGACACCGATTTCCGCGAACTCATGCGCCTGGCGCCGTGCCCGGTGGTGCTGACCCGCGGCGCCGAGGGCGCCTGGTTCTGCGACACCGACGACACGCCGCACCACCAGGCCGGGTTTGCGGTCGAGGCAGTGGACAGCACGGGCGCCGGTGACACCTTCAACGCGGCGCTCGCGGTGTTCCTTGCCGAGGGGCTGGCGGAGGCGGTGCGCAAGGCCTGCGCCACCGCCGCGATCGCCGTGTCGCGGCTGGGCGCCCAGGGTGGCATGCCCCGCGCCGACGAAGTGGCGGCCTTCCTGGAGACCCATCGATGAGACGTCAAGGCCTGCTGCATGCCGAACTCAACCGCGTCATCGCGGCCATGGGGCACACCGATACGCTGGTGATCGCCGACGTCGGCCTGCCCGTGCCGCCAGGCGTCCGCTGCATCGACCTGGCGGTGCTACCGGGCGTGCCGAGCTTCATGGATGTGTTCGAGGCGGTCTACACGGAGCTGGCGGTGGAGGCCTTCACCCTGGCGGCCGAGATCCATGAGCGCAACCCGGCCATGGTCGCGCTGGCCGATCGCCTTTCGCAGGAAGGCCTCGAACGTTCCGAGGTCAGCCACGAGGATTTCAAGCGGCTGTGCAGTCGCGCGGTCGCCGTGGTCCGTACGGGCGAAACCGCGCCGTACGCCAACATCATCCTGCATGCCGGCGTGACCTTCTGATGAGCGCATCCGCACCCCTGGTAAGGATGCAGGACATCCACAAGGCGTTCGGCCCGGTGCAAGTGCTGGAAGGCGTGGCCTTCGAACTCGTCCGCGGCGAAGTGCACGCGTTGATGGGCGAGAACGGCGCGGGCAAATCCACCCTGATGAAGATCCTCACGGGGATCTACACGCCCGACCAGGGCACCATCGAGGTGGACGGCCAGCCGGTGACGATCGCCTCGCCCGCCGAGGCCGAGAAACATGGCATCGCCATCATCCACCAGGAACTGAACCTCATTCCGTCGCTCAGCATCGCGGACAACCTGTTCCTGGGTCGCGAACTTCAACGGTTCGGCCTGCTCGACCGTAAGGCGATGACGCGCACCGCACTGGACTGGCTGGCCCGCGTCGGCATGCCCCGGCTCGATCCGGATACACGGATCGAACGCCTCTCGGTCGGCCAGCAGCAGATGGTGGAGATCGCACGCGCGCTTGGCCAGAACGCGCGCGTGCTGATCATGGACGAGCCGACCGCCGCACTGACCGAAAGCGAAACCGGCACGCTGTTCAACCTGATCCGCGAACTGCGCGCGCAGGGCACCGGCATCGTCTATGTGTCGCACCGCATGGAAGAAATCTTCGCGCTGTGCGATCGCATCTCCATCCTGCGCGACGGCCACTTCGTCGGCACGCGCGATGTCGAGGGCCTGGCCTTCGACGAGGTGGTGAAGATGATGGTGGGGCGCACACTGGAGGCGCGCTTCCCCACGCGCGGCGCATCCATCGGCGCGGTCCGGCTCAAGGTGGAGCACCTCACCGGCGGCATGGTGAAGGACGTGAGCTTCGACCTGCACGCGGGCGAAGTGCTGGGCGTGGCCGGCCTGCTCGGCGCGGGCCGTACCGAACTGGCCCGCCTGCTGTTCGGCTTGGACCGGACCGAGGCGGGCAGGGTGTCGCTCGACGGCGTGGCGATGACCCCGAAGACGCCCACCGACGCGATCCAGGCCGGCTTCGGTTTCGTGACCGAGGACCGCAAGGCCCAGGGCCTGGTGCTGGACATGAGCCTGCGCGAAAACGTCAGCCTGCCGCGTGTGCCCTCGCATGCCGGCCTGGTCGACCGCCCGGGCGAGAAAAAACAGACGCGCGGCCTCATCGACGCCCTGAAGATTCGCACCCGCGACATGGAACTGGATGTCCGCGCGCTCTCCGGCGGCAACCAGCAGAAGGTGGTTTTGGCCAAGTGGCTGGCGTTGAAACCGAGCGTGCTCATCCTGGATGAACCCACACGCGGCGTCGACGTCGGCGGCAAGGCCGAGATCTACAACATCATCAATCAACTCGCGGAACAGGGCGTGGCCATTCTCATGATCTCCTCGGAACTGCCGGAAGTGCTCGCCATGAGCGATCGCATCCTGGTCATGCACGAGGGTCGTGCCACGGCCCTGATCGATGCCCACGGCGCCACCCAGGAAGCCGTGATGACCGCCGCGACCGGAGGCAAATGACATGACATTCCCCCTCGACTGGAGCCGCGCTGCCACGCTCATGCAGCGCCTCGGCTCGGTGATCGGCCTGATCCTGCTCTTCATCGTCCTCTCGATCATGAGCCCGGATTTCCTTTCCACGGGCAACCTGCTGACGGTATTGCGGCAGGTGTCGATCAATGCACTGATCGCCTTCGGCATGACCTTCGTGATCCTGGCCGGCGGCATCGATCTTTCGGTCGGGGCCATCCTCGCCCTCACCGGCGCGGTCACGGCCGGCCTGATGGCGGCGGGCCACGGCATGGTGCTGTCCGTGGGCGCCGGCCTGGGCCTCGGCCTGCTGCTGGGCATCGTCAATGGGGTGCTGGTGTCGTGGGGCAAGGTGGCGCCCTTCATCGCCACGCTGGGCACGATGACCCTGCTGCGCGGCGTCACGCTGTCGTACACGCAGGGCAGCCCGATCCCCGTCACCAATCCTGGTTTTGCGCTGCTGGGCGGTGGCTACGTCGCCAACCTGGTGCCCTTGCCGGTCATCTGGATGTTCGTCGCCTTCGTCGTCTGCGCGTTCCTCCTGCGCGGGACGGTGTTCGGCCGCCACGTGGTGGCCATCGGCGGCAATGAAGAAGCTGCGCGCTTGTCCGGCGTGCGCATCTCGCCAATGAAACTGGCGATCTACGGTTTGTCCGGTCTCCTCTCCGCGTTTGCCGGTGTGGTGCTTACCTCGCGCCTGTATTCGGCGCAGGCGACCGCCGGTTCCGGTTACGAGCTGGACGCGATCGCCGCCGTGGTACTCGGCGGCACCAGCCTGTCCGGCGGCCGCGGCTGGCTGTTCGGCACGCTGGTGGGTGCCCTGCTGATCGGCTTCCTCAACAACGGTCTCAACCTGCTCGGCGTCAGCTCCTTCTACCAGCAGGTGGTGAAGGGCATCGTCATCCTGATCGCCGTCCTGCTCGACAGGCGGCAGTAACCCCCACGAGGACACACACCATGCGCAAGCTCACTTTCTTCGCAGCGGCCGCGGCCACGCTGCTCGCCGCCTGCTCCCAGCAAGGCCCGGGCGAATCCGCGCCGGCGGCGGCGTCCACCGCCGGCGGTGCCGCGCCCTCGGGCACGCCCGTGGTCGGTCTCGCGTTGTCGACGCAGAACAACCCGTTCTTCGTCGAACTGAAGAACGGCGCCGAGAAGGCCGCCAAGGACGCCGGCGTGCAGCTGGTGGTCGTGGACGCGCAGGACGATCCGGCCCGGCAGATCTCGTCGGTGGAAGACCTGATCCAGAAGCGCGTCTCGGTCATCCTGCTCAACCCGACCGATTCCTCCGCGCTGGCCGGCGCCGTGCAGTCCGCACAGCGCGCCAACATCCCGGTGGTGACGCTGGACCGTGGTGTCGACGGTGCCGAAGTCGCGTCGCACATCGCATCCGACAACATCGCCGGCGGCAAGATGGCAGCCGACTACCTGGCCAAGGCGCTCAACGGCAAGGGCAACATCATCGAACTGCAGGGCGTGGCCGGCACCTCGGCGGCACGTGAGCGCGGCAAGGGCTTCGACGACGAAGTGGCCACCACGGGCATGAAGATCGTCGCGCAGCAGCCGGCCAACTTCGACCGTGCGCAGGGCCTCTCGGTCAGCGAGAACCTCCTGCAGGGCAACAGCGACGTCCAGGCGATCTTCGCCCAGAATGACGAGATGGCTCTCGGTGCGGTACAGGCGCTGGCCGGCAAGAACAAGAAGGTGCTGGTGGTCGGCTTCGACGGCACGCCGGACGGCAAGACCGCCGTGCAGAACGGCAGCATGGCCGCCACAGTGGCGCAGCAGCCGGAAGAGATCGGCAAGCTCGGCGTGGAAACCGCGAAGAAGCTCATCGACAAGCAACCGGTGGAGAAGTCCATCGCGGTGCCGCTGAAGCTCCTGACGAAAGAATAAGCGCGCCAGCAATTGAAATGAAAAGGCCGGGCCATCCTAAGATGCCCGGCCTTTTCATGTAGGAGCCCACGATGTGGGCGATCCAGGCAACGTCATGGATGAAATGTTATCGCAGGTCAGGTCAATCCTGCGGCACCGGCGCGATCACCTCGCGCTGGCCGTTGATGCCCATCGACGAAACCAGTCCGGCGGCTTCCATCGCTTCGACCAGTCGTGCCGCGCGGTTGTAACCGATGCGGAACTGGCGCTGCACGAACGAGATCGACGCGCGGCGTGAGCGCAGCACGAAGGCGGCGGCTTCGTCGTAGAGGGGATCCAGCTCGGCATCGATACCGTCGTCGCCGGGCTCGCCCTCGATCGCTTCGCTGGGCGGGCCGGCGAGGATCTCGTCCTTGTAGTCGGGCTCACCGAACTGCTTCAGCCAGGCCACGATGCGATGCACTTCCTCGTCGGCGACGAAGGCGCCGTGGATGCGCTGCGGATACCCCGATCCCGGCGGCAGGAACAGCATGTCGCCGGCACCGAGCAGGCTTTCCGCACCCATCTGGTCGAGGATGGTGCGCGAGTCGATTTTCGACGACACCTGGAACGCGACGCGCGTTGGGATGTTCGCCTTGATCAGGCCCGTGATGACATCCACCGACGGACGCTGCGTGGCGAGGATCAGGTGGATGCCGGCGGCGCGCGCCTTCTGCGCCAGGCGCGCGATCAGTTCCTCGATCTTCTTGCCGGCCACCATCATCAGGTCGGCCAGCTCGTCGATGACGACGACGATCATCGGCATCGTGTCGAGGTGCTCGGGGACTTCCGGATGCGCCGGGAACGGATTGAACAGCGGCTTGCCGGCCGCACGCGCTTCGCGCACCTTCTGGTTGAAACCGGCCAGGTTACGCACGCGAAGGTCGGACATCACCTTGTAGCGGTTTTCCATCTCGGCCACGCACCAGTTCAACGCGTTGGCGGCCAGCTTCATGTCGGTGACCACGGGGGCCAGCAGATGCGGAATACCTTCGTAGACCGACAGCTCGAGCATCTTCGGGTCGATCATGATCATGCGCACGTCTTCAGGCGTGGCCTTGTAGAGCATCGACAGGATCATGGCGTTGACCGCCACCGACTTGCCCGACCCCGTGGTGCCCGCGACGAGCATGTGCGGCGCCTTGGCCAGGTCCGCCACCACCGGCTCGCCGGTGATGCCCTTGCCCATCGCCAGTGTCAGCAGCGAATCCGAGTCGCGGTATTCGCGGGAATCCAGGATCTCTGACAGAGCAATCATCTGGCGCTGCTCGTTCGGCAGCTCCAGGCCCATGCAGGTCTTGCCAGGAATGGTCTCGACCACGCGGATGGTGGTGCGACCCAGGCCACGGGCGAGATCCTTCATCAACGCGACGATCTGGTTGCCACGCACGCCGACGGCCGGCTCCACCTCGTAACGCGTGATGACAGGCCCCGCCGAAGCACCGACAACCTGCACCGGCACCTTGAACTCGCGCAGACGTTGCTCGATCAGGTCACCGGTGTCGGTCAGTTCCTGCTCGGATACCGACAACACGTCGTGCGCGGCGGCGGCGAGCAGGGTCAACGGCGGAATGCCTACCGCGCTTGCCTGGGCGGCGGCACGCAGCGGCTTCACCGGCGAAAGGGTGACGGTAGTGACATGGGCAGGCTCGGCCGGCACTTCGTCGTTCGCCGCGATGGCGAAGCGGGACACTGGCGCCACCGAGGGAGGAACCGTGGACGCGCTCGCGGGTGTCCATTCGACGGTCGGAATCTCGACGGGGGCTGGCGCGGCGGCGACCGGCTCGACGATGGCCGACGTATAGTCGTCGGCGGGCGGCGCATCCGGGATGTCGAATGGGTCGGTCGTGGTGGCCTCATGCAGACGATCCCTGCCGGGTATCGTGCGCTGCGATGGCGGCAGGAAAGCCTGGCTTTCCATCGGTCGACGGCGGCCGATGAGGGTCGGCATCGTGACGGTCACGGCGTCCGGCGCGATGTCCGGCGCAGGCGTCGGGAGGGGAGCGCGCAAGGATACCTGGGCCGGGACAGAGGTCGAATCATGTGCATGTATCGAGGAGGGCGGCGCCGAGGGCATCGGTGCTGATGGCGGTTCGACGCTGTTTTCTGCGCGAGGCGCCAGCCATGGCTCGCTGATGACGGTGTCGGGGTGCATCCGGTGACGCGGCGGCACGGGCGTGGTGGTGGACGGCCGCACGCGGGAGGCACGCAACGGCTCGCCGCGGACGGTGCCGGTGGTCACGTCCGATGCCACGGGCGCGGTCGACGTCGAGGGTTTGGCGACAGGCGCACGCGAGGGAGCCGCCGCCGCGCGACGGCGTGCCGGCGCCCGATCCGCGCGGCGTACCGCCGCGGCGGGACGTCGACCGGTGGCCCGCGCCGCCGAGCGGGTGAACAGGCGGCGGGAGCCCTCGATCGCCAGCGCGCCGACGGGCTCGATCAGGCCGTTCATGCGAGCGAGTGCAGCCGACCAACCGACACCCAGGTACCACGGCAAGGCCACGATCATCACGGCAAGGGCGATGGCTGCCGCGAGCGCGCCGCCAGGGAACGTACCGAACGCAGCGCCCAGCCAGCGGCACACGGCGCCACCAACGCCCGGATCGTCGGTGTAGTGGGCGATGACGATGCCCTCCAGCGTGGTGCTGGCCAGGAGGACAAGGATGAAGCCGGTCCAGAAGCGAATCGCCCCGGGCCCGGTGGTGGGCGGCGTGCGCCGCCGGATCAGCGCCGCGGTGACGCGCCAGAGCAGGGGAAGCAGCCAGAGGGTGGACAGCCCGAAGGCGCCGAACACGAGAGAAAGCATGCCTAACCGCAAAGATACCGAGCGAGCCCCGTAGTTTAGCCGGCATTCGTGTGAAAACACGCGCGAACATCGCGTAAGCCGCTGGCAGCGTTCACAAGCAGGGTCGGACGCGACGTGAATATGCGAAGCAGTCGCGACTTCCGGCAACCGGGCCGGTTTTGGGCCCTTGTGGGCGTAGCGCCGGGCGTAGCTTCTTGCGACCACTCCCCCATGAGGCTCCCCGTCATGCGTCGTTCGCCCTTGCTGACCGTCCTGCTTGCAGGGACATGCATCGCCCCGTGTGCCTTTGCCCAGACCACCACGTCGTACAACGCCCGCGTGTCCGGTGCCCAGACCGAGCCACCCGCGCCGTTCGTCATCAGGGATATCGCCCCGTTCGACAATCCCTGGGGGCTGGACTTCCTTCCGGACGGGCGCGTCGTCGTCACCGAGAAGAGCGACCACCTGTATATCGTGGACGCCAGCGGTGCCAAGCGGGCCGTGACCGGCGTACCTACGTCCGTCGGCGCGAACGGCGGCGGCGGACAGAGCGGCTTCCACGACGTGGCCGTGCCGGCGACCTATGCCTCGGACCACGTGTTGTGGTTCAGCTATGTCGCGAGGGCGGCAGACGGTCGCAACCACCTCACCCTGGCCAAGGCCCGGGTCGTCGAGTCGGGCACCACGGCCCAGCTCGCCGACGTCACGACGGTATGGCAGGAACCCTCCAGCTACTCCGTGCGTGGCCAGCCGGGAGCCCGCATCGCCTTCGCGCCGGACGGGCAACATGTGTTCCTTTCCGTCGGCGACGGCGACGTGCCCGACCAGAACCAGGATCGGGGCTTCACCGCGCAGTTGCCGGACAGCGGCCTGGGCAAGATCATCCGCCTGAACCTGGACGGCAGCACACCCGCCGACAACCCGCATGCCACGCAGGGCGGTGTGGCCGGGCAGATCTGGGCGAGCGGCTTCCGCAATCCCTACGGCCTGGCTTTCAGCGAGGACGGCAAGCTGTGGGAAACCGAGATGGGCCCTTCGTCCGGCGACGAGTTCAACCAGATCGTGAAAGGCGGCAACTACGGCTGGCCGCTGGTGAGCAACGGCAACCACTACGGCAGCGACGCGTATATGCCGGGTCAGCCTTACCCCCGGCACGATACGGCGCCGCAGTTCGTGCGGCCAGCCGCCTACTGGGGCTGGTTCCCGACCACGAACTCGATGTCGCCGTCGGGACTGGCCTTCTACAAGGGCGCCCTGTTCCCGCAGTGGCAGGGCTCGGCGCTGCTCGGGTCCACGTCGTCGATCGCGCTCTACAGGGTGATCCTGGACAGCACCAGCAACGTGACGGGCGTGGAGCGCTACGGACGCGACGCGGCGGGTGTGTATACCGGCAGCGTGCGCGCGCTCAAGGTGAACCCGGCCGACGGCAGCATCTGGTACGTCCGCGGCGGTGGGGATGGCATGCTGCGGAAGATCATTCCGAAGCCGTAACCCCTCATGGCCGGTACAGGCACGCGCAACTGGCGCGCGCCTGTACCGATGCGATCACGCGCGGTAGCGCGGCGCCACATCCTTGCGTGACAGGTTCGGGGCCATGGCAGCGCGAGCAGCCTCGAAAGCCTGGTACAGGCCCTCGTCGTGCAGCGGCGGGATGGTCACCACCTCGTCACGGTCGTAGCCCTGCAGCGCGGCGTCGACCAGGTCGGCCGTGTCCATCACCATGCCCGGCATCAACGCGTCGATATCCTTGCCGGCGTTTTCCCAGATCTCGGAGCGGGTGGCGCCCGGAAGCACGGCCTGCACGCGCACGCCCCGATCCTTCAACTGCACGGCAAGGCTCTGGCTGATGTTCAGCAGGTGGGCCTTGGAGCCGCTGTAGATGCCATCGAACATTTCCGGCGCGAAGGCGAGCACGGAGGCGACGTTGACGATGCCGGCGTTCGTGCGCGCGACGAAGACCTTGGCGGCCGCCGCTGCGAGCAAGGTGGGCGCGGTGATGTTGATGGCGATCAGCTTCGCGATCGCCTCGCTGTCGTTCTCCAGGAAGCTGCCGTCCAGCGAGATGCCGGCATTGTTCACCAGCAGGGTGATCGAGGCATCGTCGGTCAGTCGCTTCTCGACCGTGGCGACGTCGGTGCGATCGCCCAGGTCGGCCTTGAGGGTCTCGACCCGGCGGCCGGTGGCGGCGGTGATTTTCGACGCCAGTGCATCGAGGCGGTCGAGCCGACGGGCGACGAGCAGAAGATCGTAGCCTCGCGCGGCAAGCCGCTCCGCGTAAACCTCGCCGATGCCCGACGATGCGCCGGTGACCAGCGCCGTGCCCTTGTTTTCGTGACTCATGGGGAACTCCGTACGGTAGATTGCAATACGATAGTGACTGCGTTGCCGTACGATAGTGACGTTGGTATCATAATGCAATGGACATCGACAGACTTTCCTCAGGACCATGCCCCATCGCTCGCGGACTCGCTCTCGTGGGCGATACGTGGAGCGTGCTTATCCTGCGCGACGCCAGCCGCGGCATGACCCAGTTCGACCAGTTCCGCACCAGCCTGGGCATTGCGCCGAACATCCTTTCGCGCCGCCTGAAAGCACTGACCGAGGCCGGCGTGCTGGCAAAGCGGCGCTATAGCGAGCGTCCGCCGCGGGACGAGTACGTGCTGACGCAAGCTGGCCGCGAGTTCCTGCCGATCATGGCGGCGCTGGGCGAGTGGGGGCGGCGCCACAATGGGGACGGCGCGGCGATGTCCTATATGGTCGATGACGAGACAGGAGAGCCGGTAAGGGCGCTGGTGGTGGATGAGGCGAGTGGGAGACCGCTGGACCAGGTACCGATGCGTCTGGTCATGCCGGGTTGAGGCGCTTTGAAGCACTACAATTTCTTAAATGATAGATTAAGGCCCTTACTCCAAAGAGTAAGAAATCTCGCATCGCTTATTTCTTAGATGATAGATTGATGCCACTTTTCTAAAGAATTAGAAATTTATGCGTCGCGACGAACAGCTGTTTGCCTTGCCTCAGGTGGTCAGAGTCGGCTCACATCTGGCAGGTCTGGTAAAAACAGCCCGGCTTGCCCGGGGCTGGTCTCAGGTCGAGCTCGCTGAGCGGGCTCGCATCAGTGCCCCGACCATGACCCGCCTCGAAAAGGGGGTGGTCAGCGCGTCGCTGGGCACCTGGTTGAGCGTCTTCGACGCCTTGGGTCTGTTGCGATTGTTCGAGCGTCTCGAAGATCGAGCATCCGACGCTCTTCTGGACGAAACAAGAGCCAAACGTCCTGTGCGCTCATCGACGCGCGACGACCTGGACTTCTGACGTGATCGACCGGACCGTATTCATTCATTTGCTTGGAACGGCTTCTGCCGTACCCGCGGGCAGGCTTTCCATGATCGAAGACGGCATCGAGGTAAGTGCCTCACGCTTTGCCTATGGCAGACGTTACGTCCAGCGTCGGAACGCGTTGCCTGTCGATCCGATCAGCATGCCCCTTGGCCCGGGGGAGGACAGGGACTTTGTTCCCGTCAACGGTCTTGCTCTTTTCGGGGCCATTCGCGACGCCACGCCGGATGCGTGGGGCCGCCGCGTGATCGAAAACAAGCTGCGTGCACCGCCGAACGGTTTACCCGAGTGGCGCTACATGGACGAAGCAGGGCCTTATCGCGCGGGTGCCCTGGATATTCGATCCAGCCCCGAGGACGATGCGGCGCCGGGCCTGTTGCCAGGGATTCTCGACCTGCAATACCTTCAGGAGGCGGCCGATCGGATCGCCGACGGAGAACCGGTCCCGGTCAGACTTGCCGCCTTCTTTGAGGGTGGCCCCTCCGTGGGTGGCGCACGGCCCAAGGCTGTCATCCACGTCGATCGGCATGAATGGATCGCCAAATTCCCCGCGAAGGACGACCGTTTCGATATTCCCCTGGTCGAATTCGCTACCCTCGAACTCGCGAGGGAGGCGGGGCTCAACGTGCCGCCGACCCGACTGGAGAGGCTTCCGGACGGCCGGCGCGTCATGCTCATCCGGCGGTTCGATCGGGAAGCCAGCGACGCCGGGATGACAAGGAAACACATGGTCAGTGCGCTGACCATGCTTGGCCTGCACGAGCGTGAGTCGCCCGACGCGGCCTACGGCGCCATCGCGGACGTGCTAAGCAGGCATGGTGTCGGGCGAGAGCTGGCGGCAGATCGGGAAGAGCTCTTCGGACGCATGGTTTTCAACATCCTCGTTTCCAATGACGACGATCACCTCCGAAATCATGCCTTTCTTCACGAAGGGCGAGGATGGCGGCTCAGTCCGCTCTACGACGTCGTTCCCAAACCCCAGGTGGCCCAGGAGCGGACCCTTCACCTCGGTGTCGGACGATACGGGCGGAGCGCCACGCTGGATAACGCCATGAGCGCCGCCGGCCTGTTCGGTCTGTTGCCTCCCGACGCGGCGACGATCGTCGACAGGATCGTTCGCGTGGTGAGGGAGTGGCGTGGCACGTTCGAAGCCGCCGGCGCCACGCCCAGGCAATGCGACGATATCGCCACGGCTTTCAGGCGCGCGGGCGACATCGGTGGACGCGAGGTGGATCGCCTCTTGCCATGACGGTTCGGGCCCGTGAGTCGCCCGGTTGGTGGCTCACGAGACACGGCGACCAGCCAGGAAGCATTACGGGCAAACCGGTATATCGAACGTGTGGTCGGGGTTGCCGTCGCGCGAAGCGACGATCGGATGCTGCGCCGCCGTGAACCAGGGTTGCTTCGGCCACCAGCGAGGGATCGTCGGATGCGTCGTCGGTTCCACCGCCTGGCCCGGCTCGGGGATGAGCACCTCCGCCTTGCTGCAACGCGCCGCCGCGAGTATCCGTTCCGCCGGTTCGGTCCAGCCGTGATGTGCGAGTTTGACGAGGCCCCAATGGACCGGGATCAGGACCTTGCCGCGAACCTCCCGGTGCACCTGCATGGCCTGCTCCGGACCCAGGTGCCAGTCGGGCCACTGTGCGTCGTACTGGCCGTCTTCGACCAAGGTGACGTCGAAGGGACCGAACTTGGTGCCGACGTCGGCAAACGTGGCGTTCATGCCGGTGTCACCGGAGTAGAACGCACGGTGCGTGGGGCCGATCAGGGCATAACCGGTCCACAAGGTCGCGTCGCTGTGTGCCTCCAGGCGTCCGGACGCATGCCGCGAGGGCGTGGACACGATGCGCAACGTGCCGACGTTGGCTTCCTGCCACCAGTCGAGTTCGGTGATCCGGTCGTTGGGCACGCCCCAGTCGCGCAGGTGCGCACCGATGCCCAAGGGCACGATGAAACGGACGCCACGTGCGTTGAACGCCTGCACCGAGGCGCGGTCGAGGTGGTCGTAGTGATCGTGGGAAACGATCACGACATCGACGTGTGGCAGATGATCGATCGATACCGGCGGCTCGTACCAGCGCTTTGGTCCCAGCCAAGGAAAGGGTGACGCGCGTTCGCTCCAGAACGGATCGACGATGACGTTGACTCCGTCGATCTCCACCAGCATCGACGAATGACCGAACCAGGTGACGCGCAGTCCGCTCGCCGGCGGCTTGGCGTAGAGCGCCGAGGAATCCTTCGTCGGCACGGGCGCATCGGGTTCCTCACCGGGCTTCGACTGCAGGATCTGCCAGATGCCGCCCTTGAGGTTCATGTACATCGCGTCGGGATTGGCGAACGCCTCGCCATGCCACTGGGGCGAACGTGCTTCGGCGAGGTCGGGGCTGTGACGTGGCCACGCCCCGATGTTCGGCCACGCGCTGACGGCGACGAAGGCAGCGAGGGCAACGGCCAGCCCCAGGAAAATGGCAAAGTAAGTTAGAAGACGCTTCACGCGTTGTCCGTCGTCGGGTCGAGGGAGGGGAGCAGATCGATCACCTCGTGGAAAAGACTGCGCGAACACCAGTCGGCGCGATCGCCGATGATGTACAGACGTCGCTTCGCACGCGTCGCCGCGACGTTGAGCAGGTTCAGCTCGGAAACGGCCCAGTCGCGCGCGCCCGGCGCATCCGATCGGCCACCGAGCACGACGATCACCACGCTGGACTCCTTGCCCTGCATCGTATGGATCGTGCCGCCGACCATGGGCGCTCTGACGAAACGCCCAAGTTGCTCGCGGACATCCTTGAACGGCGTGATGACCGAGACATCGGCCGGTTGAACGCCTTCTGCAGCCAGCCGTTGCAGCAGGAACCGCAGGGCGTCGCCTTCGGCGGGCACCCAGTTGTCCCCCGACGGACCGCGTACATCGATCCATCCCGTCGGCAGGCGCGCCGGCGTTTCGGTTTTCGGCGGCAACGTGCCGTAGACCATCGCGCCTTGGTAGGCGATGCGGTTGGACAGCTCGAACATCGGCCGATCGCAGCGCCGGTGAACAACCAACGGCAAGCCGACCCAGGTCTCCATGCCGGCCGGACCCAGCTGGCGCCCCATGGGGTTGGCCTCGTCCGCCAGGCCCTGAGCCGACAATTGCGCGGGAATCCAGTACGCATCCAGCGCGTAGGCGTTACGCATGTGCTCGAGCACGGAGCCCGGCACCGTGAGCACGGGCTTCAATTGCAGCGGATCACCCACCATGACGGCGCGGCGGGCTCGCCACAAAGCGCCCACGGCCGCCTGCGGCGTGGCCTGCCCGGCTTCGTCGACCAGCAGCCAGCCGATGTCGCCCGCCTCCAGCGTCCGGAAGGTGCGCGCGAACGAGGCGAAGGTGCTGCTGAGCACGGGCACGGCCATGAACAGCGTGGCCCATGCCGAACGAATCGCCTCGCGCGGCATGCTGCGGAAGTTTCCGCCCGCGAGTATCGCCATCGCGAAGTCCATGTTCGCCTGCATGCGTTTGGCTTCGATTTCGAAGAAGGTGCGTTGCAGCCTCAATGCCTCCATGAACACGTGCGCGCGGGCTTTGCGCCAGCCCGGTATCTGCCAGGGCTCGGCGAGTTCGATGGCCTCGCCGCGGCCTATGCCATCGGTCTGCAGCCACGTCACCAGATGTGCCGCGTGGCAGCCGAGTGCAAGACCCAGCAATTCGGTGCGCTGGCGCTCACGCTCGACTTCGCTCTCGTCCAGCGCCGCCGTGCAGGACGCCACACGGGCCGCAGCGTCCTGCACGACAGTGTGTGCCTGCCGCTGTCGCTGGTCGAACGCCGCCAGGTCGCCTTCCGCCAGACGCAGGGCGCGCTGTTCGTGCTCGTGGATGGCCGACCATCGACGCCATGCACCCCAGAGGGTCATCAGATTTTCGAGGAAACCGGGGCGCGTTCGCTCATGCGCCGCCACGCGATCCATGCAGGCCTGCATCGCGGCACGCAGCGCGTCGCGACCGGCAACCGTGCTGTGCATCTCACGCAGGGCATGGCCATGCGCCGTCGTCGCTGCCGCGAGCGCATCGCGGCATGACGCAACGTGTCGACGTGCCTCACCCAGGCGCGACAAGCGATCACCGAGCGTGGCGACATCGGCGATCATGGCGTCGGCCGACGTCACGGCGGCCTTGTAGCGCGTCACGGCCGTCGTCCATGTCGCCTGGCGCATCTCCGTCGTCCACGTGACGTCCGCTTTCAGCTTGAGCCACTCCTTGAATCCCACGGCTTTTTTCGACGCGGCAGGTGTGTCGTCGCCGGCCGGCCGCGGTGGCAACTCGCCGGAGCCCCAATAGAAGCGATCGATGAAGTCGGTACGATTGCGTTTGGCACCCAGCTTTGCGGAGACCAGGCCCCATGCCGGTTGTCCTGCAAGCAGCCCGGCCAGGTCGCTGAAATGATCCTCTTCGCCTTCGAGCCAGGAGGCATCCACCTTGTCACGCTGCGGCAGTTCCATCGTCACGTTCTCGACGGCACCGTTGTTCGACGACGCGACCACGATCTCGTGTCCGAACAGGGCGTCCTTGAAGCGGTAGCAGTAACGTTTCTTCGTGCCGTCCTGGGTCGTCTCGACCTCGGTGCGCGGGTCGTTGACGAACGCGTCCGAGGCACGAGGCAGGCTGGCCAATACGTCGGCGCGGTGGGTCACCGCCGCGGCGACTATGTCGCGCAGCATCGTGGTCTTTCCCGTGCCGGGTGGACCGTTGACGGACAGCAGGCCGGCACCGTGCCGCAGTTCACCGACAATACGGTTCACCGCCAGCTGCTGCGCATGCACGAGGCCGCGGTGCTCCTCCGTCGGCCAGCATCCCGATGGATGACGCGACGGCAGGAGTTCACGGATCAGCCGTTCGGATAGCGCGTCGTGGGTGACGTCGATGCGTTCTGCGCCGTCATGCCGTTTCAGGTAGGCGCGCAGCGGTTCGCTGGTCGTGCCATGTCCGATGTGCTCGGCAATGTCGGCCAGGTCGTCGAGGATGAAGCTGTTGAGCGGATCGTCGTTGGGCTTCCCGGCATTCTTCGGGTCGATCACGGTGGAGAGCACGCGGTGACGCCGCGTGTCGTCCTCGAAGAAGTCCATGAGGCCGACCAGGCCCACGATGACATCGTTGAGCCGCGCGAACGCGGCAGCATCGACTTCGCCATGGAAGCACTGCGTGGCAAGGTCCGTCGCCGCTTGTTGCGCGACATCGAAGCCGCGCTTCCACGGCTGCCCCGTGACGACGCGCCCCAGCATCCAGGCGGCGCTCGACAACACCAGGCTGTCGGGCACGAAACGGCCGTCGGCCGTGAACCGCACGGCGAAAAGTGCGATGTCACGATCCTGGGGCTCGCGATAGCCCTGTTCTTCCCCGAAGACATCGCGCAACACGGCGTCGAGTCGCGCACTGCGGAACCAGTGCGCATAGACCAGGTGCGACCAGATCCGGCCTTCCTTCACCGGTTGCCGGGCGACCAGGCTGAGCGGATCCCATGGAAACGGACCCCCGTCGTCCATGTCGTGGATGTACGCCTGGTAATCCTTGTCCCGGATCTTCAGATCGGGAATCGTCTGGGGCTGCAGCAGCTCGACGGCATGCCAGTAGCGGAGGAGGTCGGACGCATCCATTCAGGTTCCCTGTCGGTCTATCGCACGGCGATTATCCGACAGGTTGCCTGCGCTGCGAGCGCTTCTTCGGTGGATCACGCCGCCGGCATGGTCGCCATATCGATCACGAAGCGATAGCGCACGTCGTTCTTCGCCAGGCGGACGTAGGTCTCGTTGATCGAGGCCATGTCGACCACCTCGATGTCGGACACGATGTTGTGCTCGGCGCAAAAATCCATCATCTCCTGCGTCTCGGCCATGCCGCCGATCGCCGAACCGGCGATGGTGCGGCGGGGCAGCATGAGGCTGCCACCGATCACGCCTTCCAGCGGCGTCAGCGCACCCACCAGCACCATGGTGCCGTCGAGCCGCAGCAGGCTGGTGTACGGGTTGATGTCGTGCGACACCGGCACCGTGTTGAGCAGGAAGTCGAAGCTGGCGGCCTGGGCCTTCATTGCTTCCGCGTCGGTGGAGAGCAGCACCGCATCCGCACCGAGGCGCTTGGCATCCTCGCCCTTGGAAGCCGAGGTGGTGATCATCGTAACGTGCGCACCGAGCGCCTTGGCGAACTTCACGCCCATGTGGCCGAGGCCGCCGAGGCCGATCACGCCGACCTTCTGGCCCGGGCCGACGTTCCAGTGGCGCAGCGGCGAATAGGTGGTGATACCGGCGCACAGCAGCGGTGCCGTGGCCTTCAGGTCGAGCTTCTCGGAGATCTTCACCACGAAGCGCTCTTCGGTGACGATCTCGGTGGAATAACCGCCCTGGGTCGGCGTGGTCCGGTCCTGCTCGGTGCCGTTGTAGGTAAAGCTGGTGTGGTTCAGGCAGTACTGCTCGAGGCTCTTCTCGCAGGAATCGCATTCACGGCAGGAATCGACCATGCAGCCCACGCCGGCGAAGTCGCCCACCTTGAACTTCTTCACGGCCGAACCGACGGCGACGACACGCCCGACAATTTCATGGCCCGGGACCATCGGGAACACGGAGTTGCCCCAGTCGCCCTTCGCCTGGTGAAGGTCAGAATGGCAGACACCGCTGTAGAGGATTTCGATGCGAACGTCGTGGTCGCCCGGCTCGCGACGCTGGAAGGTAAACGGAACGAGGGGCGTGGTTGCGCTCTTGGCGGCATATCCGCGGACATCGATCATAGGGTCATCCTCATTCAATTGAAAAAGCTGCGCAACGATAAACCCTCAACAATGACCCCGGCCAGCGGGATTATCGGCACGTATCGTTGAGTTATCCTTGATAATTATGCGTCCCGACAATCTTTCCCACCTTGCCGCTTTCGCCGCCGTCGCCCGTCACGCCAGCTTCCGCAAGGCCGGCGCGGAGCTGACCCTGTCGACGTCCGCCATCAGCTACGCGATACGGGGGCTGGAGGAGCGGCTCGGCGTGGTGCTGTTCCATCGCACCACGCGGAGCGTCTCCCTGACAGAAGCCGGCCAGCGCCTGCTGGAACGGCTGGAGCCGGCCCTGATGGGCGTCAACGACGCCCTGGAGGAGATGAACAACTTTCGGGCGGCGCCCGCGGGCACCTTGCGGATCAACATGCCCCGGGTCACGGCGCAGCTGCTGCTGCCGCCCCTGTTGCCACGATTCCTGGCCACTTATCCAGATATCCATTTCGAGGCCGTCGAGAACGATGGCCTGATCGATATCGTTGCGTCGGGCTTCGACGCAGGCATTCGCTTTTTCGAACAGGTACCCGAGGACATGATCGCGGTGCCGATCAGCGGTGTGCAGCGCGGTGCGGTGGTGGCCTCGCCGGACTATCTGGCCCGCCGCGGCACGCCGCTGGTGCCCGACGATCTTTTCCAGCACGACTGCATCCGTTTTCGTTTTCCCAGCGGTCGCATCTACAAGTGGGAGCTGGAGCAGGGCTCGACCAAGCTCGAACTGGATGTCCGCGGACGGGTCACGTTCGGCGATTTCCGCATCGCCCTGGACGCCGCGGTCGCCGGCATCGGGCTGACGCTGGTGCTCGACGACCAGGTGAAAGACCTGGTGGCCGACGGCCTGCTGGTGCGCGTGCTCGAGGACTGGTGTCCACCGTATCCCGGTTTCATGCTGTATTACCCCCGCCAGCGGCGAGTCACCTCGGCACTGCGCGCGTTCATCGAGTTCATCCGCGATCACCCGCTTCCCGACACGGCGGCGTGAAGGGCGACGGCTCGATCCACGGTTTCACCGTTCCGGCCACGGGCGTATTCTAGACGCATGCTGCGCCGCATCATGCCGGGCGCGCCTCTCCTGTCGCCGAGTCCTTCCATGTCTGCTTCTGCTCCCCTCCCCGAGCCGGGCGCACCGCCCGTCCGTGTCGCCCATGTCGGCCTGGTCATCCTCGCCCTGGCCGTCGGTGGTTTCGCCATCGGCACCACCGAGTTCGCCTCGATGAGCATGCTCCCCCTGTTCGCGCAGGGCCTGGGCATCGATGCACCCACCGCCGGACATGCAATCAGCGCCTATGCGCTGGGCGTCGTAGTGGGCGCGCCGGTCATGACGGTGCTGGGTGCGCGCGTGCCACGACGCCGCCTTTTGCTGATCCTCATGGCGATGTTCACGGTATTCAACGGGCTGACCGGCCTGTCGCCCGGGTATCACTGGATGCTCGTGTTCCGTTTCCTCGCCGGTCTGCCGCACGGGGCGTATTTCGGCGTCGCCGCGCTGGTCGCTTCGTCCCTGGTGCCGGCCAACCGCCGTACACGCGCGGTCGGGCAGATGTTCCTCGGCCTGACCTGCGCCACCATCGTGGGCGTGCCGATGGCGAGCTGGCTGGGCCAGGCCGTCGGCTGGCGCTGGGCATTCGCGCTGGTCGCCGTGCTCGGCCTGCTCACCATGATTGCGGTCGCCATCTTCGCGCCGAATACGCCGGCGGACGCGAATGCCAGCCCGCTGCGCGAACTCAGTGCCCTGAAGCGCCCGCAGGTCTGGTACACGCTGGCGATCGGCGCGATCGGCTTCGGCGGCATGTTTGCCGTCTATACGTACCTGGCCGACATCCTCATCAACGTCACCCATATGCCGCTGTCCAGCGTGCCGTGGGTCATGGCCGTGTTCGGCATCGGCATGACCATCGGCAACATGGTGGTGCCAGTCTTCGCCGATCGCGCACTGATGCGCACGGCGGGTGTGCTGCTGCTGTGGAGCCTGGTGATCCTGGCGATCTTCCCGTTCACGGCCAGCAACGTCTGGCTGCTCAGCCTGGATGTCTTCTTCATCGGCATCGGCGGGGCACTGGGCACCGTGTTGCAGACGCGGCTGATGGACGTTGCCGGCGATGCACAGGGGCTGGCCGCATCGCTCAATCATTCGGCGTTCAATACCGCCAATGCGCTGGGTCCTTACCTGGGTGGGCTTGCCATCGCCGGGGGTTACGGATGGACGTCGCCGGGTTGGGTCGGCAGCTTGCTGGCGCTGGCCGGCATCGGGGTGTGGGCGGCGTCAGTGATGGCTGAGAAGCGGACAGCGGCCCGGGGAGCCATTCAAGCCTGGTGAGCCGTTTTTGATGTCGATCCGCTACGTACGAAGAAACGGCGAGAGAGATCTTACTTTCCTATACAAAACGAACCGAATATCGCACCCAGAAGATCATCGGACGAATAGGCGCCCGTCACTTCGCCCAGAGCCTTCTGCGCATGCCGCAGCTCTTCGGCCGCGAGCTCCCCGGCGTGGGAACCTTGCAACGCACCGTTCGCGCGAGCGAGATGATCGCGCACTGCCTCCAGGGCGACCACATGGCGACGGCGCGCACTGAATGCACCGTCACCGGAACCCGCGGTAGCCAGTTCTCTCAACATGCGACGCAACGCATCCATACCGAGGCCCGTGTGCGCGGACAACCAAAGCATCTCGTAGCCGTCACACCGCTCGATACGTGCGGCCGTTCGGGACAGGTCGATCTTGTTGACGATGACGATACGCGTCGCATGGTCGGGTGCGCCTTCGAAGAACGGCAGGTCGTCGCGTGCATGCGTCTCGTCCGTCACCAGCAGCGCGACATCGCATCGCTCCAGCTGGGCATGCGCGCGACGGATGCCCTCGCGCTCCACGACGTCGTCCGACTCGCGTAGCCCTGCCGTATCGGCCAGCTCCAGTGACGCGCCGTCGATGCTGACCGAGGCGCGCAATACATCGCGCGTGGTGCCGGCGATATCGGTGACGATCGCACGGTCTTCGCCTGCCAGCGCGTTCAGCAGGCTCGACTTGCCCGCGTTGGGTCGGCCGACGATCGCCACGACGATACCGTCGTTGAGCCTGACCCCGCGACGTGTTTCGACCAGCAGCTCATCGAGGTGCGTGCGCAATGCGCTCAGCTTTTCGCCGATAAGCGGATCGGCCAGGAAATCGATCTCTTCCTCGGGAAAATCGATGGCCGCCTCGATGTGCACGCGCAAGGCGATCAACTCGGCGAGCAACGCATCCACGCGCGCGGAGAACACGCCTTCCATCGAGCGCAGTGCCGCACGCGCGCCCGCTTCCGAAGTGGCGGCAACGACATCGGCCACCGCTTCGGCCTGGGCGAGGTCGAGCTTGCCGTTGAGAAAGGCGCGCTCGGTGAACTCACCGGGTCGTGCCAGCCGTGCGCCCAGCTGGATGCAGCGGCGGAGCAGCGCGTCCATTAGCACGGGACTGCCGTGGCCCTGCAATTCGAGCACGTGCTCGCCGGTGTAGGAGGCCGGCGCGGGAAAGGACAGCAGCAGGCCCCGATCGATCAGTTTGCCGTCGGCGTCGCGAAACGCGGCGAAATGGGCGTGGCGTGGTGTCGGTTCGCGACCCAGTAAGGTCGCGGCGATGACCGGTGCACGCGGCCCGGAGACGCGAACGGCGCCGACACCGGCCGCGCCGGCGCCGGTGGCGATGGCTGCAATGGTGTCGTCGCCGTGATTCATTTCTTACCCGCCGATGGCGAAGCGGCGCGTCTTTCGACGCGCCGCCTTGAGGTTATGCCTTGGTGATCTTCGCTACCGCGTCGGCGCGTTCCACGCTGCGGTTGATCCACCACTGCTGGAGCAGGCTGGTCGCGCCGTTCACCGTCCAGTACAGCACCAGGCCCGACGGGAAGAAGGCGAAGAAGACGCCGAAGATCAACGGCATCACCTTCATCATCTTGGCCTGGGTCGGGTCCATGCCGGCGGTGGGCATCATGCGCTGCGTGAGCAGCGTGACCAGGAAGTACAGCACCGGCAGCACGTAGAACGGATCGGGCGCCGACAGGTCGTGGATCCAGCCGAAGAACGGCGCATGACGAAGTTCGATCGATTCGGACAACACGCGCAGCAGGCCGATGAAGATCGGGAAGGTGATCAGGATGGGCAGGCAGCCTGCCATCGGATTGATCTTCTCCTTCTTGTACAGCTCCATGGTGGCCTGCTGCATCTTCATCCGGTCGTCGCCGTAGCGCTCCTTGAGCGCGGCGATGCGCGGCTGCAGCTTGCGCATGCGTGCGCCCGAGCGGAACTGCGCGTCGGTGAGCTTGAACAGGGCGGCCTTGATCAGCAGCACCAGCAGGATGATGGCCACGCCCCAGTTGCCGCTGATGGCGTGCAGCTGGGACAGCAGCCAGTGCAGCGGCTGCGCGATGATGGTGAACCAGCCGTAGTTGCTGGTCAGTTCCAGGCCCGGGGCGATGGCGTCCAGCGTGCCCTGCAGCTTGGGCCCGATGTAAAGGCGCGCGACGCTGTCGACCGACTGGCCCGGGGCCACCTGCATGGCCGGACCGAACGCACGCACCAGGTAGCGCGGCGTGGCCGAGTTGGGATCGACCACGGCGCTGCTATAGGTGACGCTCTGCTCCGCCGGCGGAATCCACGCGACGAAGAAGTAATGCTGGAGCATGCTGACCCAGCCGCCGGTGATCGCGCGGTTCAGCGGCTTCTTGGCGAAGTCGACCAGCGGCAGCGTCTCGAACTTGGTATCCGGGCTGTACCACGCGGCACCGAAGAAGCTGTGCTGCGCCGGGTCGGTATACGCCTTGAACCAGTTGACCTTCTCGTTGGCGACGCGCTGCAGCTGGTGATAGGCGTTACCCGTCCAGACCGCCGTGGAACCGTTCTCGACGCGCTGGTCGAGATCCACCACGTAGTCCATCCGCTTGAGCGTGTAACGTTTCACCACCTTCACGCCGGACGGATCGGTCCAGGTGAGGTCGAGGCTGACCGACTTCTGGCCATCGGCCAGCGTCGTCTCCGTTTTGTCGGCATGGAACAGGGCGCGATGGTCCGGCGCCGCACCGTTGCTGCTGACCAGACCATCCTGGGCGGCGAAGAAATGCGCGCCCTCGTCGTCCAGCAGGCGCACTGGTGGCGAGACGGGATCTTTCCTGGTGACCGGGTTGGTCGGGTAGTAAAGGAGTTCCGAGCGGACGATGCTGCCGCCGCGGGTATCGATCGTCAGGCGCAGCACGTCGTTGGACAGCGTGACCAGCTCCGCCTTGCCTTCGGCGGGCGGGGCGTTCTCGTTTGGTACGGCGGCCGGCGCGGTGGAACCTGGAATGCTGGCATCGGCGCCGGGCTTGCCGGCGGCATCGACCTGGGCGGCCGGCGCAGCGGGGGCCGGCGGATGGACGTAGTCCTTCTCCCACTCGGTCCACAAGAGATACGCCACGAACATGAGCGCGAAGAAGAGAAGCGTGCGCGTTTGATTCATTGCAGGGCCAGATCCGAATGACGCCGCGGCCGAGGGGCCGGGAAGGGCGGGGGTGACTTAAGAAAGATCAACGCGCGATTGTGCCGTCCGCACCCTCGCGCTTCAACGGCCGAATGCGACGCAACAGGGTTTCCAGCTCGGCAAGCAGTGCTGCGCCCGTCTCCTGCACGGCGATGTCTTTGGCCATGACCAGGATGTCGACAGGCGGAAGATCGGGGCGGGCGCGGCGGAACGCCTCGCGTGCCAGGCGCTTGATCCGGTTACGGTCGACCGCGCGCTTGGAACAGCGCTTGGAGATGGCCAGGCCGAGCCGGGCGGTGTCGACGTCGTTGTTTCCGAAGCGCAAAAGAAAACAGCGGCCGCCGAGGCGACCGCTGACTGTTCGCAACGCGGCGAAGTCGGCGGCGCGGCGTAACCGCGCTTCGCGCGGCATGGCGGCGGCACGCACGACCGTATCGCCGTTTACGGGATCAGACGCTTGCGACCCTTGGCACGACGGGCGTTGATGATCTTGCGGCCGTCGGCGGTCGCCATGCGTGCGCGGAAGCCGTGTGTACGGGCGCGCTTGAGCAAGCTGGGCTGGAAAGTACGCTTCATGGCGAAGACATCCGGGTGAAGATTAAATATGGCCGGCAAGTATGTCCGACAATCCCGAGGACTGTCAACCGGTTGGACACGCGCCCGTCACGAAGTTGCCGCCGATCGGACACCGGGCGGGGGGCGGAACGCTGGTAGACTTTGCCGTCCACCCCGCGCGCAAGCGCCCCTTCTGTGGCAAGAATACCCGATGAGTGATCTTTGGAGGCGCTGTCTCGAGCGTCTTGAAGGCGAATTGACCGCCGAGGAAGTCCATACCTGGCTCATGCCGCTGCAGGCCCGGGAAGACGCCTCCGGCCTGCATCTGTACGCCCCGAACCCGTACTCGCTGGATACCATCCGCGAGCAGTACCTGGAAAAGATCCAGAGTATCTCGGGACACCTGATCGGCCATCCCGTCACGGTACGCCTGGAAGTCGGCTCGTCCGGCGGCAGGGCCGTGCCGGTGCGCGTGAGCAGTGCCACGCCGTCCCCGTCGCCTTCGCAGCAGGCGCCGCGGGCGCCGGAGGCCCCGCCGGAACCGCCCCATGTCCACAACCTGGATATGCACTACACCTTCGAGACCTTCGTCGAGGGCAAGTCGAACCAGCTGGGCAAGGCGGCGGCGATGCAGGTCGCGATGAATCCGGGCAGGGCCTACAACCCGCTTCTCCTTTACGGCGGCACCGGCCTAGGCAAGACGCACCTGATGCACGCCGCGGGCAACATGCTGCTGCAGAACAATCCCGGCGCGAAGGTGTTGTACCTACGCTCGGAGCAGTTCGTCAGCGGCATGGTCAAGGCGCTGCAACAGAAGAACATGGACGAGTTCAAGCGCCGCTTCCGCACGGTGGACGCCCTGCTGATCGACGATATCCAGTTCTTCGCCGGCAAGGACACCACGCAGGAAGAGTTCTTCCACACCTTCAATGCGTTGTTCGAGGCGAAGCAGCAGATCATCCTCACTTGCGACCGCTATCCCAAGGAACTGGACAAGCTGGAGCCGCGGCTGAAGTCGAGGCTGGGCTGGGGCCTGTCGGTGGCGATCGAGCCGCCCGACTTCGAGACGCGAGCAGCCATCTTGCTGGCCAAGGCGGCAGAGAAGCACATGGAAGTGTCCGAGGACGTGGCCATGCTGCTGGCCAAACGCATCCGCTCGAACGTGCGCGATCTCGAGGGTGCCCTGAATACGCTGGCGGCCCGGGCCAATTTCTATCGCAAGCCGATCACCACGGACTTCGCGGAAGAAACCCTGCGCGACCTGCTGAACACCCATGCGCAGGCCGTGACGGTGCCCAACATCCAGAAGACCGTGGCTGATTATTACCAGGTCCGCCTTTCCGATCTGCTCTCCAAGCGCCGCGTGCGCTCCCTGGCGCGCCCCCGGCAGGTCGCCATGGCCCTGTCCAAGGAGCTGACCGAGCATAGCCTTCCCGAGATCGGCGAGGCGTTCGGTGGCCGTGACCACACCACGGTGCTGCATGCCTGCCGGACCATCCGCGGTTTCTGCGAGAAGGACGTGCGCATGCGCCAGGATTGGGAGCAACTCATTCGTATATTGACGGGCTGAGAACCTGTGGATAATAGGTGGATGGACGGAGGATGGATTTGGGCCTCGAAGTTATCCACAAGACACCCACATAGCTTCACCGGTTAGACGCGATAGATATGAAGTTACAAGTTAATGAAATTTATTGGTTTTTCTGACTTGTCAAGTTATCCACCGCCCTAACAACAACCACTATATAAATCTTAAAAACATTAAAAGCAGGAGTAGGGGTCGCATGCAATTCAGCATCCAGAGGGAAGTTCTGCTCAAACCCCTGCAGCAAGTCGTGGGCGTCGTCGAACGCCGGCAGACGCTGCCCGTGCTCGCCAACCTCCTGGTTCGCGCTTCCGGACAAGAGGTTTCGTTCACCGGTACCGACCTTGAAGTCGAGATGGTTGCCACAACGGCCGCCGACGCTGTCCAGGAAGGCGAGATCACGATTCCTGCGCGCAAGCTGTTCGATATCGTCCGTGCGCTGCCCGATGGCGCAAAGATCGACATCAAGCTCAACGGCGAACGGATCGCCCTGAATGCGGGCCGCAGCCGGTTCACCCTGGCCACCCTGCCTTCCAGCGAGTTTCCGACCGTCGATGAAATCGAACTGGTCGAGCGGGTCACGCTGCCGGAAGAAGTGCTGCGCGACCTGATGGACCGCACGGCCTTCGCCATGGCCAACCAGGATGTCCGTTATTACCTCAACGGCATGCTGCTGGATCTGCAGGAGCACACGCTGCGTTGCGTGGCCACCGACGGCCATCGCCTGGCGTTGAAAGAAACCAAGCTGCAGAGTTCGGTGTCGGCACGTCGCCAGATCATCATTCCGCGCAAGGGCGTCAACGAGCTGATCGGTTTGCTGGAAGCCGGCGAGGGCTCGGTAGAGCTGGAGTTCGGGCGTAATCATCTGCGCGTGCGGCGTGGTGGCGTCATGTTCACCTCGAAGCTCATCGACGGACGCTTTCCCGACTACGAGGCGGTCATCCCGCTCGGTGCCGACAAATCCGCGACCATCGAGCGCGATGTGCTGCGCAGCGCCTTGCAGCGCGCAGCGATCCTTTCGAACGAGAAGTACCGTGGCGTCAAACTGGAACTGACGCCAGGCCGGATCAAGATCGTTGCGCACAACCCGGAGCAGGAAGAAGCCCAGGAAGAAGTGGAAGCGGAAACCGTGGTCGACGACCTTGCCGTGGGCTTCAACGTCGGCTACCTGTTGGATGCGCTCGGTGCGTTGCGTGGCGAGAAGGTGCGCATCAACCTGCGTGATGCGCAGTCGAGCTGCCTGCTCCAGGAGGAAGGCAACGAAGAAGCGCGCCATGTCGTGATGCCGCTTCGCCTCTGATCGACTTCCACGTTAAAGTTCGGCTGATGACGCCGGGGCTGTCTTCGACACCCCGGCGTTTTTTCGTTTCGTCGTACGGGCCACCACAGGGCGTCATGAAGTTCGAATCACTCAGGATCGCGGGGTTGCGCAATCTCGACAGCGTTTCGCTGACGCCGGCAGCGGGGATCAACGTATTCGTAGGCCCCAACGGTGCCGGGAAGACCAGCATCCTCGAGGCCGCCTACCTGCTGTCCCATGGACGATCGTTCCGTGCGGGATCGCGTGATGTCTTGTTGCAACGGGGCGCCGCCGCCCTGTCCGTTTTCGCGGAAGTGCGCGGTAAAGACGATCGCGTACGACGATTGGGTCTGGGGCGCGAGGGAAGCCGGTGGCAGGCGAGGGTGGATGGCGATACGGCGGCATCGTTGGGCGCACTGGTGCAGGAATGCGCGGTGGTCTGCTTTGAGCCGGGCTCCCATGACCTCATCGCCGGGGCTTCCGATGAACGCCGGCGCTTCATCGACTGGGGTTTGTTCCACGTGGAACATGACTTCGTCGGGCAATGGCGTCGATACCAGCGTGCCCTCAAGCAGCGAAACGCGCTTCTGCGAGGTGGTGGCCCCATCGAACCATCCTGGATCGAACCCTGGGAGGCCGAACTGGCTTCCACCGGGGAAGCGATGACCGCGCATCGCAAGGCTTATCTGGTCCGACTGTTGCCCCACATCCATGAATTCACCGCTAACGTCCTTCCCGAATTAGGTCCCTTCGACCTGCGTTATCGCCCGGGCTGGGAGGAGGGTGAGCCCTTGCTGGGTGTCCTGGCCTCACGGCGCCTTCGTGATCTCGCACGTGGACACACCACCGTCGGCCCACATCGTGCTGATTTCACCATCAACTTCGAACAGGCGCCCCTGAGGGAGCACCTGTCACGCGGCCAGGAAAAACTGACCGCGCTGGCCTGTCTGCTTGGGCAGGCGGCGCTTCACGCAGACATCAAGGGCGAGTGGCCGGTGATATGCCTCGATGATCTTGCGTCCGAGCTGGATCGGACCCATCAAGAGTGGGTGGTAACGCAGCTTCTCGGCCGCGATGCGCAGGTTCTGGTCACCGGAACGGACATTCCGGACGCACTTTCCAGCCAACCGGTCACTGTGTTCCACGTGGAACAGGGTGCCGTCGCGGCTTTGCTATAATCGACCGACTATGCCGGCGCACCTGCGCCGCATCGGGCCGCACCCCGCGCCACCACCAGGCATCGCATGAACGAACCTCTCGATCCGAACCAGTCCAACGCCTACGATTCCGGCAGCATCAAGGTCCTCAAGGGCCTGGACGCGGTGCGCAAGCGCCCCGGCATGTACATCGGTGACACCGACGACGGCACCGGTCTCCACCACATGGTGTTCGAGGTCGTCGATAACGCGATCGATGAAGCCCTGGCTGGCTACTGCGACTACGTCACGGTCGTGATCGGGCAAGACGGGTCCGTCGGTGTTTCGGACAACGGGCGCGGTATTCCGGTCGAGATCCACCCGGAAGAGGGCATTTCCACGGCGGAAGTGGTCATGACCGTGCTGCATGCCGGTGGCAAGTTCGACGCCAACTCGTACAAGGTCTCCGGTGGCCTGCATGGCGTGGGCGTTTCCGTCGTCAATGCGCTGAGCGAGCGTTTGTGGCTGACCATCTGGCGTGACGGCAAGGAATACCGTCAGGAATACGCACACGGCGTGGCCCAGGCCCCCATCGGCCCCGTGGGCGACACCACGCGGCGCGGCACCATGGTGCGGTTCCTGCCCAGCCCGGCCACGTTCACCAACAACATCGAGTTCCACTACGACATCCTGGCGAAGCGTCTGCGTGAGTTGGCCTTCCTCAACTCGGGCGTCACCATCGAGCTTGTGGACGAGCGCAACGAGCGCAAGGACATCTTCGCCTACGAGGGCGGCATCCGCTCCTTCGTCCAGCATCTGTCCCAGCTGAAAACCGCGCTACACCCGACGGTCGTCAGCTTCAGCACGGAAACCGCCGACGGCATTACCGTCGAAGTGGCCATGCAGTGGACGGACGCGTACCAGGAAACGATGTTCTGCTTCACCAACAACATTCCCCAGCGTGACGGCGGCACCCACCTCACGGGTTTCCGCGCCGCGCTGACGCGTACACTGCAGAGCTACATCGAGAAGGAAGGTCTCGCCAAGAACGCCAAGGTGGGCCTGTCCGGCGACGACATGCGCGAAGGCATGATCGCCGTGCTGTCGGTCAAGGTGCCCGATCCGAAGTTCTCCTCGCAGACCAAGGACAAACTGGTTTCCAGCGAGGTGAAGACCGCGGTGGAACAGGTGGTCAACGACCGCCTGTCCGAGTTCCTGCTGGAGCATCCGGCCGAGGCCAAGGCCATCGCTTCCAAGGCGGTGGATGCGGCACGTGCCCGCGAAGCGGCCCGCAAGGCCCGCGAGATGACCCGCCGCAAGGGCGCGCTCGACATCGCCGGTCTGCCGGGCAAGCTGGCGGACTGCCAGGAAAAGGATCCGGCGTTGTCCGAACTGTTCCTGGTCGAGGGTGACTCCGCAGGCGGCTCGGCCAAGCAGGGCCGCAACCGGCGCACGCAGGCCGTGCTGCCGTTGAAGGGCAAGATCCTCAACGTGGAGAAGGCACGCTTCGACAAGATGATCGCCTCCGCCGAAGTCGGCACGCTGATCACCGCGCTGGGCACGGGCATCGGCAAGGACGAATACAACCCGGACAAGCTGCGCTACCACCGCATCATCATCATGACCGATGCGGACGTGGACGGCTCCCACATCCGCACGCTGCTGCTGACTTTCTTCTACCGCCAGATGCCCGAACTGATCGAACGCGGGCACGTCTACATCGGCCTGCCGCCGCTGTACAAGGTGAAGCAGGGCAAGCAGGAGATGTACATCAAGGACGACGTGGTCCTGAACCAGTACCTGATCTCGGGTGCGGTGGATAACGCGTCGCTGATGCCGGAAGAGGGCGCGCCACCCGTGAGCGGCGAGGTCCTCGAGAAGCTGCTGCACGATTACCAGTCCGCCCTGGACCAGATCGCTCGCCTCAGCCATCGCTTCGACACCACCTCGCTCACCGCGATGATCGAGCACGTGCCGATGGAAGAAGGCCTGTGGGCCGATCCTGTCGCCATGCAGGCCTGGCTCGATGGCATTGCCACGCGCCTCAGTGCCAGCGGCCTGGGCAAGCCCACCTACAAGCTGCGCTTCCGTCCGGCGCTGAACGAGCAGGGCGCCGCTGTCGAAGTGGAGCGGATGCAACACGGCCTCAGCCACACGTGGATCATGCCGCAGGCGTTCTTCGGCGGTATCGAATTCCGCGCCATCCTGGGTATTTCGCGTCAGCTTGCCGACCTGCACCTGCAGCCCGGCGCCGTGGTTCGCCGCGGCAATGCCTCGCGCGGCGTGCTCAGCTTCGCGGACGTGCGCAACTGGCTCCTGGACGAAGCCAAGAAGGGCCGCTCCATCCAGCGCTTCAAGGGCCTGGGTGAAATGAATCCGGAGCAGCTGTGGGAAACCACCGTCAATCCGGAGACGCGTCGCATGCTGCAGGTGGGCATCGAGGACGCCGTTGCCGCCGATCAGATGTTCTCGATGCTGATGGGCGAGGCCGTGGAACCGCGTCGCGACTTCATCGAATCGAACGCGCTGAAGGTAGCCAACCTCGACGTCTGACGATCTGGCGTAAGCGTTTACATCCCGGAGCCCGATGGCGGTCACGCATCGGGCTCTTTTTTTGACCTGCGTCACAACTCGCAGGGAAGGATGAAAACGCCGTTTTCAAGGGCCATAAGGGCCACAAATTTGCATCGCGCCAACAAACATATAACAAGTCATTGTTTTGACTATTGTTTTTTATCGCACTGCGACTTGTTCTTAGGAATAGAATCAGGTTAACCTCTGTAGTCCCCCGGCACTGTTCCTTGAGCGCCGAGTCCTACAGCCTGAGGTCATTCGATGAAACAGGGTTCCTTCGCAAAGCTCGCGCTCGCCACGGCGGTCGCTCTTTCCCTTGCCAGCGGTGCGGTCAGCGCTCGTGACTCGGCTCCCAAGGACAAGAAAGAAGCGCTGTACCCGAACGCCACGCGTACGGAGCCCAAGCTCGACCTCAAGACCGAGAAGGACCAGAAGGCCATCAACGAGGGCCTGGACGCCGCCAACAACGGCGACAAGGACAAGGCGATGCAGATCCTGCAGCCGCTGGCCGATGGCTCGGGTACCAGCAGCAAGTACGCCCAGGCACTGGCCCTGCAAGGCCTGGCCAACATGAAGTACAACGACGGCGACGTGAAAGGCGCCATCGTCGAACTGAAGAAGGCGCTGGACATCGGCGTCATGCCGAACGACACCTACTTCCAACTGAAGTACATGTACACGCAGTTCCTGGTGGCTGACGAGCAGTACGCAGCGGCGTTGCAGTCGCTGCAGGAATGGCGCTCGGAAGGCAAGAAGGAAACGGCCGACTCCTACGGTCTCGAAGGCAATATCGATTACCGCCTCGAGAAGTACCCGGAAGCCATCGCCGCCATCACCAAGGCGAAGTCGATGCCGGACGCGAAGCCGCAGGGTTCGTGGGACCAGATCCTCGCCGCCAGCTATGCAGAAACCGGCCAGGGCGACAAGGCCGCCGACCTGGCTTCGGCCGAGCTGGCCAAGAATCCGAACGACCCGACCGCGATGCAGAATGCGGCGTCCTCGCTGATCCAGGCGCAGAAGTATCCCGAAGCGATCGCGCTGCTCGAAAAGGGCCGTGCCGCGGGCGCCTTCAAGGACGAGAAGCTGTATATCAACCTCGCCAAGGTCTACCTGATCGATGGTCAGGACCACAGCGAGCGCCAGGAAGCCAACGCCGGCAAGGCGCAGGCCGTGCTGGAAGACGGTCTGTCGAAGGGCGTGGTGAAGCCCTCCGCCGAGGTCTACAAGCTGCAGGGCGACGCCGCCATTACGGCAGGCAACGAGAGCGCCGCGCTGGCCGCGTACCAGAAGGCTGCTCCGCTGGCGAAGGACGGCGAGGTGTCGCTCAGCGTCGCCCGCCTCCAGCTGCAGAAGAATCAATACCCGGCTGCCGAGAAATCGGTGACCGATGCCATCAGCAAGGGCGTTCAGCATAAGGGCCAGGCCTATATGGTGCGCGCGGAAGCCAAGCGTGGTCAGAAGAACAAACAGGGTGCTATTGCGGACATGAAGCTCGCGGCGCAGGACCCTGAAACGTCTGCCAAGGCCAATGCCTGGTTGAAAAATGCAGAGAACACCAAGTAAGCGCTTGTAAAGTGCTGAAAAGTGGAGGATTTAACGTCGTCACGAATCCTCCCTTCAGGCGCTATACAAACGCCATATGCTGGTGTAACTTGCATATCTTTCCGCTTGCAGAAACCTGCGTTTTCGGCAATGTCAATTGCCGAACGCCGGAAGAGCAGTGCGGGCTCACTTCCGCTTGATTAGCTCTTGATAGTGACTGATGGCCTCAAGTAACGAATCAACCGGCCAAGCGCCGTTCAGTTGGGGGCGCACCAGCGCATTGGCAGTCGCCATTGCGTTGCACTCGTTCGCCTTCCTGCTGCTGGTCGCGCCGATGGCGCCGCCGAAGTCGCAGGAAAAGCAGAAAGAGAAAGTCGTGCAGGTCGATTTTATCGAACCGCCGCCGCCCCCGCCCCCTCCGCCGCCGCCGCCGCCCGAACCCCCCAAGCAGCCGCCGCCGAAGATCATCCAGCAGGTGAAGCCGCCGCCGACTCCGCCGCCGCCGGCTCCACCGCCGCCGGCTGTCGAGGAAGCGAGCTCGAATCCTGTTCCGGCTCCGCCGCCGGCGCCTCCCGCGCCGCCTGCTCCGCCGGCGGATATCGCGCCGAGCGAAAATCTGTCGTACCGTCAGCGTAACCCGCCAAAGTATCCGCCGCAGGCGGTCCGTCAGCGGCATGAAGGTACGGTGGTTCTTCTGGTCCTCGTGGGTGTCGACGGTGCGCCGAAAGACATCAAGGTTGACCAGTCGAGCGGTTTCCGCGAATTGGACAAAGCCGCGGAGGATGCCGCAAGGAACTGGCGATTCAACCCGGGCAAGCGAGGCGGTGCTGCCGTCGAAGGCTATGCACGTGTCCCCGTTACGTTCAACCTAAACCAGCTGTAAGCCCCCACACTTACATCTTTTAAGTTCACGCTTGACTTCCCAAGGGTAGCGTTATGTTGCAAGACACCTCCGCTCAGCCTGCTCAGCCAGGTCAAAACTCCAACGCCGATGCCCTCAAGCAGATGGGCTTCGACCACCTCATTCACAACTTCGACTTCCTCGGTTGGATCGTGTTCGTGGTGCTGGTCGCGATGTCCGTACTCTCGTGGTACTTCATCGTCGCCAACTTCATCCGTAACAGCATGGTGCGGGCCCGCGCCGACAAGGTCATCCAGGGTTTCTGGAACACCTCGTCGACGCAGGAAGCCATTCGTATGCTCGAAGAGCAGCCGAAGGGCGAACCGTTCTCGAAGATCGCGCTCGATGCCGCTTCGGCCGTCGCTCACCACCAGCAGGCTGCTGGCGGTCGCCTCGCCGAAACGCTGTCGCGTTCGGAATTCATCGATCGCGCACTCCGCCAGGCCGTCGCTCGTGAGAGCCTGCGTCTGGAAGGTGGCCTGACCCTGCTCGCCACGGTCGGCTCCTCGGCCCCGTTCATCGGTCTTCTCGGTACGGTGTGGGGTATCTACCACGCACTTATCGGTATCGCCGCTTCGGGTTCCGCGTCGATGGACAAGGTCGCCGGTCCCGTCGGTGAGGCGCTGATCATGACCGCGTTCGGTCTGTTCACCGCTATCCCGGCCGTGCTCGCGTACAACTTCTTCATGCGCTCCAACCGCCTGACCTACGCCAAGTTCGACGAATTCGCGCATGACCTGCACGACTTCTTCGCCACCGGCGCTCGCGTCGAAGGTACGGCGCCGGTCGTCGTCAAGAAGTAAGGAGCTGACCCATGGCTATGTCCAGCGGTGGCAACAGCGGTGGCCCGATGTCGGAAATCAACGTCACGCCGCTCGTCGACGTGATGCTGGTTCTGCTGATCATCTTCATGATCACGGCACCCCTGATGTCCCATAAGGTCCAGATCGATCTGCCGAAGGCTAATCCGAACGTTAAGGATGACACCCCGGTCGAACCGATGGATCTCGCGGTCAAGCCGGACGGTACGTACTTCCTCAATGACGGTGAAGTCAGCGAGGCTGAACTGAAGGCCCAGTTCGCGGTTGCGGCGGCGAAGTCGCCGCAGCCGGAACTCCAGATCCGTGCGGACCGCACCACCGAGTACAAGGTGGTGAAGAAGATCCTTGGCGATGCCAAGGAAGCCGGTATGGTCCACGTCGGCTTCATGTCGACCGGCAAGGAGTAACGAAAATGGCATTCAGTTCAGGCAACTCTGGTGGTCCCATGGCGGACATCAACGTGACGCCGCTCGTCGACGTCATGCTGGTGCTCCTGATCATCTTCATGATCACGGCTCCGATGCTGTCGCATAAGATCAAGATCGATCTTCCGCAGCCGAATCCGAACGTGCAAAACCCAGAGAACCCGCCGGATCCCGTCCGGCTGCAGATCCGCCAGGATGGTTCGCTCTATTGGAACGATACGCCGGTTGACGAGCTTGGCCTCAAGGCCCAGATCGCGGTGATCGCCCAGCAGTCGAACCAGCCGGAACTGCAGATCGACGCGGACGACGCGGCACAGTACGAGGCCGTGGCTCGCGTGCTTTCCGACGCAAAGGGCCAGGGCCTGACCAAGATCGGTTTCGTTAACTCGAACTGATCCACGGTCTGTCCGGTTAGACGAAAACCCCGCCTCTCGGCGGGGTTTTTTTTACGAGAGAATATCGAGGTAGGCGCGTACCGTTCGCGACAGGCCGTCGTACAAGGCCTCGCCGATCAGGGCATGGCCGATCGACACCTCTGCCAGCCCGGGGATGGCCGACTTGAACGTGCCCAGGTTGGCCTGGCTGAGGTCGTGGCCGGCATTCACGGCCAACCCCGCCTGTTGCGCTCGCTGCGCGGTGTCGGCGAACGCGGCCAGCTCGCGCCGCGCGTCGCCCTGCTCGAAGGACTCCGCGTAGGGCCCGGTATACAACTCGACGCGGTCGACGCCGATAGCCCTGGCCTCCGCAAACCCGGCGCCGCCGGCGTCGACGAACACGCTGACGCGGCAGCCCAACTCACGGAACGCGGCCACCACGGGGCGGAGCGTCTCGATGTCGGCCGTGAGATCGAAACCGTGATCGGAGGTGATCTGGCCGTCGCCGTCCGGTACCAGGGTCACCTGGGTGGGGCGTAGTTCCCGCGCCAGTTCCAGCAGGCCGGGATAGGCGCCGCGTGCCGCCGCGAAGGGGTTACCCTCGATGTTGTATTCCACGCGACCGCGCAGCAGGCCCGCGATGACGCGGACATCGGCGGGGGTGACGTGACGCATGTCCGGCCGGGGATGCACCGTGATACCGCCGCAGCCCGCATCGATGCACGTGTGCGCGGCCTTGGCGATCGAGGGCTCGCTGCCGCCGCGCGAGTTGCGCAGCACGGCGATCTTGTTGAGGTTGACGCTGAGTAGGGTCATCGACGGTCCAAAAAAAACGCACGCCACCTTCGCGACGTGCGTAATGACTGTCTTCCCAGCATAACGCGCCACCTCCCTGTGGCGCACTCCACGGCTCACACACACGTAACTGAGACACGGCCGACGCCGAAAAGGTTCAAAGCGAAGATGTGAAGACGCGGACCCGGCGTTCACCCCCACGCCAGGCCACCGCGCCCCGCCTTCCCTCGCCCAGCGGCAGCGCCCGCACCTGCCATGCGTCGGCCGGGCCGAGGTCGCCATCGAACGCGAGTGGCAGCGCATCTTCCCCGCGGATCGTGAACGCGGCACGGTGCAGGCCGTAGGACAGCCCGCCACCATGGGCCTTCAGCACGGCTTCCTTGGCAGTCCACAAGGCAAGGAAGCCGGCTACGCGTCGATCCTCGGGAAGGCTTTCCAGCCAGGCGGCCTCATCCGCCGCGAAGAAGCGCCGGGCCAGCTCCAGGGCCCGGGCACGCGGGCGCTCCGTTTCCACGTCCACGCCCAGCAGGAATCCCACCCGCCCCCGGCCGATCGCCAGCACCGCGACATCGCCGCTGTGCGACCAGCTGAAGCCCAGGCTGTCGAAGGGTGGTGGCAACAGGGGTTTGCCCTGGTCGCCGCGAACGATGTCCGGTGCGCCGGGACCGGCGTACGCCGCAACCAGCGCCGCGAAGTGCGTTTCCCCTTTGCCGCCGGGCCACGGTGTGCACCAGACATGGATATCGTCGTCCGCGAGCGGCGGTATGGTTGGGAGCTGAGGCATGGTGACGATGCTGCGTGGGAACGGCAACGACGGCAAGTGCGCCCGCGTGCCTTAGAATCGAAACGCTGTCGAAGGGGGAGCGAGGTGACGTGATCGCAGGATGGCTTCTGCTGCTGGTGGCCCTGCTTTACGTGGGGCTGCTGTTCGTCATCGCCTACGTGGGCGACCGTCGGCCGTTGTATCCGCGGCAACCCCGTCTGCGTCCGCTGGTCTACAGCCTGGCGCTGGCGGTGTATTGCTCGTCGTGGACGTTCTACGGCGCGGTCGGCACCGCGGCGCGTTCCGGGCTGGCCTACCTGCCGATCTACCTGGGACCGCTGCTGCTGTTCGTGCTGGGCTTCGGCCTGCTCGAGCGCCTGGTGCTGGTGGCCCGGGAGCGCAACATCACCTCGATCGCCGATTTCATCGCTGCGCGCTTCGGCAAGTCGCACGGCCTGGCGGCGCTGGTGGCCGTGATCGCCGTGGTCGCCATCATTCCGTACATCGCATTGCAGTTCAAAGCCGTAGCGATGTCGTTCGCCGTGCTCGGCGCCGGTAACTCCGCGTGGTGGTTCGGTGACACGGCCCTGTGGTGCGCCGCCCTGCTCGCCGTCTTCGCGATCCTGTTCGGTACGCGCACCATCGATGCCACCGAACACCACCACGGCATGATGCTGGCCGTGGCGGCGGAGTCGCTGGTCAAGCTGCTGGCCTTCGTCGCCATCGGCATCTACGCCTGGCGACATGGCCCTGGTCTGCAGGAAACGCTGCGGGCGCCACTCCAGCAGATCGAGAAAGGCAGCATGCCGCCCGGGTTCGTCGCACAGACCCTGCTCGCCTTCTGCGCCATGTTCTGCCTGCCGCGCCAGTTCCAGATCGGCGTGGTGGAGTGCGAGGACCCGCGCGACCTGCGCCGCGCCCGCTGGCTGTTCCCCATCTACATGGTGCTGATCTCGCTCGCCGTGCTGCCGATCGTCAGCGCCGGCCTGGGCCTGTCGCAGGTGACCGGGGGCCACGTGGATGCGTGGGTACTCAACCTGCCGCTCGCACACGACGATACGGGCATGGCCCTGCTCGCCTTCATCGGCGGCTTCTCGGCGGCCACCGGCATGGTGATCGTCGCGGCGGTGGCGCTCGCCACGATGATCAGCAACGACCTGGTCATGCCGATGCTGTTGCGCATCCGCCGCCTGGACCTGGAAAAGCGCGCGGACCTGTCCAGCACCGTGCTGCTGATCCGACGCATCGCGATCGTAGGCCTGGCCGCCATGGCGTACGTTTACTACCGCATCATCGCGGACGCGGAAAACCTTGCCGCCACGGGCCTGCTCTCCTTCGCTGCGGTGGCGCAGTTCGCGCCGGCCATCGTCTCCGCCCTGTACTGGCGCGGTGCCAGCCGCAGCGGCGTGCAGGTGGGCCTGCTGGCCGGCTTTGCCGTGTGGGCCTATACCCTGCTGCTACCCGCCATGACGCGTGCGGGATGGATCGGTACCTCATGGATGCGGGATGGGCCGTTCGGCATCGCCTGGCTGAAACCCACGGAGCTGTTCCACCTGACCGGCTGGGAGCCGGTGACGCACGGCACCTTCTGGTCGCTGCTGACCAACGTCGGCTGCCTGGTCTTCATCTCCCTGCGCTTTCGACCCAGCGTGGCCGAGCGGCTGCACGCGGCGCTGTTCGTCGATCCCTTCGTGCGCAGCGCCGGCGGCGCCGGCGACTGGCGCGGTCGCGTCACCGTGCGCGACCTGGGCACCATCGCCGGCCGTATCGTCGGTGAGCGGGTCACCGCGCGTGCGTTCCATGAATACGGCGAGCGCCACGGCGTGGCACTGGTGTCGTCGGATGCCGCGGACCGTCCGTTGATCCAGTTCACCGAACGCCTGCTGGCGAGCGCCGTGGGCGCGGCCAGCGCACGACGCATCCTGATGGGTGCGCTGTCCGGTACCGGACTGGACATCGCCGAGGCCATGGCGCTGCTCGACGAAGCCTCGCAGGAACTGCGCTTCAACCGCGAACTGTTGTCCACGACGCTGGAAAACGTCTCGCAAGGCATCAGCGTGGTGGATGGCGACATGCGCCTGGTGGCATGGAATCGCCGCTATATGGAGCTGTTCGACTATCCCGAGGGCATGGTCTACGTCGGCCTGCCCGTGGCGGACCTGATCCGCTGGAACGCCGAGCTCGGCGAATGCGGACCCGGCGAGGTGGACGAGCATGTCGCCAAGCGTATCCGCTACATGCGTGCCGGCTCGCCGCACGTGTTCTCGCGCGTACGCCCCGACGGCACGGTGATCGAGATGCGCGGCCGCGCACTACCCGGCGGCGGCTTCGTCACCACGTTCACCGATGTCACCGCGTACAAGACCGTGGAGCAGGCCCTTATCGATGCGAACGAAACCCTGGAACAACGGGTGGAGGTACGCACGGCCGAGTTGTCGGAGGCGTTGAACGCCACGGCGATGGCGCGACGCGACGCGGAAGCGGCCAATGCGTCGAAGACACGTTTCCTTGCTGCCGCCAGCCACGACCTTCTGCAACCGTTGAATGCCGCCCGCTTGTTCACCTCGGCGCTGCGCCAACATCCCGGCCTGGACACGGAAGCGGCCGGCCTGGCCGAACGCATCGACGCGTCGTTCCGCGCGGCCGAGGACCTGCTGGACGCCTTGCTGGATGTCTCGCGCCTGGATGCCGGCAGCTACCGGCCCGAGGTACTCCCCTTCGCCCTCGCGGACCTGTTCGATTCGCTGAAGCAGCAGTTTGCCGTGGTGGCCGAGCAGCGCGGCCTCACGCTTCACGTAGTGCCGTCATCGCTTTCCGTGCGCTCGGACGCGCAGCTGCTGCGACGCATCGTGGCCAACTTCCTCTCCAACGCGTTGCGCTACACGCGCACGGGTGGCGTCGTGCTGGGGGTGCGCCATGAGGGGGACTACCTGCGCATCGAGGTATGGGATACGGGGCCCGGTGTCGCGCCGGAGCAGCAGGCACGCATCTTCGGTGAGTTCCAGCGGCTGGAGCGTCCGTCGCCGTGGGGCGAAAAAGGTCTCGGCCTGGGGCTGTCGATCTGCGAGCGCCTGGCCGGCATCCTCGGCCATACACTGGGACTGCGCTCGCGGGTCGGGCGTGGCAGCTGCTTCAGCATCACCGTCCCACGCACGGCGGCGGTATCGCGCAAGCGCGCACCGACGATGGCGCGTCCCGGCGGCGAGCAACTGCCGCTGACGGTACTGTGCCTCGACAACGACGACACCATCCTGGAGGGCATGCAGGCCCTGCTGGGCCGTTGGGGCGTGGATTGCCGCGTGGCCATCGACGTACCCGCGGCGCTGGCGGTGCTCGCGAGCACGCACGTGGATCTCATCCTCGCCGACTATCACCTGGGCGAAGGCATGGATGGCGTGGACGCCCTGCAACACATCGGCACGACCATCGTGCCGATGCCGCCCGCGGCCCTGGTCACGGCCGACGGCAGCACGGCGCTGAAGCAGCGTGCGCGTACGCTGGGATACCCGGTGCTGCACAAGCCGGTGCGGCCGGCCGCGCTGCGCGCGCTGCTGGTGGCGCTGGCGAAACGCACAGGTACCGGCGCCGGCGCGGGATGAGTCGATGCCACGCCCGGTTGCCCCGCGCTGCGGCGTTTCAGGGTTCCGCGGTGTTTCCGGGGAAGGCTTCCTTGTCCACGTCCAGGTGGCTTGCCGCCAGCGCCACCTGCGTGCGGTTGGACACGCCCAGCTTGCGCATGATCGCCGTCATGTGCGCCTTCACCGTGGCCTCGGAGACACCCAGGTCGTAGGCGATCTGCTTGTTGAGCAAGCCCTCGGCGATCATGCCGAGCACACGAAATTGCTGCGGCGTGAGTGACGCCACGCGCGCGGCGACCGCCGCCTCGTCGGGCTTGAGCTCCACGTTGCCACCGACCAGCTGGTGCGGCAGCCACACGTCGCCGTCCAGTACGGTACGCACCGCCTCCACGATCTGTTCCACCGAAGCCGACTTCGGAATGTAGGCAGACGCACCGTGCCCCAGGGCGCGACGCGCCACCTGCGCTTCCTCGTGTCCCGAAACCACCAGCGTGGGCAGGCCCGGGTACTGGCCGCGGATATGCGCCAGTGCGGAATAGCCGCGTGCGCCCGGCATGTGCAGGTCCATCAGCAGCAGGTCCGCATCCGGCAGCGATTCGATCAGCGCGAACAGCGCCGGCACGCTGTCCGCCGTGTGCACGACGGCATCGGGCAACGCCGCCAGCACCGCGCGCTGCAGGGCGTCGCGGAACAGCGGATGGTCGTCGGCGATGAGGACGTCGGCCATCAGCGATCGCGACGACACGGGTGGCCGGGCATCACCGGATCAACCGCTGGTCGACCAGGTTCTGCACGACGCCCGGGTCTGCCAGCGTGGACACATCGCCCAGCTGGTCGGGCTGGTTCTCGGCGATCTTGCGCAGGATGCGCCGCATGATCTTGCCCGACCGCGTCTTCGGCAAGCCCGGTGCCCACTGCAGGTGATCGGGTGCGGCGATCGGGCCGATTTCCTTGCGCACCGCGGCCACCAGTTCCTTCGCCAGCTCGTCGCTGCCGGTCTCCCCTGCCTTCAGCGTGACGAAGGCATAGATGCCCTGGCCCTTGATGTCGTGGGCGCAGCCGACCACGGCCGCCTCGGCGACCTTGGCGTGCGACACCAGCGCGCTCTCCACCTCGGCGGTGCCGATACGATGACCGGACACGTTGATCACGTCGTCCACGCGGCCGGTGATCCAGTAGTAACCGTCTTCATCACGGCGGGCGCCGTCCCCGGTGAAGTAGTTGCCGGGATAGGTCTTGAAATAGGTGTCGATGAAACGCTGGTGGTCGCCGTACACCGTGCGCATCTGGCCCGGCCACGAATCGGTGATCACCAGGTTGCCGCTGGCGGCGCCTTCCTGCGGCCGGCCCTCGGCATCGACGATGGCCGGCACGATGCCGTAGAACGGCGTGGTGGCGGAGCCGGGCTTGAGCGCGGTGGCGCCCGGCATCGGCGTGATCATGAAGCCGCCGGTCTCGGTCTGCCACCAGGTATCGACGATGGGGCAGCGCGATTCGCCCACCACGCGGTGGTACCAGTTCCATGCTTCCGGGTTGATCGGCTCACCCACTGTGCCTAGGACGCGCAGGCTCTTGCGCGAAGTCTTCTTCACCGGCTCGTCGCCCTCGCGCATCAGCGCGCGGATGGCGGTGGGCGCGGTGTAGAACAGCGTTACCTTGTGCTTGTCGACCACCTGCCAGAAGCGGCTGAAGTCCGGGTAGTTGGGCACGCCGTCGAACATCACCACGGTGGCGCCGTTGGCCAGCGGGCCATACACGACGTAGCTGTGGCCGGTGATCCAGCCCACATCGGCCGTGCACCAGTAGATGTCGTCCTCGCGCAGGTCGAAGGTCAGCTCGTGCGTGAGGCTGGTATAGACCAGGTAGCCGGCGCTGGTGTGCAGCACGCCCTTGGGCTGGCCCGTGGAACCGGAGGTGTAAAGAGTGAACAGCGGATCTTCCGCGTCCATCGCCTCGTATGCGCACTCCGCGGACTGGCCTTCCATCAGCGTGTGGTACCAGCGGTCGCGCGGCGACTGCATGTGGATGGCGCCACCGGTGCGGCGCACCACCACCACGGTATGCACGCTGTTGGTATTCGGGCGGTTCAGCGATTCGTCCACGTTCGCCTTGAGCGGGATCTTCTTGCCGCCGCGACACCCTTCGTCGGCCGTGATGACCAGCTTGGCGCCGGAGTCGGCGATGCGTGCCGCCACGGAATCCGGCGAAAAACCGCCGAACACCACCGAGTGCACGGCGCCGATGCGTGCGCAGGCCAGCATGGCCACCGCCGCTTCGGGAATCATCGGCAGGTAGATCAGCACGCGGTCGCCCTTGGCCACGCCCAGGTTCTTCAGCGTGTTGGCGAACTTGCAGACCTCGGTGTGCAGCTCGCGGTAGGTCAGGCTGCGCGACTCGTCGGGATCGTCACCCTCGAAGATGATGGCGGTCTTGTCGCCGCGCGTCGCCAGGTGCCGGTCGAGGCAGTTGGCGGACACGTTGAGCTGGCCGTCCTCGTACCAGCGGATGTGCAGGTCGGCCGGGTCGAACGAGACATCCTTGATTTTCGTCGGCGGCACGATCCAGTCGATCCGCGTGGCCATGTCCTTCCAGAAGCCTTCCGGGTCCTGCACGGAGCGGGCGTAGTTGGCCTCGTAGTCGGCCTTGCCGACGCGCGCGGTGGCGGCGAAGGCGGGATCGACGGGATGGATGTCGGACATGCGTGCTCCTGTAAGGACGGCGTTGGGGCCATGAGGGGAAGTTTATCCCCGCCACGCGACCCGAGGGGTCGCACCGGCTACGACTTTGGTCGAGTTTCGACCTTTGGCGAATGGAACCCCGGCCGTAACGGCCACATGCTCGCGCTGCCAATGGTTGGGGAGACCATGATGAAGACGAACCGTTACGGTGGCCGCAAGGCCATCGCCCTCAGTGTCGCCTGTGCCCTCATGCTGCCGATGGTGGCGGTGCCGGACCTCGCCCACGCCCAGTCGCGATCGAAGAAAACCACGAGCCGCGAGGCGGCGCTGGAGTCGCGGGTCAACCAGCTCGAGCAGCAGCTGGCGGAACTGAAGGCGATGATCCAGGAGCAAAAGACGCAGACCACGGAGGCCGCGACCACGGCCCAGGCGGCGCAGGCGCAATCGCAGCAGACCGAGGAGAAAGTGGCCAAGGTCGAGAAGGTGGTCGCCACCGTCCCGGCCAAACCGGCCTTCACCACGGGCACCGCGCCCGGGGTATCGCTGGCGCTGCACGGTTTCATCAACGCCAGCGCCTTCACGCAGAACAAGGCCTATACCTACGGCAACGGCGCCAACTCGGAGTATCCGATCCCCGCCGGCGGCGCGAACCGCGCCGATGGCCGTGTCAGCGGAGTGGACGTGCGCAACACGCGCTTCTGGCTGGACTTCACCGGGGCAAAGTTCAACGAGAACTGGGCCGGCAGCGGCCGCATCGAGATGGATTTCTTCGGTGGCTTCAACGGCACCGGTGCTTATGCCGGCTCGCAGCCGGAGCTGCGCATGCGCCAGGCGTACATGGATATCGCCAACGCCAGCACCGGCACCACGTTCCGCATCGGTCAGATGTGGGACCTGATGTTCCCGCTGGATTACATCCCGCAGTCGCTGTCGCATATCGCGTTTCCGCTGGGCTACGGCAGCGGCGTGATCGGCTGGCGCTTCCCGGGGGCCATCTGGATGCAGGAACTCAACCACGGTTCCGAAGGCACCAAGTGGCGCTTCGACATGGCCGTGCTGCAGGGCAGCTGGAACGGTCCCGGTGCCAACGCGACCACCAATTACCAGACCGCCGGCAACGCGGGCTTCAAGCCGCAGGTGGAAGCCCGCCTCACCGCCAAGGGCGGCAACTGGCAGGCCTTCGTGGCCGGGCATTACAGCAAGGTGGACCTGCACGGCGTGGATGGCCTTACCGCCACGCCGATCAAGAGCAACCTGAAGAGCACGGCGGTGGAACTGGGCGGCCTGTGGACGCCCGGCAAGTTCATCTTCAAGAGCGTGGTGTACACCGGCAATGCGATCGGCGAACTGTTCGGCGACCTCTCGCAGTTCGGCGACATCAAGGACAAGGGCGGCTACCTGCAGGCGGGCTACAAGTTCGACCCGCACTGGACGGTGTATGCCTTCGCCTCGGTCAGCAAGCCCGACGAGAACGACGTGCTGCGCTGGCGCGCGGCGAACACCCCCGGCCTGCTGAAGAGCCGCCAGAAGGCGGCCAGCCTGCAGTACACCACGGGCCCGTTCGACTTCAGCGTGGAGTGGATCCACGCCAACCTCGACTCGACCACCACCAACGGCCTGGGCCGGCAGAAAACCGCCGGCAACGAACTCACGCTCAACGGCAACTACCGGTTCTAAGGGGAGCGACATGGCGACTACCGCAAGCGGCCTGCGTGCCGACGGCAGCATCGGCACCAGCCACCGGCGCGTGATCTTCGCGTCCAGCCTGGGCACCGTGTTCGAGTGGTACGACTTCTACCTTTACGGCTCGCTGGCCGCGCTGATCGGCAAGCAGTTCTTCACGGGGTTGAACGAGACCAGCCAGTTCATCTTCGCCCTGCTTGCGTTCGCCGCCGGCTTTGCCGTGCGTCCGTTCGGCGCCATCGTGTTCGGTCGCATCGGCGACCTGATCGGGCGCAAGTACACCTTCCTGGTCACCATCCTCATCATGGGCACCTCGACGTTCCTGGTCGGCGTGTTGCCCGGTTATTCGACGATGGGCGTGGCCGCGCCCGTGCTGCTCATCCTGCTGCGCCTGTTGCAGGGTCTGGCCCTGGGTGGCGAATACGGCGGCGCCGCGACCTACGTGGCGGAGCACGCGCCGCCGGGCAAGCGCGGGCTGTACACCAGCTTCATCCAGATCACCGCCACGTTCGGCCTGTTCCTCTCGCTGCTGGTTATCCTTGGTACGCGACTGGGCCTGGGCACCGAGGCGTTCGAAACCTGGGGCTGGCGCATTCCGTTCCTGCTTTCCGCGGTGTTGGTCGGCGTATCGGTCTACATCCGCCTGCAACTGCACGAGTCGCCGGTGTTCCAGCAGATGAAAGCCGAGGGCAAGCAGTCCAAGGCGCCGCTGACCGAAGCCTTCGGCCAATGGAAGAACCTGCGGCTGGTGATCCTGGCACTGTTCGGCGCCACCGCCGGCCAGGCCGTGGTCTGGTACACGGGCCAGTTCTATTCGCTGTATTTCCTGACGCAAAGCCTGAAGATCGACGGCACCACCGCCAACCTGCTGATCGCCGGCGCGTTGCTGATCGGCACGCCGTTCTTCGTCTTCTTCGGCTGGCTGTCCGACCGCATCGGTCGCAAGCCGGTGGTGCTGACCGGTTGCCTGATCGCGGCACTGACGATGTTCCCGATCTTCAAGGGCCTGACCCACTTCGGCAATCCCGCCGTGGAAGCCGCCGCCGCGGCCGCACCGGTGATTGTCACCGCCGATCCGGAAGCCTGCACCTTCCAGTTCGACCCGGTGGGCAAGAAGACCTTTACCAGCTCGTGCGATGTCGCCAAGAGCGTGCTGGCGAAGAAGGGCATTCCGTATACCAACGCCGCCGCACCCGCGGGCACGCTGGCCACGGTGAAGATCGGCGACGCGGTGATCGAATCGTTCGAGGGTGGCAGCCTGGACAAGGCGGCCTTCACCGAGCAGAGCAAGGCGTTCACCGCGAAGGTCGCCGCCCAGGTGAAGACGGCAGGCTACCCCGAGAAGGCCGACCCGGCACAGGCGAACTATCCGATGCTGGTGCTCCTGCTGGCCATCCTGGTGCTCTACGTCACCATGGTCTACGGGCCCATCGCCGCATGGCTGGTGGAGATGTTCCCGACGCGCATCCGCTACACGTCCATGAGCCTGCCGTACCACATCGGCAACGGCTGGTTCGGCGGCTTCGTGCCCACCATCGGCTTCATGCTGGTGGCGTGGAAGGGGGATATCTACTACGGCCTGTGGTATCCGGTGGCCGTGGCCTTGATGACCTTCGTGATCGGGTTGTTCTTCGTGCGCGAGACCAAGGATGTGCCGCTGGAGGATTGACGGTCTGGCGGGCGGTGGCCTGGCAGCCCCGCCCGACCTTGGCTCGCTTTCGGCATTCTGCGAACCGTATCCCGACTTCTGAGACGAAAGTGGCGTACATTTGTACGCATGTCAACCCCTATCCCCCTGTTCCGCAAGCACAAAGGCCGCGGCGCCGCCTCCAACCCGGAAGGCCGGTTCGAGTCCGTGCGGTACCACGCCGAGGACGACGGCTGGGCGCGTGAAGAAGAGGCGCGTCGCCCGGTCACCGAGGTGCGCGAGGAGCTCGCCCGCAGCGTCATCACCCGCAACGACTCCCCGGACATCGGTTTCGATCGCGCCACCAATCCCTACCGGGGTTGTGAGCACGGCTGCATCTACTGCTACGCCCGGCCGTCGCACGGCTACCTCAACCTGTCGGCCGGCCTGGATTTCGAGACCAAGCTGTTCGCCAAGAGCAACCTGGCCGACGTGCTCCGCCACGAGCTGGCGCGCAAGAACTACACCTGCCAGCCGATCAACATCGGCAGCAACACCGATCCTTACCAGCCGATCGAGAAAACCTGGCGGCTCACCCGCGCGGCCCTCGCGCTGCTCAACGAGTGCAATCACCCCTGCACCATCGTCACCAAGAACGCGTTGATCGAACGCGACCTGGACATCCTCGTGCCCATGGCCGAGCGCAAGCTGGTGCAAGTGTTCATCTCGATCAACTCGCTGGACAACAAGCTGGCGTCGAAGCTGGAACCGCGCGCGAGCGCGCCGCATCGACGGATGCAGGCGGTGAAGACGCTGCGCGATGCCGGCGTGCCGGTGGGTGTGCTGGTGGCGCCGATCATTCCGGCACTCAACGAGAAGGATGTCGAGGCGATCATCGAGCAAGCCGGTGCGGCGGGTGCGAATTCGATCGGGTACACCTGCGTGCGTTTGCCGCACGAGTTGAAGCAGCTGTTTCGCGAGTGGCTGGAGTTGCACTACCCGGATCGGGCGGCGCACATCGTCAGTCTGATTCAGCAGATGAATGGTGGTAAGGATTACGACAGCAACTTTGCGACGCGCATGCGCGGGCAGGGCGTGTTTGCGGACATCATTCGCAAGCGGGTGCAGGTGGCGACGCGGAAGGCGGGGTTGGAGAGGGCTTGGGATACGGTGTTGGATACGTCGAAGTTCGTGCCGCCGAGGGTGCATTCGCCGCAGGGGGAATTGTTCTGAGTGAAGGTTGAAGGACGCTCCTCGGAATAACAAGAAGATGCGTCGCGGCTCCCCTATCTCTAATTGCCAACGGTTTCAGGTCGTCTGAGCGGTCACCTGTGATTCGGTTTGACAAGTCAGGGCGGTGCTGACGAGACGGCGGAAGGCACAAGCGTAACCAGCTCCGATCCTACGATCGGCCGATTGTGCGACTGCTGAAGGCGGCGTAGATTGGACGAGCAGTGGAAGTTGGAGTGCTGACCCGGTGGTTATCAAAGCTCCTACAGTTGGCGCGGCGATAGCTCAGTGGCAGAAGAATATGCAACAGCCATGACGTCACTGGGTCTTCAATAGCGTGCACCAAATGCTGGACGACGATCGTTACATCGGTACGTCCATCTTTACTCGCACGACTCAAGCCATGGTACGTGTTGGAAGAGCACTTATGCCGAGTAGCCATGACTTCGCGCGCAGCGAAATGGTCGCGCATCCTTCTACCATTCTCTCGTTTCAACAGCATGTTCATGAGTAAAGCTCGACTTATCTTGCGCCACCGAACCCATGCATCAGGAAATTCGCTTGCACGCACCGGTCCTTGTAATGTAGATTCCTGCGGCATCGCAAAATCTTGACAAGTGCGATGACAGGGGGTACCTGGCTTACATGAAGGCGCGTCGCTTTGCGATATGCCGGTGTAGGTCTGTACCCCGCATTCATAGCTGGGGGATACATGGAAGTTATAAAGCGGACTCTGTCCGTTGAATCTGCTGACGAGTCGACCGTAAACCATGTCTCTCCTGGGGCGCCGCGAGACTTCGCGCTCGAGGGCTTGGCCATGCTCGCGCATTTCCATGGCATAGCGGCCGACCCGGTTCAGATCCGCCACGCAGCCGGGCTCGGTGATCAGTCCTTCGACGAGTTCTCGCTATTGCGGGCAGCGCGGAATCTCGGGCTAAAAGCACGGATCATCAACCAGCCCCTGGACAGGGTGGATCGCGTGGCTTTGCCGGCGTTGGCCCTACGAGACGATGGCCCCTCGTTCATTGTCGCTAAGATTGATGGCAAAAGGGCACTAATACATGATCCCGTTCTAGGCCGTCCGCGTGTACTGAGCGAGGACGAGTTCGGCTCGCTATACGAACGACGCCTGCTCGTCGCCACGTCACGGGCCTCCATCCGCGCCGAGTTAGGAAAGTTCGACTTCACTTGGTTCATCCCTGCGGTAGTGAAGTACAGAAAGCTGCTGCTTGAAACGTTGGCCATTTCGCTCATCCTCCAGCTGTTCGCACTGGTCACACCTCTCTTCTTCCAGGTCGTGATGGACAAGGTTCTGGTCAACCGGGCGATGACCACGTTGACGGTCATCACGGTGGGCCTTTCCGTCGTTACGTTGTTCAACATCATCCTGTCGGGACTTCGAGCCTATATATTCACGCACACGACGAGCCGGATAGACGTCGAGCTTGGAGCGCAGCTATTTCGTCACCTGCTTGCCTTACCCTTAGCATGGTTCGAGGCGCGTCGGGTCGGCGATACCATTGCCCGTGTCCGCGAACTCGAGAACATCCGCAACTTCCTGACGGGGCAAACGCTAACGTCCGTTCTGGATCTGCTTTTCACAGTCGTGTTTCTCGCCACTATGTGTTTTTACAGCGGCTGGCTGACCGTGGCAGTCGCAGCGTCCCTCCCTCTGTACGCCATCTGGTCGGCTGTGATCAGTCCACAGATACGAGCTCGTCTCAACGAAAAGTTCGCGCGGGGCGCAGATAACCAATCGTTCCTTGTTGAGACGGTATCCGGTATCGGCACGGTGAAGTCATTAGCGGTCGAGCCGCGGATGACCCGATCCTGGGACAACCAACTGGCGGGATACGTCTTGGCAAGCTTTCGCGTGGCGCAGCTTGCGAATATCGGGCAGCAAGGCGTGCAGTTCATTCAACGGGCCGTAAGTGTTCTTCTTCTCTTCTTCGGCGCGAGATTGGTGGTATCAGGCGAGATGACCGTCGGCCAACTTGTCGCATTCAACATGCTCGCTGGCCAGGTCGCTTCGCCAATCGTTCGACTCGCGCAACTCTGGCAGGATTTTCAGCAAGTCGGGATTTCCGTGGCAAGACTTGGCGATGTGCTCAATGCGAAGACCGAGCTGGCGAGAAGTCAAGTTAACCCGCCTCCGATCTCCGGCCATATCGTAATTGACGGTGTTTCATTCCGCTACCGACCAGATGCACCGCAGGTTCTCAACGACATCAATGTCGACATTCAGTCCGGTGAAGTCATCGGTATCGTCGGCAGGTCCGGGTCAGGAAAGAGCTCGCTCACGCGACTTGTGCAAAGACTCTACGTTCCCGAACGCGGCCGAATACTCATAGATGGCATGGATCTAGCACTGGCTGACACCGCGTGGCTGCGGCGGCAACTGGGCGTCGTGCTGCAAGAAAACTTCCTGTTTAACAGGAGCGTACGCGAGAATATCGCCCTATCGGACCCTGGCACGCCTCTGGCCAAGGTAATCGAAGCTGCAAAGCTGGCGGGTGCCCACGAGTTCATCATCGATTTCCCTGAAGGATACGACACAGTCGTCGGTGAACAAGGAGCAAGTCTATCCGGTGGTCAGCGACAACGGCTGGCCATAGCACGGGCGTTGATTACCGATCCACGGATTCTCATCTTCGACGAAGCAACAAGCGCACTCGACTATGAATCTGAGCGTATCGTTATGGAGAACATGAGAGAGATCTGCAAGGGACGCACGGTCCTCATCATCGCGCACCGCCTTTCTACGGTTCGCCTTGCCGATCGCATCATCGTGCTCGACAAGGGAAACATTGTCGAGATCGGCGCACCCGCAGATTTACTCAAGAATGACGGCGGTCACTTCACGCGCCTTCACCACCTTCAGCAGGGATGATCATGAGACATGAAATCTCGGCTGCGCGTGATCTCGCAGCGAAGTATTGCAACGCTACGAAAGCGGCCTGGGCCGATCGGCTGAACAACAGATCGATCGACCGCACCCGCGACGAATTGGCCTTCCAGCCCGCAGTATTGGAGCTGACCGAGAGTCCTGCCTCTCCGGTACCCCACCTCGTCATGCGTATTACCGTAGCCCTCTTCCTTATTCTTCTGTTGTGGGCTGCGGTTGGGAAGCTGGATATCGTGGCAACCGCAAGCGGGAAGGTCGTTTCCGATTCGAGAACTAAGACGATCCAGGCGGTCGAAACATCGATCGTTCGCACGGTACATGTCACCGATGGACAGAAAGTGAGGCGTGGACAGACCTTGGTAGAACTGGACGCGGTCGGCGTCCGTTCGGATATGCAGAAGGCCGAAGCTACGCTGGTTAGCGCATCTCTTAGAGCGGCGCGAAGTGCCCTACAGGCCGCAAGTATTCCATCGGGCAAACTCGGTGTTCTAAAGCGTGTTCCCGAAGTCAGCGACACCGAATTCGCCGAGGCGGAACGAATGGCCAGGAGCGAGTTCGACGCGTATGCCGCAAAAATCGACGGATTGCGGTCATCCATCGACCAACGAATCGCAGAAAAAAACACGACAGAGCATTCGATTCCTGCAATGAGAGCCTACGCGAAGATCGCATCCGACAGAGTATCCGATTACAAGAGGCTACTCGAGAAAAACTATGTCTCACGCCAAGAGTACATGATGCGAGAACAGGATCGCATAAACGCAGAAAGAGATCTCACCACGCAGGAAAACAGGGTCATCGAGCTCTCTGCTGCAACGGATGTAGCAAAGAAAGAACTGGCAAGCATGAGACGTGAAACGAGCGTTCGCTGGCTTGACGATGAAAGACAGGCTCGAGACCAGATGGCCGAACTTCAAGGCGAGTTGTCTCACGCACGGGAGCGAGGCGCTTCCATGAAGTTGACATCGCCCGTGGACGGCACCGTGCAAGCGCTGGCTACTCATACGTTGGGCGGCGTAGTTACGCCTGGGCAAGCGCTCCTCTCGGTCGTTCCCACGGAGGAGCCCCTGGAAGTTGAAGCGATGGTCCTCAATCATGACATCGGGTTCGTGCGAACCGGCCAGGAAGCCATCGTTAAGATCGAAAGCTTTCCGTACACCAAGTACGGCTATATACAAGGCGAAGTCACCTCAGTCGGTCATGACGCGATAAAGGATGAGAAGCTCGGTCTCGCTTTTCCTGTGAGAGTCCGCCTAGCCCGCCAGTCGATGTACATCGATGGCACGGATATCACTTTTACACCGGGCATGGCCGTGAGCCTTGATGTTATGACCGGAAAGAGGACTGTGCTTGAATACTTGTTGGAGCCGGTAAAGGTGCACATTTCGGAGTCGCTTCATGAGAGATGACCTTTCTCGGTATTCTGTGCATGCGCTGTCCGTGGAGCGCTGGATACGCATCGCCGCGCTGTCCTTAATCGTGACCGCAGCGATTGCAGCGATGTTCTGCCACGACAGCGATATAGGACGATCCTGGACACGGAACGTTCTGCAGATGGGTCATTTTATCCCAGCAAAAAAGTGGGCCATGTCCGCGTCATACGCGGATGAGGCAGCCATTTACTACTTCTTCACCTGGCCGGTGTTGCCGCTAGCAACCGCTTGGGTAGTGACGCGTTTCGCATTTCCACTTCCCGCAGCATTAACGAATGGCCACAGCGTCCTGGATGCACTTCGCACCATCATAGCGATACCGGTGCTGGCATTCGTGGGAATACTCATACTGCTGGGGAAAAATGGGTCCGATCTTCCTTTCCTTCATATCGGGAGTCACCTCGAACAGCTCATCTTGTTCGGTTGGCTTGGTTTCGCAATGCCCGGGATCTTGTTCGGCGTGTGCGGTCTGTACTGTCGTAAGGCGTTTCTAGAAATCAAGGGAGTGTCACGCAAATGAGTATGCAAGATACGTTCGAGCCCCGCGGCGGACAGCCAGTAGTTGATCCGGTCACAGGCGCAGTTACCTTCATAAATGAAGATGGTAATTCGGAGACGATCTACTGGGACAGCGCGACCGGAGACGTTCGAGCAACCGACGGTAGCGGCTCATCATGGATGGCAAGTACAGCTGAGACTGCCATGGCGAGCCTTTACTCCGCGTGGACGGATGGAGGCACGTACGATTCAGCGAACGCGTTCCTGGCGGCAGCGTCCAAGAATGCGGACGCGGAAGTTACGTATGGCACTCGAGCAACGGAGATTCTGAATGATCTTGCGAAGTACGCAGGCAACACCGCCGACGCATGGAGCGAACAGGCTGGCGCGGCGTGGAAGAAGTTTGGCGACCTCGCGGGGGAAATCGGGTCGCAGAGTATGGTCGATCCTGACCTAGCAAAGGCCGCTCAGAATGCGAAGAAATGGTCAGATCTCGCAGCCGACGCGTCGTCACTGGTAAAAAACAGCGCAAACTCAGTCAATCTGACGAAGGCGAAGTGGGCAAATACCGGTGGCGCATTGAACGCGTTGCAAATGCTCGGTGCGCTTGCGCAGGGTACGAATGACGCGGTCGGGAAGGCTGCTATCGGCATAGCGATTGGCATTGTCATTGGCATTCTTGCCAGTCCGCTTGGTATTCCCGCCTCTCTCGCCATTGGCTTGCTAGTGGGTTTTACTAGTACACCTTTCATCGACGAGTACTTTTACTTCGAGGGAAATTTCTGGGACGACCTTTTCTCAGGAATCAATCACCTAACAGACAATCTGAAGGGTCTGTTCGGCCTACTGCCAAAGGACAACACCTTCCGCCTGGTCCGTTACGATCCACTCGCCATCGATCTCGACGGCGACGGGTTGATCGCGACAAAAGCTGATTCGGGTTGGAACGGCGCAATGTTCGACAGTGACGGCGATGGAATCCGCACAGCCTCCGGCTGGATCGGGAGCACCGATGGGTTGCTCGTTCGCGACATTAATGGAAATGGCACGATCGAGTCCGGCGCCGAGCTTTTCGGTGAGCGTACGGTGCTCTCAAACGGCTCTCGTGCGAGTGACGGCTTCGCCGCACTCGCAGATATGGATACTAACCACGATGGTGTCATTGATGCCCGCGATACGGCATTCGATTCGATCATGGTTTGGCGGGATTCGAACGGTGATGGAAAAACGGATCCAGGCGAACTGCTTTCGCTTGCAAGTCTGGGGATTCGATCGTTCTCACTTAAGGTAGACAGGGCTTCCAACGGCGCGGTCAACGGCGGATCGATCCTGGGAAGCGCCACATATACGGCAGTCAACTCCAATGGCGAGGCGGTTGAGCACAAAGTCCAGGACTTCGAGCTCATCAAAGATGAGATGCATTCAAGCTTCTCTACTCCCGTGACGGTGAGCGACCGAGCCCGCGCGCTTCCCGATTTCAAGGGGATTGGACATCTGCGCAGCTTGCGCGAAGCGGCGACGTTATCGTCGTCTCTGGCAAACGCAGTGGAAGCGTTCGCCGCCGGCCAGTCGCGAGTGGAGCAGCGTGCCTTATTAGATAACCTGCTCCTTGAGTGGGCCAAGACCAACCCCGGATACGACGATCACCATATTCTTCTGCATTCGTGGGGCGATCATCAGGACCCAAACTCCGGTAACGCAATTGCCTTGCTTCCAGGCGAGCTCCCTTTCGACTACATCCGTTCGCTCGACTGGGATACGATTCATAAGATTCGCGTGGTCGAAGCATTGATCGGCGCACCTGCTATGTCGGATATGTTTCTCGGCAACGGAACGCTCATCAAGTACCTCGACATCTACAACTCGTTCTTCGAGGGCGTCTACGGCAACCTAACGGTGCAGACGAGATTGCATGCCTACACGGAAGCCATGACCGTGACCGTGGCGGATTCCCTTGACGGCTTCAAGACGGACATGACTGGTGCGATTGCCCTGATGAAGGCCAACTTCGCCGCTAGTCCGATTGCCACTGTCGCTGACCTGATAGATCTTGTCGGAAGCGTTGCGGTGTTTGCCGGCGAGAAACAACAGATCTTGCCACTCATGGCCTCTTGGATAGATACCATCGACTCGTCGGGTCAGTCTGAGGCGCTAGCTTCGTACTTTGGCGAAGAGGTCATTAAAATAGATGGAAAGCTTTTTTTCTCTCTCGACAAGGGGGCGGCCGACGGCGGGTTCCGCGTGCTTATAGACAATAGTCGCGACTCGTTTATCAGTGGTTATAAAGGTAACGGTGCGATCTTCGGCGGTGCGGGTAATGATGTCATTTCAGGTGGCGCCGGCGACGACATGATCTTCGGTGGTATTGGCGACGACGTGCTTGACGGGGGTGAAGGTACCAACGTAGTGAATGGAGGTCTTGGCGATGACCGACTTACAGCATCATACTGGTATGCCTACAACACGACGTTCGAAGGCGGTCAGGGCGACGACACAATCGTGGCGACGGCCAACGCCGACACCTTCGTGTTCAACCTGGGTGACGGCAAGGATACGATTACCGAGGCGGGCG